>Ga0209367_1002192_pt1 | contig 25485 bp, 25 predicted proteins | sample WorMetLIZISLAND2_FD_187412 | JGI IMG/M metagenome (GOLD analysis project Ga0209367, IMG submission 187412) | Marine gutless worms symbiont microbial communities from Max Planck institute for Marine Microbiology, Germany - Olavius geniculatus... ... | reverse complement strand
ACTTCGGAGTTATGGGGTGTAGCCCGACGAAACTTTGGCACTTGACGTGTCTCTAGGTGGGGGTGTTAACGCAAGTACAACTTTTGGGGGCACCGCCCCCCTTAAAATTTGGGAGAGCAAAAAACGTTCAAAAATCGGTGCGATTTACGACAACTTTCGAGTTTGAGCGCAAATATCTCTAGAACCGATGAAGATAACAACATAATCTAAACGGCGTTGACGAGGGCGATCTTTTCGGCGTTGAGCAAAAAAATTTTTGTGAAATTCCGTCCACCACGAACCAAGTTATAAGCGCTAATGTTGACCTACCCTAAGTCGACAATGCGCGTTCGGCATATGCCAATGCATTTGAGTTCGGGCCACGTGACTTTGATGCCGGGGAAATTCTCCCCCTCTCCTCTTTACCCCCCAATTTTCCCCATTCGGACTTAGGGCGCCGGGCGGACTCACGTTGGGCTTTGCCCCAAATTTCTAGTTCTGGTAGGCCTTGACACGCATTGTGGAACCAGGAGTCGCACTTCTGACACTGTATCCAATTCATTGCACTTTTTCCTTGGCTTCTGCAGCAATGCTCGTTGTTTCTGGTGTGCGAAGGGATAGGTTCTGATGTCTTCGTATAAAATCAGCAACCCACTGATCCCCTGCTCTGTCATTTTTAAATGGATGGTGCAGATGACTGCGCTCTGCCAACCGGAATGCCATAGATTTCAGATCATTTTTCATCAAGCCATAGAAGTATGACTCCATTTTCTGCAAATAATTGACCAACTCAGTTTCTTGACAATCGGAAAATGTTTGGCAAAATCGACCAAGTGACTTTGCTGCTGAGCCTTTGATAATGTGCTTGCGCAAAGTTGGATACGGAATGTCAAACTGTGCCACAGCTGATGACAGAGATATCTTGTCTTCAGTCACTGCCTTCATTGCAGCCTGCATAGCTGATTCACTCCAGCTTGCTCTTGCCATGTGTCTTTTGTACTTGTAAACCATCTACAGAATGCACAATGATACAAATAATTTGGTCAGTTTATGTGCAAACATCACAGTGTTATTCTTCTTCAACAGACTAATTGCATACTTGGATTATGTTTCTTTAAAAAAACTCAAAAGACTTTGTGCACAATCTCATGGAACTAAACGGGCAAATGGAACCAGGCAAAACGAACCGGTTCCTTTTGCCTGGTTCTATTTGCCCGTGCAGTGCTGCTTCAATTAAACGGCGTGCTATCATAAGCGTTACACAACTATCATCATCAGTCGTAATACTCCCACAAATGCTAATAATTACTAACAACGACAGCATGAGGCAAAAAATTCTCACATCAACTAGGACAGAAGCATGATTGTTTTAAAAAGAACCAGAAATCACAAACAAACCCTTCGATTTCGACTAAATTCGTCTGCGTTTAGACCGACTCCATGACACACCTCCTCTTTGCCGTTATTTACACGCAGAGTAATGACGTAACAATATAAACACAACCACATGTGAAATAATAAATAAGTAACATAGAATAACGGCGTGGTTCCTTTTGCCCACTGGTTCCTTTTGCCCGGGTCTCCTACTGTTAATTTTTTTATTGCATGTTGTACAGCATAGACGTTAAAACATTCATTTGCAAATAATATACATAAAACACGCATTTTATAATTTTATAAAATACATTATAAAAAACATTAAACTGCAGATGTTTTCAATAATCTTTGCCGAAGACCAACAGCAGGGATCGATGGACTTCTTGGAGATCAATAATAGCGCTTAGGCAACAGCCCTGAAAATGCATGTAGCGGTAGCTGATATAAATTTCGTTAGTTTTACTGCATAAAAGTTATAGCCTAGTGCAGAGCATAGGAAAAGCAAAGCAAAGGACGACTTCTGGTCGTGGCTCTGACTACCGTAAGCTATAGCAAGTGCGCGTCGTGTGAGCGATGCCCCCACTCCGGCGTTGCAGGCGGCGGCGCCCATGCCGACTGCCGAGCGACAGCTGGTAGGCGTGGCTGCACTGTTTCTCAGGTCTGTGACTGGCTTAAAGAATCAGGTCAAGCGGAGGTCGGCCAATGACTGCCAGTACAAGTATTGACACGAAGTTCGAAATTAAAGTGTTTTTAGTGTTTCGGTGATTGTTGTATGGTTATTCTGATTTTAGGCATCTTTTTGTTGAATTATCGACTTCGGTTTGTCCACTAAACCAAGCATTGTACATCATTTGTGTTCATTTGTCACAGAAGCGGAATAATAAACGTGAACTTCCATTTTTCGAGTTGTCGCTAACGGCGCCGCTAATCCACTGATAGTGCACTACACGGAAGCTGTTTTTCCCTAAATTATAACCCCGTATAACCTGTATTATAGTCTAAGCCAGAGGCATATGCTATTTTTTTCATTGGTCATTATTTGGTGCAGCCGATTACATATTTATTTTGACACTGCAGTGCACAATGCATATTATTTTTTCTGTAGTCTGAAACTGTTGGTAACGTGCGGAACAGTACTGCATGCTAATATCACATTGCATTGCACTAGACGCCACGTTGATGCTTTTGTGTTGTTTTGTAGTAGGCCACTATCACTGATTACTTTGATGTAGTTTTCTGTTAGAAATAAACTATTGTATATTAAGCAATGCTTATTTGACTAGGCTACGGGTAAAAAGTGGATTCTGGATCTGCTGATGTTGCAACAGGAAACGTTGTAATTAAGCAGTAATTTATTATTTGGAGATGGTTAAAGATCATCTCCAAGCCCTATTCCTAAAACTAACTCTATCTTTACCCTTATCTTAACTATATTCCTAACCCTAGCCCTAAACATGCTGCGACATCCGCAAATCTGAACATCCGCCGATCCGCTTTTTACCGTTATCCATTGGTCAGTGCTAGCGGTAGATTGGCGATCTCGCACTGGAGTACAGAAAATTACTAGTGGTAGATCGCCATTTATATAATTACATTTATCTCAATGTTAATGTTAATGTAAGAATGCAGCCACATTTCTTCACTGCATTGCTAAGACTGGTTGGAACTAAAATGTTATCAATTACCAAGCATTAAATAAAATTTATTCAAAAACGCTATAGTTCTAAGACCGTGTTACAAAAAACAGCTTTGGCTTGAGATGGACTCTGATATGAGAATTATGGAACTTTCATTCCCACGTACTTTCGCTCCCAGGAACGAAAGTTCCATAGATGGAACTTTCGCTCCCGGGAACTTTCGTTCCATGGAACTTTCGTTCCCACAGTCAGCCTAACATGGTTACGCTCCCCAACACAAATTATGATTATTTAATTAATAAACTAATGGAAATTAAAGCATTATAACTTCGTATATTTGTACAGATTCATTGTAGTAGAAGATGGCAGGATCTAGCAAATTATTTTATTAACTAATTTATCTTAAGTTGACTAAGTTCTCCAAATTTTTCCTCAAGTTATATCTGTTTATAAACTCTTCCTTAAATTATATTTTTCGTCAAGTTCTTACCATTATTTTAAATTCTAGTTTCTTCCCTAAACCTTAAACCCATCTTTCGGAAAACCTTTCTAGGCTAGTTGTAGCACGTTCCCTAGCGACAGCTGGGCCTTCTTGTTTTAAACGTTGAGCATTTACACCACATGCTGGCGTCCTTTGATTTCATCTGCTTCTATTAAGTGTGTAGGCATATAATGTTAACTCTGAGTGAAGAGCGAAAGTTCCACCTCATTTTCGCTCACGGGAGCGAAAGTTCCAGGGAACGAGAGTTCCTGGGAACGAAAGTTTCAGGGAACGACAGTACCATGGAGCGAAAGTCGCTCCTGGGAGCGAAAGTACGTGGGAACGAAAGTTCCTGTTACCTGATATGATACTGAATAAGCCTGATTTAAATACCTGACAAAACAGTGTCATGGCATGGTTTATAGACCTTCTGTGTCTGCTAGGCATATAAGTTCTACCATCTTCTCAATAATGTATCTACCCGATCTACCTCTAGCAGTTTTCCAGTGTTAACAGCAAGATCGCCAATCTACCGCTAGAATTATTGTTATCCATTTGCCTGTGTGTGTTTATAGTGCATTACCAAGAGATGGAAATCGATATTCATCAGTCGAGAACTGTTAGTATAGTACCAACATATTATATTGACATTGCTGATGTAGTGACTAGTGGATTTTCCGATTGTATGTTTATAATCTGAAGGTTCGATAGTTCAAAGGTTTGATAAACCTAGGGTGCAACATGCATTTTCACTAACTGTAACCCTCACCCTAACTCTAACTCTATTTTTAGTGGAGAGGACATGTGGAGATTGAGTCAACTACTGTAGATGTGTATAGGAAAGAACCCAAAAACTTTCAGACTATGGTATCGTCGATTTTACCTTCAGATTATTGAGCAGCCCCTGACTAGCAAGTCTGTGAATATGTCAAGCATGATGTGTTATTTATAACTCTTGGAAGTTGCTTATGAGTAATTGCTAGTAAAATTTACATTTGCATCTTTTCTGTTGCGAGGAAGGAAATATGATAGAATTACTAAAATTTACTAACATTTAGCTTCACACACTGTGGTTTAATTGCAAATGTCTTTAATCTGAAATTTGTCTTGTTTTTGTTATCACAATATCATGATATTAAATTATTGTTTTTAAGTAGTCAATTCATGAGTATTTGTTTATTGGAAATTGGAATTGTTGGGCTCATAGGTTAACATGCAGTCAGCCGAAGAGAATGACGTAGTGATGGCAAGCAAGTCACAGCAGCAGAAAAGACGAGCAGTGTTTGGCAATCTTACTAATGTGAGTTTGTTACAAATGAGCCAGGATTTTGCCTAATCTTTCTATGCTTTCAATTGCGATATTATTTATTTCTATTTAAGATTTTTCTATGGAATTAACATGACAGGTTTATGTTAGATTATAATTGACAACCGTATACAGTTTGTATGAACATGCAGTAGAGTTTATTTCAACTGATAGAGCAGTTGTTAAATTGGTGCTATCGCAAGTGATTGGTTCTTGATAAATATGTAATATATGTTTGACTATTTGTGTTTTAACTGGTATATAGAAGCCATTTCAAAGCTATGCATTGTCTCAGCATTAGACCATGAATCACATATCTGGTTACCGTAGCATAATTTTTCTGCCAGCCATGATGTGACACAGTTCTGCTGAAACCTCATTGTGCCTGATAACACAATGTACAGCAATAAAAGCACTTAAGAAATGAAATTTATCAGTTTCAGAATTATTTTCCCATGTGTTAGGATAAGAAGAATTCTGTTGCATCCGATATGCAAATGTGGTAAAGTGTATCTCTTGTGCATGTGCAGAGTAAAGGGTCATCAGTCGGTGCTGTTAAAAAGAAGTGCAAAGAGAACGCGTTACCACGTATTATTCCGGAAGCGGTGGATGAAGATGAACTAGCCTCAAATGCTAAGATTGCCATAGATGATGATGTAGCTTCAGTTCACACAGCTGGAGTTCACTGTCTAGCTGATGTTGGCACTGCCCCACCTGAGGTACTAGCAATCCTGGAGAACATATCATATCATATATCATTTGCTATGGCACCTCTTATTTGTAGCACAGGTGTAGGTTACTAGCACACGTTGTTACTCCGAGCACTGAATTGATGTCAAGTTAGCATGCACATCCTGATGCCATGATCATCATTGGATAAGTGCCGATCGAATTTAGTCCGAATTGGTGTCTACCATGTAGTGCATCAAAGGTGTGAGATACATTTTTTGCAAATAGGTCAAACACTTTTTGAAAATGATTACTTGATGAGTCCCAATAATTGCCTGGTTGCTGCAAGATGTATGTGTATTTGACGATTGTTTGATGTAATCGTTTTAACAGTTGAGTATGTCCAGTGGGCAACATATTTGAAGTTGCTTCATTGCTGCTTAATTGCTGTCACGTTGTCATCGTCAATCATTGTGTATACTTTGTTAGTTGTGTTGATACATGGCATGACTGTTTTAATGCTTCCGATGATTTATAGTTCAGTAGGTCTGATGCAATGTTAGATTTAAATGTGAGCATTTTCAATGTTTGTGTTACTGAATGTTGTCATGTAGTCGGAGGAAATGACTGTCGATTGGGTTGACGTTGACAAAGAAAACCCAAATCCTTTGTATGTGACCACCTACGTCAATGACATATTCGACCATTACAGACGACGAGAGGTCAGTAGTACTACATGCAGCTGGTGATAACTTACCAAATTGTCAAATTTCATCACTCTGAGACTGTGTCACATGTTACTGTCTGTGGCTACTGGCTAGCTACAATTGAAACGATGTTAACAGGTCTGTACCTAAATGTCAACTGTAGCTTTTGAGACGGTTAGTGATTTAAAAGTCCAAATTGTCAAATTTCATCACTCTGTTGAGACTGTGTCACATGTTACTGTCTGTGGCTACTGGCTAGCTACAATTGAAACGATGTTAACAGGTCTGTACCTAAATGTCAACTGTAGCTTTTGAGACGGTTAGCGATTTAAAAGTCCGTGGACGCCAAAACTAACTTATACATTTTATCCATTTTCCTGAAAGTGCAGAATTTTCTGATAACTTTGACAGTAATATTGGCGCCCAGCGTTTTGTCAACACGGAAAAATTTACCTTTGAAGTCGACGATCTACGAAAACGACGTAGAAAACGCGCTGCCATGACGGTCTGCGATGACATCATGAGTTTAGCCTATAAATGTCATGAATATTAATGGCCTAGCCGAGAATGATGACGTCGTTGGCTAGGCCATTAGCATTCATGATCTATATGGACTAGGGTCATGACGTCACCACAGGCACTGATAGATTAGAATATTTCGCATAACGTAACGTAATGCCGCATTTCATATATTTATGAAGCTCAAATCGACATATTATGTATGCGAGGTTAAATGTCTAATTTAAATCTACAGAAATTGCGCGAATGAGTTTGACCGTACCATGGACCTTTAATAATTATTAATGAGGTCATATTTGAAATTGGTAATTATGCTGACAGTGACTTCTACTGATTCGAAGTGCATGAGATAGACAGTGATCAAATTTAATGAAATATGAATGTGATCTGAAAATAATTTCACAAATATGCACCATGTAAGAAATTAATTAAAACTTTTTTCTGTCTAGTTAGATTAGTTGCAGTCTATCCGCTAGCTACCACATTGTGCTATTAGGGCCTCAAGAGTAACCTATGTCAAGTTGTCTAAAATTAGTCAGTTTTGGTTACTGAATTTTATATTTTTCTTAAGTGAGTGAATTTTCAATAATTTCTGTTGTAAATACTGAATATTGATTTTAATTGTTACATATTAAAAGTTTAAATGTATATTTAATTTTCAATTCTATGTTTCTTGGTTGGAACTTTTGACATGGGATGACATCAGCCTTGTTGTGAAATTTTGGTTTACAGTAATGGTGATTAAGATTGCAATATTTAACAGAAGCTGGATCTTCTATGTGCATGTATGCAATATTGTGTGCAGCTTCAGTTTGTTGTGTCGGACTACTTGCGACGTCAGACCGAGATGTCGGTGACTATGCGAGCAATACTTGTTGACTGGTTGGTTGAAGTTCAGCAGAGCTTCGAGTTGGTCCATGAGACGTTGTACCTGGCAGTGAAACTAACTGATCTCTACCTGGACCGACAGGAGCAGATTGTGGCCAAGAACCTGCTCCAGCTGATTGGCTCCACTGCACTCAATATTGCGTGCAAATTTGAGGTATGTCTAGCCATGTAACATTCAATATGAACCTGAACTATGTAATGGCAAAGTTGTGTTTAGTTTTTAAAAAAAAATTTTCACTAGCACACTTGCTCCTGTCAGATGCATAAGCGTTAGAAAGTCTGTATCATGTCTGCTTTTGTTTGTTTTTTAGATGGTTGGGCCAAAGATAAAGAAAATTGGTTTGATTTTCAGAGTGATTTATTATGATGAGCTTGTGTGCTTGGTGGATATTGTGCAGTTTAAGCTGTGATATTTATTGTCCAGAAACTTGTTTATTTTATGACTGGGTCTAAACTGTGTACTTTTTCGTTCAAATGCTGTCATGCTAAAACTAGTGAGCTGGAAGGGATTGTGTCCGCATGTGACTGATGGTGGTCAAATTTCCATTTTCCTTTGGCACATTATCACTCACTTGTGATGGTGTAAGATTTGGTTGTGTAACAGGAGAGGAGTCCTCCAGTTGTTGATGACTTTCTGTATGTCTGTGATGATGCGTACACAAGATTGGATTTGCTCGACATGGAAACGCGCATCCTCAAAGCTGTAGACTTTGACATCGGTCTTCCTCTCTCGTATACTTTTGTTCGTCGCTATGCACAGGTCAATAGTCATTACAGATTCGTGATGTGTCAGGACTAGACTGATCCATTGCGGTGTAATTTTATGTGCACAAAATTGCAAATAGTATATCGGGTAGTATGTTTATTGTATATCATTTTATAGTGGTATGGATGGGCCAAAGGTTGCACATGAAAAGCAACTTCAGATTAGTAAAAGTCTGTTAACATTAAAATAAATAAGATTTGTCAGAACACTACACATGGTGCACTCTGTTTCATTCCCGGTCGAGGGGGTGGGTCACCGCCCCAGTCCGTTCCAGAAAGTCCCAGAGGTGTCGCAGATCGGTTGTAAAAACCACAAACAGACGCCCGAGGTGAACTCCCAGGAATTGGATCCAGTGGGGGGTTGCGGCGAGCGGCAGATGAGCGATGCCAGTCGTCGCCAGTGGTTTGGTCAACTCAACATCGGGCCCAGACAATTCTACCACAAGAAGGTGGCCGCACAGGAAGCATGCTCCAGTTTTTAGTTGAGATGATCACTATCGATCAGTGGTCGTCGCATGATATATTGTCACTTGGCTGATGTATGTTTTTAGGGTGTTGGCCACTCAACCCGCCATTCTAAAAGCTGCCACAGTTAGGCATAGGGTTAGGAATACGATCGGTGTTAACAGTTAGTTATAGTGTTTAATAAGTACGTTTTCATCGTCTTCCAAAACAGGTTTTTGGCAGCCATTTAGAATGGTGGACCCGAATCGTTTAATCAGTGCCTAATCTGTAGTCTCTATTAGCAGCTTAGCAGCAGAAAGCATGCTGTGTTTGCACTTGCAGTGCGGTCGAGTGAGCAACGTGACGCTGACTCTCACTAGATTCATTCTGGAGACGTCACTGATGGATTACTCTTACGTCAGCTGCCTGGAATCCAAGATGGCAGCGGCCTGTTTGCTGCTCGCTATGAACATGAACTGTGACGGCGAATGGGTGAGTGTGCATCAGTATTTTATTTTCATGGCAGTTTATTCCAGTTATTTGCTCGTTTTATGCAAAACAGCACTGAGAACTTGAGATAACTGTTCCACCTATCTTAATGTCTTCGTTGTGGCAGTAGACATAATCTGATACGTGACTGAGCCTACTTTGAGTGTAGCTGAATGGCACCATGAATAATATAGTTCTTATATTACTCATTTTTACTTTTTTTTACTATTTTTTGTTATATTTTTATCTATTATTTCTGTATTTATGTTGCAGTTGTTCTCAGCATTGCTGTTGAGAGTAGGGCAGCAGCATACAACAAGCATGTTTCAGTGCATAGTTTAGACCCAATCAGATGGACAAGTTAAGCAGTGTGATAATTCCGAAAGGAGCTGCGCTGCATCTGGAAGATAAAGATCTATGAAAAAGCAATTTTTGTATCTTGCACCCTGATCACCTTTCTCACCTAACCTCAGCTAAACATGATGTATGCACTGTGCATTAATATAGCTGGCTTACGAAACGGTCCACAGAAATCTGCCGCATACACTGTATTTGTGGACCACCCACCTCTCATCAGTAGGGCCCACAGTTATCCGAGGAAAATTTTGCCAAGTTCTGCGGGCCAGTTTGGAAAATTCTGTGGCTTACCGCGGCAAAATCGTCCAAATTCCGTGGCTCACCGCGGCCTTCCAGTTGTAAGTAAACTGAGCTCTATCCTGTTGAAAAACTTCAGTTTCTGAATGGCTGGCTGGCATAGTGACATTGTGCTGAGTTGTGCTAGCAATGAACAAAGAAAATTACCTATCTTTTTTTCATTTTAAAAGTGCAGTTTGTCAAGTTGAATTATTTATAATTGTGCCATATTGCAATAGCTATTTGTAGGGCCCACAGCTTTTGGCAGTTCAGTTTGATTTTTTCCGTGCTAAAAATATGTCATCAAGTCAAAGATCATACTAATTGCCGGTTATTTTTGAATTTCTGCCAAATTCTGTGGAAATGGCTCTACTCATCAGTTGTATGTAGCCTAAAATCCACAGAGGTCGGGCTTTTTGCATTACTTGTTATGCCGCATACAGCTTGTAGTACTGTTTGCATGGTCTGTATGCAGGATGCGACCGTGGTTCATTACACGCGGTACACGGTCACCGATCTGATCGACACAGCACATCAGCTGAACACTATGCTAATGTCACCCACAAACAAGTTACTGAAAACAATTCTGCTGAAGTATTCGCATCGGTATGACGATTTATACCATTTATTGGCATACACTACGGTTTTGGGGTCTAATAGGTCAGAATGAATTTACCACAGAAATGTTGCAATTTGAGGTTTTATTTTTGGCTATATTTTTACAGCTGATATACAGAAATGGCATTTTGCAGGTTTAGTGCTAAAAATTGTGTCCCTATTTCTGTTGCACGTATTCCTCCTGCCAAGTTCATCTGTCAGCAACACAGTGTGCCAGTGCATAGGTCAAGCTGGTGTCTAGAGTAATTTTCTAAAGTTACTTTCATGTGGGGCTAGTTGTTGTACGTTTAATCATTATTGCATTTTTACTGATTGAGTGTGACAGTTTCAGGGAAAGTTAAAAATGCATCAGTATTTTACTAATTTGTTTGCTCGCTTTTTTGCCCTGTTCTACATGTTGGTAATACACGTTGCCGACATTTGGAATGTCCGTGTTGTAGTGTATTCAACGAGGTTGCGAAGATTGCACCACTCAACGAGCAAGAAATGCGTCTGCTGCAAAGCTGCAGTTCGTCCGGCCGCATCAGTGTCCGATACACAGCGGCGTGATTTTACCATGCCGTTATTTTTGTATCATTTTCTGCGAACTGTTGCATAAATATTGTGTTGCATTTTTGTGCTGCCTGATTCATGCTAAAATCAGCTCATATTTACCAGTGCATTATGGTCCTAGATAGTGGTAAAGCACAGTGCACTGCATATTTTGAATTTATCAATGTGGCACATGAGTTAATTCAAAAATATTCTGTGAATTAGGCAGCACTATTCTATGTTGTTTTTATTATGTAACGGCATTTGCCTTGTGCTGCAATGCAGCTGTTTTTAGATTTTAGTATTTCACTGATGTAGGAGTTGAAACAGGTCCTCTTAATTCTGCCAATTAATTCCGTTAATTATAAAGCTGATCATAGGTTTATTTTAAATTATTTATTTATACAGTTGACAAGTATGGGAATATTGTAACCATAAATTAAAGCGGTAAGAATCATTTTGTGGCTGTATCTTAAAATCCGACTTTTCAGTTCATGACAGACAAAAAGTATACATATTTGTTTCACCATTGCACTAGAAAATAAGTGTTCTTTATGTACATGTTGTAGCACAGAGTGCAAAAATTAGTTTCATGGATTTTGAAACAGAAATATTCACCAAATAATCCAAATCACCGGTCACATTTCACAAATGGCTCGTTAATCTCTGTGCAATTGGTTATCGAATGCTTATCAAATGATAGGACCTGTACTATGCCACTAGCTAACTTCAGGCATTTCAACTAGTATACCACCAGTGTGTTGCCAGTCAGAGGATATAAAGCTTTTACTACTTCTTGTGCAGTTTGCATTGCTGGATTTGTACATCGTGTATAGCATGCTGCTCAGCTGGAAAAGCCTAGGTTTTGGAGAAACTATAGGTATTGGTGTTCAGTTAAGACCAGGCACAAAATTATGTCCACCTAGAGTGCCATAGTACACTATTCTGTCCCACCTATAAATTGTAGCAAGCTTCATAAGTTATGATTAAAATATGAAATTGAATACGTACTTTGTTTGAAATTGCGTAACAAACAAAAAAGGCTAGAATTTGTTTTTGTTGGTTTCTAAGATTTAACTTTAGGCTTTACAAACCAGTTTTCCAGCCATGCTACGCTGCCGCCACTACACTACAGGTTCTTCAGTGCATGTTGATACTATTTTGTTTTCACTAATGGCGATATTTGTACAGTGTATATTAACAATGAGCCAGCATTGTAGGCTGATTTGTGGCATACTGTCGACCGACATGTGTGTTGGTGTGTGGTTTTTACTAAGTGTACGGTACCCAGTTTTTATATTGCAAATCAGATCTAGTGTGCAATGGCAATATTTTTAAAGGTTTTCATTTCGGATGAGACTAGTTTTTTTATACCACTGCTTATTCTTTATTTGCGCAATAAAGCAGCTGTCACAATTTGTTACAAAGTGTGACTCGTTTTGTTAACTGTCATTAGCAATAGGTCTAGATACATCAAGTAATCTGTGTACAAGTCCATAGAGAAGAAATCAGATCTAGTGTGACATTATGCTTAGTCTAAAGGCTAACGGAAGCTTATTGGCAGCCGGTCAAATAGGGTTGTTATCATTTGATTACACTTGGGTTGCTATTATGCATTCCATCAGTAAATATGGATGTCAGCCTTTATTTACAATTTTACTAGCCATTTTTGGTTCTTCCGAATAGTTATGCAAAATCACAACCAGCAGAATACACACTTAAACTGTCTTGCGTGCAACTAATTATCACTGTTGATAATAGCTAACAGTAATGTTGCAACCACCGTACACATGGACTTAATATATATATTACACTGTGTCTAAATTTAAAAACAACCTAGACATTTTCGATTCTAACTTTAACAAAAATTATCAGATTCTCAATTTTTGGTGTAAATATTCCTGACACAACTTGCCCTTAAATGGCGAAGTTTTCCATTTCACCCATGTCTATTTCTGCACTACCTGGGGAAAAACCAAGCAAAATATGCAAAAAAACATCCCCATTGTTACTGCCCGTAACTTGAGGGATGGTTATCAGATTTCAATAATTTTTGGCACACATATTTCTGACACAACTGGCTATTAAAGTCCCCACCTCACCCAATCTCTGCTTCTGCACTACCTGGGGAAATCAGACCAAGCAAAATATGCATTAAAATGATTAAAAAATGTCAATAAATTTCGTATATCCAGATCTGTGGCCCCCAATAGCCAGTAGATTGCAAGATTTCACTGTCATGCAGCAGTATATCTATCATATGACGTTAAGAAATGTTTATGAATTTAAGAAGAGACTGGTGAAGTCTGGATTAGTCTGGAGCATAACATTATCGATACTGCTGTCAATGAATGGAGAAATCGTCTCCATGTTTGAGATTGCACAGTTGGCCAACATTTCAACATTCTATTTATTGTAGGCAACTCAAAAATGAAACAATCAGATGAAGTATCAGCCAAAGTGGCAAAAATGTAAACAAAATGTGTTTTTGTGCATTTTACATTAAAAGTAATAATACCACTTTAGGTAAAAATGGAATATTTCATTGGTTTTGATTTCCCCAGGTAGTGAAAAAACATACTATGTAGTGATTTGATGGCCAGTTCTCAGGAATATTTTTTACCAAAAACTGTTAAAATCCGATAATCCTTCATCAAGTTGCAATTGAAAATGTTTCGGGATTTTTTTTGAGACGAAGTATATAATGGTCTGCGACACAAGACTCAAAATTTCACACTCGAGTATGCACATGCAACAGACGCATTTTGCCTTGTCTAGACTGGCAGCCATCTGCTGGTTTTCTTGCAACAGATAACCAAAGCACTCTAATGTGTCTGTGATTGCTGCTAAATTTGCAGTTTCAAAGGCCACTGCATGCAAAATGTAACAAAGCGTTTTAATGCTAACTTGAACACTGGTAACGAGATGGATACGTCATTCTACACAACGTATTCTTAGATCATTCCAGACTTATTTCACTATGGAAAAAGTGAAAAAATAGCAATATAAACCAAGACTGAAATTTTTTTGGCAAAAATTAATCCTAGTAAAAGACGTTCGTACAGATGGCTTTTATACATTACATCTGACAGCTGCATGATTTATATCCAACGTGCAGTTTTTCATGCAATCACAGAGTCTAACTGAATTACAACTACAAACGATGACAAACTGGCAAAACGTCTTAACGAAATGTCCATTTATCACCAGTAGCAGCTAGATATAGATAAATGTGAATATGTATACCATTCACCGCAAGTGTCTGCTGTTGAACTCCTCAACATGTCACAAATTTGCACTATGCGCACAAGCATATAACAAAGTAATCCAACACTAGTTAGCTTTATGTTAAATACAGCAGTGATGTCTGTTCACAGTTCTTCAACTGTTAGCTGTCTTCAGCTGTTCATTCACATCAATCACCACAGTCTATATTACACGTGTCTATGTACATCACTTACTCTGGCTCCACATCCTCACTCTCGTCATCTTCCTCATCGTCTGGATCGTCGGGTGTGTATTTCGGCGTCGACGGAGTTGTCTTTTTCGATTCCGGTGAGTACTTGGGACTCTTCGGAGTGATCGACGGCGTAGATGGGGAATAGATCGGGCTCTTCGGTGTGTAGGTTGGGCTTGATGGTGAATAGCTCATGCCCGACGGCGTGTGCTCTGGCGATGATGGCGTGTACTGCGGGGAGCTCGGAGTGTATTCTGGCGAAGTCGGACTGTACACTGGACTGGTCGGAGTGATCATCATCTGTGGCGAGTACTTTGGCGAAGAAGGAGAGTACTTTGGTGACGAGGGAGAGTACATCGGCGAAGTGATTGAGTACTGTGGTGATGTCGGCGTATACTGCGGGGACGACGGTGAATACTCCGCTCCCGGGGAGTAAGTCGGAGAGGCCGGCGAGTAGGCGCCACCGGTCGCTGAATAATGAGGCGAGCTCGGTGAATATGACGGACTCGTCGGTGAATACGACGGAGACGTCGGACTGTACTTGGGGCTGCTTGGACTGTAGCTCGGACTCTGCGGCGAGTAACTGGGGCTGGTCGGCGAATAGTTCGGTGACGACGGGCTGTAGTTTGGAGACGTTGGAGAGTAGCTGGGGCTCGTCGGGGAATAGCTTGGGCTAGTGGGTGAGTAGCTCGGACTGGTTGGGGAGTACGATGGACTGGTGGGGGAATAAGATGGGCTGGTCGGTGAATAACTTGGGCTCGTGGGAGAGTAGCTGGGGCTGGTGGGTGAATAGCTGGGGCTGGTTGGTGAGTAACTGGGACTTGTCGGGGAGTATGACGGTGACGTGGGCGAGTATGACGGACTGGTAGGGCTGTAGGATGGCGAGGTTGGACTGTAGCTCGGGCTCGTCGGGCTGTACGAGGGTGATGTCGGGCTGTAGGAGGGGCTTGTTGGGCTGTATGATGGTGACGTTGGACTGTATGAAGGACTTGTAGGAGAATAGGACGGGCTCGTGGGTGAATACGACGGGCTTGTCGGTGAATAAGACGGAGATGTTGGGCTGTATGATGGGCTGGTTGGACTGTACGAAGGCGAGGTCGGGCTGTACGATGGCGAAGTTGGTGAGTAGCCCGGACTGCCCGGAGAGTATCCAGGGCTGTGTGGAGAATATCCCGGACTCTGTGGGGTGAATGCCGGCGATGCGGGCATGTAGGCGGGGGATGCCGGACTGTACGTGGGTGACAGCAGTCCAGTCGGGCTTGGTATGTATGGACTCTGCGCTGGAGAAGAAGGAGATCCGGGCTGCGGTGACCAAGCCGGACTGTATCCGGGACTGTAGCCACTGTCTGGTGGAGAGAATCCTGCAGCACCGGGGGTCATTCCCATACTGCCAATAGGTGACCATGCGCCCATGTACGCCGGAGTTCCACCCTGTGTCCATGGCGTCATGTGCGGAGAGCCCGTACTGCTGCTCGGACTTGCACCAGCTGCTCCAAACATTCCAAGTCCTACACAATCACCGTCTCATGTACAGTAACTCCAGCAAGTTAGAACGAGCCAATGCAAGTACTTTGAGTAATGTAAGTGGTAAAACAGGCTTGAAACTTTTTTGCACTCTGTCTGGTGTGCAGCAAATTAGAAACGAGCTCATTCAGGGTCAGAATCAGATGACCCCATTTTCTCTATTTTGCTCTTTTCACCTTGTAATGCATTTTCAATGCGGTGGCATTTAAAAAAGACAAGAAATTTCAGCTAATGCTCACAAGACACTCGAAACCCTATAGCAGTTCCGGTTCAGTAGTTTAGCTGAAAATTGGGGTGTTCACGCTAAGTTAATATACAAATACCAAATTCTCTATCTGGATCGCATAACGATAGTTCTGTGGCGCCACCGTGTGAATGATATAGACTTGTGTCGCAGCCCGAAATCGCCAAAAAATCCATAAAACCCTTTATTTTGCCATTCAAGATCATTCAAGGCCATTGAATTCGGCGCCAAACGAGAGCCAGTGTACGACTTCCTATTAGTGATTAATAGTAACCTAGGCCCTATCTCGCACCATTACTGAGATACAGCAACCTATTGGCCAAAAATCGCAAATTTTGCCCACCCCCCTCTCATTTAGCGCCTTCGTTCAGGGTGACCCCCCTTCGAATTTATGGAAAAGCTTTACAGTTCCTGAAACTATAGTCTTCCAGGCAGCAGATGGTGAAGATTTGATGATCCTAGCTTGCACCGTTTTTGACTGATCCATCCGTGTGACGGACAGACGAATGGACAAATGGACGGAGAAACAAAATTGTGATGGCTATGCGTAAAAATGTAAACGATCGGGTTCTTGCCATAGCACTGCTTACGTAAGTCAGGCTTGTGACCCAAAGCTCTGCACAATGACGAAAATGGCAGCTGAATGGTTTGAGCCAATGATACAGAGGCACATTATGCGATCAAATACTTGGATCCACGGAGCAGCGAGCAGACATGCCACCACCAAAATCAGCCATACTACGCCTTCAAGTAAGCAGTATTAAGCCACATAATTCGATGCATACCAGGTCCCATCATGCCGTCGATGTTGTTCGGTATCTCCATGCCATATTTGCACTTCTCAGCATCCAACAGGAGATCAAATGAACCGGTGCCGATGCGTGCCAGCTGGCCGAGCATTATAGCCTCCGACACGCCCCTCATTGGATCAATCTCTGCATGAGTAGCTGCCTCCACTAGGATCTCAACCTGCAACAAATACAGTTTGTACTGCTGGACAATTACTCGTAGAACAAAGCTGCCTTCTAAACCAAGTCAACGTGACTGGTAGCGAAAAAAGAAAACATCACTATGCCTGTGTATGGCCTATAAGCAACGAGATATCACATACTCTGAAATTGAAAACTTGAAAGTGCAAGTATAACTAACAGTGTCCAAATAATTGTAACAAGTATCGCGGAAACTGCAGAACAGCCGACATATCTTCACATATCAGCTGCTCTATTCCAACAGACTTTTTGATCAATATTATCGTGTTAACGTTTTTCCTTGACCTTCGTCTTAAGGCCAAATTTTGTGGCCTTGGTTTTGCAACAGTCAGGCCTTGAGCTTGGCCAAAAAGTCGAGGCAAAAATCTTAGCAGACTGGTCTGTAACAGATCTACTAAATTCATCTTCTGCTTCTGTCAAGTGAAAATGCAACTTTACAATCAGCATTCAGCAATCTGAAACTATGCGTGTTAGCTACATAAGCTGCATGCAAAAAAGATCACTGGTCCTGCAAGCAATAAAACATTCTAAAACTGCACGCATTAGTTGAGCAAGCATTTTACAAAGACATTACTTGCTGCTACACACAAACTGATATCATAAAATGAGTTGACGAGGGATAGACCCAGCTTCTGCAGCTCTACAGCTGGGCAGCTCAAGTATGACAGGGACAAAATGACCACAGATGCCCGTATTATCCACTGTGACCCTATAAATCAGTGGACCCCAAAAACATTGTGAATAACTGGATTAAACTAAAATTGCCATTGACCTAAATTAGTTTCTCATACTTGGGTTTAATATGAAAGAGGTGCACAAAATTTAAAGTAAAAGTATAAACTTTTGAAGACTTAACATTTCTAGACACAAGTACAAACATATCTGCACAGGCACCGAATATCGTGATATGTCGAAGTGGCTTTGATGCATCAAAATATGGTTTTTGTAAAGAACATAACAATTGTAATTAAAGTGCTACATCAAAAAATAATGATGCAGGAAAAAAGTTTTTGAATAAAACTTTGAATAAGTTGCTGATTAAGATTTATCAAACTGGTACCACAAACCCCGCAGTGGTAAAAAGTATCAGATTCAGATTGCTGGTATTAAGTCACGAGAATGCACTGGACACTTAAAAAACTGTAATTTCCAAAACATCGGTTCACAGGATTGTGAAACAGGAATTAAAACTGCAGTGTCAAGCTTGCTGTGCTGTAAACTTCATATTTCCAGTGATGTATTTTAAATGCAAACAAAAATGTTGCTATCAAATGGTTTTCGAAACACACAGTCGTTTTGCTTGACACTTGAATTACAGAATGTGTGAATTTTCTGACAAAACGGAAAAGTTTTTGTTTAGTTATTGCTATTCGTTTTGGCGTCCACTTTCTATCGGACACAGAGTAGAGGTTTAAAACATTCAAATATATGAAGCGTTTAGTGGATTATGGTTACCATTTAAATTACCAGAATAAGTTTACCACTCAGGTTACCTCGGTCCATTTAAGTGCAAATTCCATGTCTTTGAATAATAGACCATCTGCTGGCACTGTTGGCAACATCCAGAACTAAAAAATAATCAGGGCTGTTTTTTTTGAAAACCAGATTAAGTCTATATATTCACATCACATCATGTGACTAACAATGCTTGATTTATTGTGTATATTCTTCCTTCTGTGTTACTAATTTAATGCGACTTTACGCATCAGCAATTACGTCTTTCCTTAGCAATGTTTGCAGTGTGACAACATTAATAAATAAGTAGTTAACTCGACATGTAACTTCACTTATGACAGCACAGATGTCAGGCTGATTTACTGTCAAACAATGACAGTGCAAGACTACATTACACATGTTACATGTAACAGAAGTAACTGTTAGGAATTAAAGAATCTATGCTTCCGGTAGTTGTCCAGTCCATCCCCAGAAAAACCTGCTTCCCTGAAATTTTTATAGCAATTAAAAAAATATCATTGCAGTTTTTGGTATAGTTTCAAAGTTTTACTGAAAATACTGTTTGCATCTAGGCTGAAATGTTGCAGTAACTTTGCTTGAGATCTTGTGAGTACTATTTAGCATGTCAGACTGTCAGTTTGTTTTTATAGGTTGTTGGGTAATATTACATGACACGTCATAATATAAAAATAAATGACAAAATTTCTCCCCCACCCCCGTCCCTAGTTTTTTGCTGACTGCAGCTGGAAGCACAGCTTTTTTCTTTAGGCCTTACAATTTATAACTCACTGTGCATCATGCAACTCTTTCCACAACACAGTGTCAGTCTAACTGTGTGTATCAAAAAAGCGCTGGAAATAAATCAACTCACGGTCTCCTCAAAAGAGCAGCGAGCCAGGGCCCCGGTCTCCTGTCGGTTGATGCCATGACGAGTGATTGCCATGAGATGACCCTTGGCTGTCATCACGTCACACAGCAGCGCCAGGTGCCGGTAGTTCACGTACGAGCCGTCGAATGAGATCACGTGATACATCTCACGCTCGATCGCCTTCCTCACGGCCTCGATGCCCAGACACTGAAAACACAGGAGACGACTGAATTGTGCAGGTAAATGAACAAGTCTTACTCCTTGCTCAACACAACACCAGCTAGCCTGGAATGCACAAAAAGGCTAAAACCTGACTGAGATCAATGTGCAAAGCTCCACTCCAGCAAGCCTTAACACAGCTAGTAGCTGGTATCATGATTGTACAACAGCATACACACTAGAACTAGGAAAAAGTCTGATAATCTTCTAAGTTCTAACTTACGGTCAAAAAATTACCAAAGCTCAGAAGTAAATTAAAGATGAAACTAGAAGGCACTCGTGAGAGTGCATATCTCCGCCAATGTAAAAGTTTTTTAAACATTACAACAACAACAACAACTACTACTACTACACTGTGACCATGCATCTATCTGGCACTGTTATGGAGATATGGTGCCTCAAAGAAAATGGGGTCACGACCTTGATCTTTCAGGGTCACGTGATGTCATTGGTCACGTGACCATTCGACTCGCAGTGGTCGACTTCCTATAGGTGGTTCATTCCGACCATACGTTTATCTAGCACCGTTGCGTACACAAACACACGGACGGACACACACACGGACACACAGAATGACCAATCTCATAATCTCCTCCAATGTTCACTTCGTTCCGTTGGCGGAGATAAATATAACATGAAAGACACAACTTCTGGCACGGCATGTGGTATAACACTGCAAATGACGCACACTGGTTCACTTGCTCAAAGGGTGCTGATGCATAAAACCAAAACTTAAATTAAAACAAAACCAGAGCTTGCATGTGATTATGCCAGGTGTAGTTTTTCCTTAAATACAAATAATCAAACTGTGACAGACTAGGTGCATTATGAAATAGCACATAAAAATTACCGAAAAAATCTCGACGATGTCGTTGGTCGTGGTCCGGACAGGATCAACGTCCTTCTCTGATAACACCCGCATCAGAGACGTTCCGTCCGTCTCCAAAATCCATTCCTGAATTGCCTTGAACTCTCCATCTTCCGTAATCACTATCCGCTTCTTATCATCGGTAGTCGGCAAATGCATGTACACCTGCATCGAAATGCTAAACAATTAGGATAATGATATTTTTATTTCAAAATGCAACTAATATGTAATGCACAAAATAAAAGAAGATGCAAAGTCAAAACTAAGCACGGAACTGAACACTAGAATAAACAAGACTCATACATAGAGCTGTACCGAACAGCAGATTTTACTATTCGGCCGAATAAGAATAATGTGTTATAGTATTTGGCCGAATACGAATAGAATACGAATAGTTGACACAAGTTCAAACAGATTGCCGAATGCCATAGTTTCATCACGGAGCGATGAAAAATTTGGAAAATCGGGCATTTTGTATCCATGTTAAACGAATGATACTGACAAACATTACTAACATTACATGACAGTGACTTATGACAGTGGGCAAATGAAATAGTTAAGAAAATGCCATAAAGCATCACGTGTGGGTGTTACGCTGCTGAGATAGCTGGGCTGACAGCAGATGTCTTTGAGACTGAACTATTCGTATTCGGTCTATGTATGGCACAACTATTCGACCGAATACGAATACACTATTCAGCCTACTATTCGGGCCGAATAGAATATGAACAGAATATTCAGTACAGCCCTACTCATACAAAAAAAACAGCTAAACAGCAACTGACAAAAAGCATTTTAAGAAACTGGTACTTGCACTGTAGTAAAAGACAGGCTTGGCTGTTACGCAATGAGTACTCAACTGTCTTGAATGGCGGCAAAAAAATTGATGACTAAAGACAATACTAATATATGTGCTTATAATTCAAACAAATGCAGCCACAAAAATGCAATAGCACTAGCCAGTATAGGAACGAAACAGAACTTTGCCAAGTAAATCCCATAAATCAACAAAACACTTCTTTAAGTAAGTACGGTAACAAAATCAGCAATTTATCAAACATAATGTCACTAACATGCTTACAATAAAAAACTTGTCAACTAATAGTTTTCAACGACGCATCTTACCTTAGAGATGGCCTCGATGCCCTGCAGAGACATGTCGCTGAGCATGTTTGATTCAATACAACGTAAAAACACATCGTCCTCCATCTTGTCCACCTGCTCCTCCTGGTCCTGCATACCGAAACACAAGTTCATCCTGTTCAGGGTGCCCACACTTTTACTGAAACAAAAATTTCCACGACTTTTCCGAGACTGTCAAAATGTTTTTCCAAGACCTTCTCTGAGACAATCAATAAAGACAAACACTTGCCTAAGTGCTGTAAAGAATGGTAAAATAGCATATAGAATGCCAATTTATCTCATCACTGTATTTCAGTAAGTAAGTGCTGTACTATGCTAGTGCTACACGTTGTTTATTTTCAAATTATCAACTATCCGAGATTTTGATTTTCCAGGACTTTCCAGAACCTAAAACTTTAATTTTCAGGATTTTCCAAGTCGAAACTCATTTTCCAACACTTTCCATGTCCTGCAAAATTGAGGAAAAATTTCCAAGACTTTCCAGAACTCTCCAGGAGGCAAAGAAAATCTGTTTGTTTATCCAAATCAAACATTCATGCTATATACTCTGAATCAAAACTGCTGAACAATCAGTCATAATTTTTATGCATTTGTTAGCACTATAAAATACAAGAAAACGATCTAACTCAAGCGATGACTCTTGTAAACTACAAGTGTTCCAAATTTGTTGAACAGTTTAAGCAAAAGACACCAATGTGACACACAGACAGACCATGCTACAGAAAAATGTGAGGAATAAGGCAGAAATGCTTGCACTGCAAGAACAATTCCACATATAACAAATAAGTCTTACTTCCTGGAACTTGTTTTCATCTGAATTCATAATGCGGATGCGCAGAACCAGTTTCTCGGCATTATCATCGTTGAATATACAGTTCAAGTCATCTCCAAATCCTGAGCGCATTAGAACACAGCCACGGTATATATTACAACGACAAAGTATGCCACACATATTACAAATACACGCTAACTATAACTGGTTTGACAAATTAATGATACTTTATGACAATATGACACTGCATAATTCCTTGTCCAGAATTTCAAGTACTGTTTGAACAAACATTCTTAGACTAACTTTAGCACTCTTTTTATTTACTTTTCATGTTATATATCGATAACCAGTTTTCACAGCTTTAGTTCAGTTTTATCTCTAGGCTTGTAAACCATATATCATTTGCATAAGTGGATATTTCTTGAGACTTACTGACTGATCGAACACAGTACTAAGCATAGTGGCATACCAGCAGTGATCTTCTCCGAAATCTGTTCCATCGTCAGTTTCTTGTCAGTCATACGTTTGCGGTCGAGTTCCACACGCAGTAGCCAAGGAGATATGCGCGACACATCAAAGTCCGGCATCTCGTAGTAGATGCTAACCCATTCCTGGTCCTCGGCTATCACTGTGTTCAGTGGGTCGGGATCGTAGTAGATCGCAGTGTTGGCCGTCACCTTGCGTAGCGTCGTGTGCTCGAGACGACACAACACATCCTAGCACGCACATTACACATTGCGACTATAGCCTTCATCACACTCATATCCAGAAATAACAAGCCTCATCATGTTCTATTGTGGATCATTTACCAACAAAATGTGACAACAAATTTGCAAAAGTTCACCATGGCAAACAAGTCTGATGAAAGTCTTGTGTAATGTTTCTGCAAATAAACTAAATTTTATGGAAACTCACTCAAGTGCTTCATGGCTGTTTCAAAAAAATAGCTAAAAAATGAATAGGAGATAAATCTCAAATCACAACATTAATGGGGAAAAAGAGCATAACAACCAACCACCTGCAGAGCAACTAAAGTTGACAGAAACATTCATGGAACTACACAACGCATATCATCTAGATCACATGTCAGCTATCAATGGTAGACATTACCTTGGCCTTCTCGGCATCCTTTGCAGCTGCTCCAGTCAAGAACACCGTAAGCGATGGAGTTCGTGGTTTCTTGGACACATTGATGATCTCCTTCAGTCGAGGCACACCAAGCGTCACGTTCTTGGCTGACACACCGGCGTAGTGGAATGTGTTGAGAGTCATCTGTGTGGCTGGTTCACCCAGCGACTGCGCTGCCAACGCTCCCACCATTTCACCCGGCTGCACCTGTCAATCAACAGCATATTATAATGTTCAACGTTGCTAATTGTTGGCTGGAGGCTCTTCAGACTGTACAGCAGATATACGTAGGTTGCAGTTGGCAAGACCAGTCCCGCCCTTGAAGCATCTACCCTCTGCATGCCCAAATGATTCTGAAAAAAAAACTATGTGTGACTAAGCACTCAAAAGACTAAAGATAAATAATAATCTTATTACAATGCACTGGAAGTTTGTTTGTCTGTCTGTCTGTCTGTATGTCATCTGTCATACCCATATGGCACCTTCTGTACTGCATGGTCGCAGACACAGACTGCGGCATTTGAGTCCTTGGGCCTTACCCACCCCCACCTTGCCCCCACATCAACTATGGGCAGCCTGGGGGCAGGGAGTTAGGTTGCCGAGAAACAGAGTGGACTCACCCATACAGCGGGAAATTTTTTAGTGATGATAACAACAGCAACAATAATAATACTTCTGTAGTGAGATCAAGATGTAGCTGAAGAAATGGTAATTCAAAATAATTTAACAAAATATGACTGTTAAATATTCTTTGCTAGTTGTGATGTAATGCTGATGTCACAATGCGTCGTGAGTACAATCTTGCTTGCCTTAACTGGCACTGTCAGTTGCTACCGTTGCTTTGATGGTGAACATTATCTGGTTCCCTGATGAAAAATGTTCATCGTATCAGCACTTAGCAACATGGGGGCATGAAATCAGGCATCTCATGCAGTACTATATTATTATAGTACCAAAATTCCAGAAATCCAATCTTTGCTAATTAACTGCTGCAACAGCATTACATGACAAATGAAAACTAAAGCCAATGATAAAATCACGAGGATCAATGAGAAATACAGTACTGGTAGTACAACTCCGATAACAGTAAATCAGAGTTACCCCTGGTTTAGTGATAACATATGCTTGTAAATCGAAGACATTCGCAAACCTGTGCTTGGACATATCTCGTCTCGATCTCTCCGAGTATCCACTCGAATGCCTCAGAGGTTAGATGCAACTCCTCGATGACGCGTTTAGAACACAGCATCGACCGCACGAGGATGTTCATCAGCAGGGTCGCATTGATGTTAGCTTCACGACTCAGTCGATCGTCACCTTTCACTATGACGAACTTCCTGCTCAGGTCTCGGACACCTAACATGCGGCAAAAGCTAACCAGCATCACACGAAGAGCTGCAGTACAACCGTGCAAAATATTGCACAAATATGTTTGTGCAAGATATTACACACTTACAGCCAGCTGACACTTTCTTTTATTATAAGTTAATTATTATGTGGGTGGCCAGCCATCTTAACAGGCTGCAGCATCAGTCTTGCCCATCTATAGGGACCAACCGAATTCACGGAAAAAAATGCATGATTTCATGGCAGAATTTTTAAAATGTGTCAAATTTCACGTAAAATTCACGGAAAGTTTCGCAAATTCATGGGCCCCACAGACGTTATTTCGAGGTACTGCGCTATTGCAAACGAAGAAATTTCAGAACAACGAATATTTACTACACTAAGTCAAGACTCAAGACAGTCAATGTCAACTACTTAGTGCTGAAGTG
>Ga0209367_1002191_pt1 | contig 25492 bp, 20 predicted proteins | sample WorMetLIZISLAND2_FD_187412 | JGI IMG/M metagenome (GOLD analysis project Ga0209367, IMG submission 187412) | Marine gutless worms symbiont microbial communities from Max Planck institute for Marine Microbiology, Germany - Olavius geniculatus... ... | reverse complement strand
TGGGTCAGAATACGGCTTGCCAACCAGCTGAGACCATTGGCTGAGCGGCAGTAAAACCAAATTCAGAAAATATGAAGCATTCATTATTGCTTGCGCTCCAAAAATGTCGATTCCAGCAACAAACCGAGGACGCTTGACCATGAACGAATTTGTCCGGGTGACTTCGACCAATGCCGCTCAGATTTTTAATGTCTACCCCCGCAAGGGCAGCATCAGTGTCGGAGCGGATGCGGATCTGGTCGTGTGGGATCCGGCAGCTACCAAAACCATCTCCGCCAAAACGCACCACCAGAATGTCGACTTCAACATATTTGAAGGAATGACCGTCAATGGGAGTGCATCCCACACCATCAGCCAGGGCAACCTAGTGTACGCCGACGGCGAATTAATGGTCGAAAAAGGCGCCGGCCGCTATGTCGATCGACCGCCGTATGCGCCCTTCTATGATGCCGTCAAAAAGCAGGTGCGGGCCAATGAACCGCGGGCAGTTGAGCGATGATAAAACAGTTATCAGTTATTGGTTATTAGTTATTAGGATAAATGGAATAATCTCCATTTAATTGAAAATCTTCGATTGGAACAAAAAACGATGCCCTGATCATATTCCGCAATCAACGGTTATCGGATCTGGTGCTGTTCTCCAATAACGAATAACAAATAACGCATAACACCAAATTGAGCGTCTTCTGATCAATTTGGTCCTGAGGAAAGTTCTATGTCAAATTCCAAGAAAGCGTCACAAAGCAGATCCGGTGCCACGAGTGCCGGCAAGCTCTCCGAGGATCAGATTAAGGCCAACTTTTCGGATATGCATCCGCCGTTGACCGCCTCCCAGGCAAACATCGAGGCCGGTCGCTGTTATTTTTGTTATGACGCGCCCTGCACCACGGCCTGTCCGACCGGCATTGATATTCCCGAATTTATTAAACGGATTCAGACCGGCAATACCAAAGGCTCGGCCCGTAAAATCTTAGAGCAAAACATCATGGGCGGAATGTGCGCCCGGGTCTGTCCTACGGAAGTGTTGTGCGAAGAGGCCTGCGTTCGTAATACTCATGAAAGCAAACCGGTGGCAATCGGCCTGCTGCAGCGCTATGCCACCGATGAAGTGATCAAAAAAAAGTGCCGCTATTCGAGCGCGTCACGCCGACGGGCAAAAAAGTGGCCGTAGTAGGGGCCGGACCGGCCGGGATGTCTTGCGCCCATCGGCTGGCGGTTTATGGCCACGGCGTGACGGTGTTTGACAAGAATGAGAAAGCCGGCGGGCTGAACGAATACGGCATTGCGGCCTATAAAGTGTTGCATGATATTGCTCAAAAAGAAGTCGAATATATTTTAGAAATCGGGGGGATCGTGGTCAAGCACGATGTTGAGTTAGGGGTGGATTTCACCCTTGAAAAACTGCGTGATAACTATGACGCGGTTTTTATGGGAATTGGCCTGGACGGTGTCAACCCGTTTAAAATACCAGGTGAAGATGTCGAGGGGGTAATGGACGCCGTCAGATATATCCATGACCTGCGCCAGGCGGAGTTGATGTCGCAACTGCCGGTAGGGGATAAGGTCGTGGTCATTGGCGGCGGAATGACGGCCATCGATATTGCGGTTCAATCGAAAAAGCTGGGGGCCTCGGAGGTCACCCTCGTCTATCGGCGCGATCAGGCCAGCATGAAAGCCAGTGAGCATGAACAGCAATATGCCCAGATCAATGACGTCAAATTGCGCTTTTGTGCCAGCCCCAGAAAAGTGTTAAGCCGGGATGGCCGCGTGACAGGCGTTGAATTCAGTGTCAACCAAGTGGATGCAGACGGCACCATTTCGGAAACCGGGCAATCTTATCAACTGGAAGCTGATGTGTTGTTCAAGGCCATTGGCCAGACTCTGGCTGCCGATCATCTGGAGGACCTGGCTGGCGGACTGGTCTTTGAAAATGGGCGGATTGGCGTCGATGAAGATCGCAGGACATCACTGGACAATGTATGGGCCGGTGGTGACTGCATCGCCGAGGGCGAAGATTTGACCGTCAGCGCCGTGCAGGACGGCAAACTGGCGGCCGAGTCTATTCACGAATATCTTTCAGACTCTTAATTTTAATGAATTTTAGATTTCTATCTTTTAAAGAATACTCCGGTGAGGAAATATAATGGCTAGTTTAGAAACCAATTTTATCGGGATAACATCTCCCAACCCATTTTGGATCGCATCCGGGCCGCCTTCGGATAAAGACTACAATGTCAACCGGGCTTTTGAAGCGGGTTGGGGCGGTGTTGTCTGGAAAACCCTGGGCGAAGATCCGCATATCGTCAATGTGAACGGCCCCAGGTATGCCGTGCTGCACGGCAATGACCGGCAGGTAATCGGTTTTAACAATATTGAATTGATTACCGACCGGCCGTTGCAGACCAACCTGAAGGAGATGCGGCAGGTCAAACGGGATTGGCCGGATCGGCCGATCATCGCTTCGGTCATGCTCCCGATGAACGAGGCTTCCTGGGCCGAATATGTTCCGATGATCGAAGATACCGGGGCGGATGCTTTTGAGCTTAATTTCGGATGTCCTCACGGCATGTCCGAAAGGGGCATGGGCTCGGCTGTGGGACAAGTGCCGGAATATGTTCAGATGGCTGCTGAATGGTGCAAGAAATTCGCAACGATTCCGGTGATTGTTAAATTAACCCCCAATATCACCAACATCCTCCATCCGGCCCGGGCTGCCAAAGCGGGCGGGGCCGATGCCGTTTCATTGATCAACACCATCAATTCGATTATGCGTGTGGATTACGATTCGCTGACCATGTATCCCACTACGGACGGCAAGGGAACCCACGGCGGCTATTGCGGTGAGGCTGTCAAGCCCATCGCGCTGAATATGGTGGCCGAGATAGCCCGCACGGCGGACACCCATGACATCCCGATATCCGGCATCGGCGGTATTACCACCTGGCGCGATGCCGTCGATTTTATCGCTCTGGGGGCCACGACCGTTCAGGTTTGTACGGCAGCCATGGTCTATGGCTTCAAGGTCGTGGCTGGTTTGATCGACGGGTTGAACGATTTTCTCGATGAAAAAGGGATGACATCAGTTCATGATCTGGTGGGCCGGGCGGTCCCGTCGGTGACTGACTGGAAGTACTTGAACTTGAACTATATTGAGAAAGCTTATATCGACCAGGAATTATGCATCCAGTGCGGCAAGTGCCATATCGCCTGTGAAGACACCTCCCATCAGGCGATCACCTGCACTGTCGATGGCGAGCGTAAGTTTGTCGTTAAGGACGAAGAATGCGTGGGCTGCAACCTCTGTGTCGAAGTCTGTCCCATTGAAAACTGCATCACCATGAAGCAGTTAACCGAAGGCGAAGATCCCCGCACCGGCAAGGCGGTGAATCCCGAGCACGCTGACTGGACCACGCACCCCAATAATCCGCTGAAAGAATAGGGCGCGGTTTTAAACAGCGAATTGCGGAAGGTCGCAGGGTTGAATCGCTTTGCTCAGTTTTCTAACAGGAATTGGTCCTATAAGTCTTATAGGACCTATAGGTGATCCGAACCACTCATCCGCCTTCGTACCCAGCCATAGCAAACCAGCAATATGCCGAAAACCAAACTTAGCCGGCCCAGAAAATCGCCGTGCCGTGCAAAAAAGGTTTGTCCGCCGCGCAGGTGAACCTTGCCTTTGAGAGTCGCCTTTTGCCACCAGGGCGTTTTCGCTGTCACGATGCCTTTGGCATTAATCAGGGCGGAGATGCCGGTATTGGCGACGCGAACGAAATCCCGTCGGTTTTCGATGGCGCGCAGCGGGCTGAAATTGAAGTGGTGCCGATAGCCGGGCGTATCTTTCCACCACCCGTCATTGGTGATCATGCAGATAAAACCCTTGTCAAACGGCAGGTTGCGGGCGCAATAAGGGCCGAAAATGGACTCGTAGCAGACTATCGGCACGATGGTAATCGAAGCTTCCGGCCATTTAAACGTTTTGCTTTCCTGTCGATTGCTGTAGGTTCCGGTGTATCCGCCAAGCTCCAGGGAATACGAACCCAAAAAGCGCAAATATTGAACGAAAGGCATGCGCTCGAACAGCGGCACCAGTTTGGTTTTGTGGTAAAAGCGGGGCACGGCCGACGGGCCGGGCGGCAGAAACAATGCCGTGTTAAATGCCTCGTAGTAATAGCCATCGGCTTGGTTGAAGCGGCTCCCGGGGGGAAGATCACCGCCGATCACTTTCTGATAGCTGTGCACACCCAGCAGAATCGTCAGCTTGGGATACTTTTTTCTGAATTCCAACAGGTCACGGTAGTAAGGCGAGTCCACCGGATTTTTTTCGTCGATCTGTTCGACTATCAGGGTTTCGGGACCCAGCAGGTACTGGGTATCGCCGTCGACGACGGCATCCGCGGTTTTAAAAAATTCGGCCAGGTGCCTATCATAATTCTTGGGATCGAATTTTTCGGCGTAGGGATCCAGGTTGGGTTGAATCAGGGCGATGTTAACGGCCTCTAATCCATCTTCCTCAATACTATTGAATATACCATAGGAGCCGGCTGCGGGGACAATGAGCAGCGCCGCCAGCAGGCCACCCACCGGCCCAATGGCTGCATAAGCTTTTGTACGATAGGCCGTGTACAACCGAAGAGCTGCAAAGTTGACCAGCAAGATCCAGAGCGTTCCGCCCCGAACCCCGGTAAATTCATACCATTGGATGATCACGGGAACGGTGGCCAGGGCGTTGCCCAGGTTCAGCCAGGGCCAGGCCAGATCCCAGTTCAGATGAAAATGCTCGTACCCCATCCAAACCACCACCAAGGGCAGCAGCAGGGAAATTTTCAGATTCGTGCGGGTTCGGCTTGCCAGCCAGAAAACCAGGGCCTGCACCAATGAATTTGCGAGAATAATGAAAATCGCTCCCACCAACTGGGCCCGGGCCACCCACCAGGTTCCCAGGATGTTCCACAACACAAACCCGGCCAGGGCGTAATTGAAAACGGCATAAGGATTCGGGTGATGCCGAATCTTTTCCTCCAATAACAACAGGGGGAGCCAGCCGATAAAGACCAGGAAGAACATCGGCGTGACCGACCAGGGCAACCCCAATAAGAGGCCGCTGGCCAAAGCCAAAACGATGTTTTTTCTGGTAACCATAGCGATTCTCAGTTCGGATTCGGTCGCCCGTCCGATTCCGTCCGGCAGCCCCTGTTTCCCAATCCGGATCCGTCGGAGGCGTAGAATTGAAGATTGAACATTGTTAGAAAATTGGACACGGGTCTAATTCAGGGATTGAGGGATTGAGGGATTTAGGAATTGAAGGAATTCTATCTTTTTTAAATTATTGATTCGATCCTTTAATCCTCTATTCCCTAATCCCCCAATTTGGCGAAAATAAACCTAGATCGTTTCCAAAGATGCCGACTCATTATTAAAGTAAACTACGAGATCTGAAGTATGGACTTATACCCGGTAGAAAGACGCTCAACGGGGCGAGGCGTTAGTCGTCTCGCTTATGATGCAGATAGAATAGTTCAGGCGGCAAACCCGCCAGACGATGCAGGCGGGCCCACAGGTTGGCATCGGCAACGGCGATCGCTAGATCCAAGATGCCCAAGTCGTCATAGCCTTTTTGCCGAAGCTCGTCGATCATTTGCTTGGTCGTCCGGAAAGCGTAGCGGGTTCCCACGAAAGCAAAAGCCCCAATCGGACTTTCGGGGACCGCGTGGACCCCTTGGGAATCGAGGACCTTAGCCGGCAGCGCTTTTTCAACAGCCTGGTGGATTTTCGCCAAGACCCTGCGGTCGAGGCTGGTTCGGTCGTCACGTTCTGCCAATAGCAATTGATATATCTCAACCAGTTTGGGTCTTGACTCGAAGACGGCCAGGGTGCTCTCCAATCCCTCGCCCGATGTGCCCGGCATACTGGATTTCAGATTTATGATTGTGTGATCGTAGGTCAGCTGATATTCCCGGTTGGCCAGGTCCATTTTGGATAGCAGATAGCCGGCCGTGCGCAGGGTCAGACGCCGCAAAATTTTGATTCGGCGCAACGATTTGGGAAGACCCTCCAACGGCACATCCAGTAGATCCGCAATGCGGTTGACGAAGTGGAAACCAGCAATGACGAGCAGGTAGTCGTAGACATCATCGCCGACGATCTCGCGCAATGGGTCCAGGTCCGACGGCTTGAGCCTGGCCGGGGTAGCGAAGTTCTTTTTGATCAGCGAAACCAGTTCACGCTCCAGGAGCGTGAAGTTAGCGGGCAGGCCGCCGATCAGCTCCTCCACATAGTCGGCTTGTCCTCCTGCAGCCTGCAGAAATGCTTCGTGGCCGTCAATTCAGTAGTGACAGTTGTTGAGACGCGAAACTGCTGCTGCAACCAGCTCGCGTGATTGGCGTGGCACGTTTCCCTTCCACATCGTAAGTTCCCACTGCCGGATCATGCGTATCATCGATGCGGGGCGCAGGCTGAAGATTTGAACGATCTTCGCTACCATGCCGCTGCCCGCAACCTCCGCCATATAATCATATGCCTCCCGGGTTTCTCCGGTAGCTTTGCGGGGGGGGGGAATCGTCCTGATATGCGCCATTAAAACCTCCGTATATTTCTCGGGGTTTGCACTGCGGAAAACCCCAGGACCGTGCGTCTTCTATGCCCTGTCATCAGTCGAGCACAAATTTGGCAGTGCAGATTTATTTTAATCTTTTTTGCCCGATATGCCAACCAAATAAAACCGGCTAGTGAAGCAGATTTTGTTGAACTCGGCGGCGGTTCACTGCGTTTACTGTGGTTTGTTGAGTTTCGGCCAGTCAAAAGTCATTTGCCGCGGCTGGCCGATTGCCGGACGGGGATGCTCATGGTCCTGTGACGAACCCGCCGGCAGTGGCGAGGGATAGCTCACCAATTCGGCAATGATTCGATTTTGCAAAAGCTCCGTCAGTTCAGCCATATCCTGATTGGTGGTATCGAGCCATTGGTGATAAACCTGGGGCTTGAGGATGACCGGCATGCGGTGGTGAATCGCGCTGAAGGATTGACTGGCCCGGGTCGTGATTATCGTGCAGGATTTATAGCAGCGGGCGGGTGCCCCGGGCGCGCCGTGCCAGGTTTCCCACAGTCCGGCAAAGGCAAACGGTTTGCGATCCGGCAGGGCAATGAACAGGGGCGATTTCCCACCCCGGGATCCTTGCCACTCATAAAAGCCGTCGGCGGGTATCAAACACCTGCGGCGTTTGAAGGCCTCACGGAAGCTTGGCTTTTCAGCAATCGTCTCTGCCCGGGCATTGATGAGCTTTTTTCCAATCGAGACATCCCTGGCCCAAAAAGGAACCAGGCCCCAGTGAAGTTTATCCAACCGGTTTTTGCCGCCCTCCCGAATAATGGCCATCAGCTCCCGGCCGGGTTCAATATCAAGGTTGGGTGCCAGGTCACATGCCGCTATGTCGATGGGAAACAAGGTCCTCAGTCCTTCCAGGTTGTGGTATTCGACAAAATTGCCGCCCATGTTTTTCTGCTCCGGGAAATAGAAATCACCCAGGTATATTCATACCGTTAGCCGTTTTTCATTTTTCGACATTAGCATATTCTTGATCAGCTTGTCATCTTCTAACCCATAATTGACAAAAGCGGTCCGAGAATTTATAATTGCAGGTAAAGATTGAATCGTTGGTCGACCAAATCCCTGTGGCCTGTCAAGGCAGCCGGGGATTTTTTTTGAGGAAGCAAGCGTACATGACAGATAGCAAATTCGAAAATTGAAACCCATGGAAAGCACTACTGAAAATGAAATCAGCCGCCGGCGGACGTTTGGCATCATCAGCCATCCGGATGCCGGCAAGACGACACTAACGGAAAAGCTGCTCCTTTTTGGCGGCGCCATCCAGCAGGCCGGGGCGGTCAAGGCCAAGAATGCCGTCCGCCATGCCACCAGTGACTGGATGTCGATCGAAAAGGAAAGGGGGATTTCCGTTTCGACTTCGGTAATGAAATTCAATTACCGGGATTTTGAAATCAACCTTCTCGACACGCCCGGTCACCAGGATTTTTCCGAAGACACCTACCGGGTGCTGACGGCCGTCGACAGCACGCTGATGGTGATTGACAACGGTAAAGGGGTTGAGGCCCAGACCGAGAAGCTGATGGAGGTCTGCCGGATGCGCAACACCCCCATTATTACTTTCATCAACAAGCTGGACCGCGAGGGGATGGCCCCACTGGATATCCTGGATGACATTGAGGACAAGCTGCAAATTGAATGCACACCGCTTTCCTGGCCGATCGGGATGGGCAAACGCTTTAAAGGGGTTTACAACCTCTATCACAAACAGCTGCATCTGTTTACACCCGGCAGTGACACCCGCATTCGGGACAGGGTCGTCATCGGTGATTTGGCGGATCCGCTCTTGGATGAACTGCTGGGCAGCCAGGCGGAAGAATTGCGGCAGGACGTCGAACTGATCGAAGGGGCGGTGAATCCCTTTGAGATGGAACACTTTTTAAAAGGCAGCCAGACACCGGTTTTCTTCGGCAGCGCCATTAACAATTTCGGTGTTAAAGAGATGCTGGATGCCTTTGTCGAAATGGCGCCCGCACCGGGATCCCGTGCCACCGTTTCCCGGGAAGTCTCGCCTTTCGAAAAATCATTTTCGGGTTTTGCATTTAAAATCCAGGCCAACATGAATCCGGCCCATCGCGACCGCATTGCCTTTGTCAGGATTTGCTCTGGCAAATTCAAGCGCGGGATGAAGGTCGTGCACCACCGCCTCGGCAAGGAAGTCGCCCTGGCCAACGCGACGATCTTCATGGCCCAGGGCCGGGACAACGTGGCGGAGGCTTTTCCCGGCGATATTATCGGCATCCACAACCATGGAACCATCAAGATCGGCGATACCTTCAGCGAGAAGGAGCGTTTGAAATTTACCGGCATACCGAATTTTGCCCCGGAGCATTTTCGGCGGGTCCGGCTGAATAATCCACTCAAGGCCAAGCATCTTCAGAAGGGACTGACGCAGCTGGCGGAAGAGGGCACGGTCCAGGTTTTCAGGCCGATTACAGGCAGCGACTATATCCTGGGGGCGGTCGGGGTTCTGCAATTTGACGTCACCATGGCGCGGCTCAGGGCAGAATATGGTGTGGATGCGGTCTATGAACCGGTGGACCTGGCCGTGGCCCGCTGGATCGAATGCAATGACCGCCAAAAACTGGCCGAATTTGAAAAGAAAAATACGGCCAATCTGGCCAAAGATTCTCAAGGCTGCCTGTCATTTCTGACAACCAGTGAATTCCAGCTCAATTACTGTATGGAAGAATGGCCGGAAGTGGCGTTTTATAAGACGCGGGATATTAACTAGTATCATCGAAATTATTTACTGTAGAACCCAATAAGCGTTATTCATTAATGGTTCAAAGAGACTATCCCCATGGCAATTATCGGTATGCGGGATGTGTGCTGGGGCTTTGATGAGCCCCCGCTGCTAGAAAACGTAACGTTCCAGATCGATAAGGGGGAGCGCGTGGGCCTGGTGGGTCGCAATGGTGTGGGCAAATCTTCCCTGCTGAAGCTTTTGAGCGGCACTCTGTTGCCGGACAGCGGTGATGTCTGGCGCCGGCAGGGAATCCGTGTGGCGGCGCTGGAACAGGACGTGACCCGGGGATTTGACGGTACGATCTTTGACGTGGTGGCCGAAGGCCTCGCACATTCCGGCCGGTCACCGGCCGGGCCTCACCGGATCGGCCGAGGTGCCGTAACCGGGGACGGTGCGCAGCCGACCCACCAACGCGATGCGGCGTTGGATACCCTGGACACCGGCGGATGGGAACAGTCAACTCGCATTGAAAGCCTTCTTTCCCGGACCCGACTGGAACCTGAGAGCCGCTTTGCCGATCTGTCGGCCGGGCTCAAGCGGCGTGTGCTTTTTACGCGTGCCCTGGCCTGCGAACCGGACCTCCTCCTCCTGGATGAGCCTACCAACCATCTTGACATTGATGCGATCATCTGGATGGAAGAATTTGTCCGGCGCCACGTAAAAACCTTGCTGTTTGTCACCCATGATCGCATATTTCTGCAAAAGATTGCCGACCGGATCCTGGAACTGGATCGGGGGCGGCTGGTTTCCTATGACTGTGATTATGCCGGGTATACAAATCGAAGACAGGCCGCCTTGGCGGTCGAAGAAGCTCAAAACAGGGTTTTCGACAAGAAACTGTCCCAGGAGGAGGCCTGGATCAGAAAAGGCATTAAAGCGCGCCGCACCCGCAACGAAGGGCGCGTCAGGAGCTTGCAGAAGATGCGGGCAGCCTACCGGGCGCGACGCCGCCAAATCGGCAATGTCCGGCTTCATGTGCAGGAGGCGGAGCGGACCGGCAAGCTTGTCGTTGAAGCCCAGGCCGTGAGTTTTTCCTACGGCCGGATCCCGATAATATGTGATTTTTCCACCGCCATCATGCGCGGGGACAAGGTGGGCATCATCGGCCCCAACGGGGCAGGCAAATCCACGCTGCTTAAAATTCTGCTAAAAGAAACCGAACCGGACACCGGCCGTGTCCGCCACGGTGCCAACCTGCAGGTCGTCTATTTCGACCAGCTCCGGGCGCAGCTCGATGAGCAAAAGACGGTGCGCGATAACATCGCCGGCGGCAATGACTTTATTGCCTTCAAGGGCCAAAGACGCCACGTCATCAGCTATCTGCAGGATTTTCTCTTCTCACCCGAAAGATCCCATACGCCGGTGGGCGTTCTTTCCGGCGGCGAAAAGAACCGACTGCTGTTGGCCCGGCTTTTCACCAGACCGGCCAACGTCCTGGTGCTGGACGAACCAACCAATGACCTGGACGCCGCCACTCTGGAACTGTTGGAAGAGCTGATCTTGGAGTATTCGGGAACTTTGCTGCTGGTCAGCCACGACCGGGCCTTGCTGAACAATTCAGTCACCAGCTCCATCGTTTTCGAGGGCAACGGGCAGTTGACTGAATACGCCGGTGGTTACGATGATTGGCTGCGCCAACGTCCCCAGGCGGCAGCCGAAAGGCAGCCGGAAAAAAGCAATCGCGAAAAGGCCCGGTCAAAATCATCACCGCGCCCATCCCGCAAACTTGGCTATATGCAGCAGCGGGAACTACAGGATCTGCCCCAAAAGATCGAAGCCCTGGAATCAGAACAAAAAGAGCTGGCTGCCATTCTGTCCGACCCCTCATTTTACCGCAACGACAAAAGCGAGATCGCCAAGGTCAAACGTGAACACGATCGCCTCGCACATGAAATCGAGACCGCCTACCATCGTTGGGAAGAGCTCGAGGCGGCAAGGAATTGAGGAATTAGTTGTTGGGTATTGGGTATTAGGTATTGGGTATTGGACAGTTGCCGTTTACGGAATGCGTTAATGGTGTAAAACATTTTTTAGCCCCTTCGTAAAACACTATCAAACAAGCATTTACAAACATTGAATTTGAATTCAGCTTTTTGTAGTTTTACGACACCTACTTGTCCCGGCTGCGTATTTGGAATTCTAGTTTTGGCTGATTTGATGGTGATGGCACAATAAAATAGATCCGCCGAAGGCGAACCACAAATCTTCAATCTTCAATCTTCAATCTTCAATCCTCCAGTCCCCTTATGTGCCCCTTCGAAATAGTCAATCATTTGACACTGTTAGACATTATTCAATATCACTATAGATAATTAGATATAATTATCAATAATTTAAATACTTGATATTATTAGTTAATTTATTGAAAAAATTTTTTTGGCACAGTTCTTGAGTGATTTTAGCATGTTAGGCATTGCGATCGTTTCCAAACAGTTGCATGCCGGGCTATGACTAGCCGAAAGGATGATAACAATGCAATTATCAAAGATAACCGAACATGCTCCAGAACCGACGCTAGAAGAATTTGGCAATGACCCCGGCTTTTTTCCCAACGAGAAAAAAACCATATTGCTTATCGATGATGAACCGCTGGTTACCGACATCTGTGAAATGATGCTCAAGAGTTTAGGGCACGCCGTTTTGAAAGCCCACAGCGGTTTGGAGGGCCTGGAAGTATTCGTAACCAATAAAGACAACATTGATCTGATCATTTCTGATTTCAATATGCCGGGCATGAATGGGCAGGAAGTCGTTAATACTCTGAGAATCATGGGTCATCCTGTCAAGGTTTTACTCTCAAGCGGGGGATTGAGCACGGCGGAGGAAGAACAAGTTCTGACCAACGGCTTTAGTGGATATCTCAAGAAACCCTACAGCATGGCTACCCTTTCCGATAAGATAGCTGAAATATTACGGTAGGTTGAACTCTGCCAACCTTTGACGGATTTATTCAATGACGCATGGTGGGAACAGCCCACCATGCGATAAGGAGTTTTCGCAGCGCTCGAATCAATTTATATAGACACCGCGATGAGCGAAAGCATCCGATTTAAAATTGTTATCTTGGAGCGAAATATGCTCAGATAATCGGTTCGGATCAATTCGGCACCAGCAAAATAATCGTTTGACTGCCGAAATCGCTAACATACAAATTGCCATTTCGCACATCCTCAATAATATCCAGCGGATCATCAAAACCACCCAGACCGGGCAGGTCGGTTGCCGCCGTGCCGATATCACCGTCCGGGCCATCGGGCAGCAAAACGATTATATCACTTCCACCGCTGTAGCGGGTCACTAAAATTGCCCCTTGCAAGGCTCCGTCATGCGCAGTGGACCGGTACTCGATAACGCCATTCGGTGACTTATTGAAGGCGAAATCGTAAGCAAAACCGGCATAGTTTGCATCGGGCTGGATCGACGCCGGGTACAAAGCAGCATCCACCGGTCCCCGGTTCAGAACATATTCACCGCGGGTGGGATTGGGATGCCCGGAATAGGCGCGCGGATCGGTGGGGTTCACTTTGAACAAAAAGTCACGCTGGGTTTCATTGCCCTCGATTCTGGGCACCTCCTGGCCGGAATAAAATGATCCATCAGGGCGGCGCGTGCCCGCAACCGATTCCGGACTAATACTGCCTCCGCCCGTTCCATTGGTTGGGATGTAGGCTTTGCCGTTGCTGTGCCAGATCAGATCATAGGCGTTTCGAATGCCGGTTGCATATAGTGTCAACGGCGCATCCGTGTAATAGGGATTGTAGCTGCCGTCGCTTAAGGTCGGACTGTTGATGTCTGCGTTATCAATGACATTTTGATCCTGTGAGGTGAACGCATCCAGCGGCAAGTCAACAGGCAATTTATTTAAATCCAGCCGCAGTAAGGCTGCGGACAATAACCTTTCCGGCCGGTTACCCCATGCACCGTTGGCCGCTCCACCGGCCGAGTTGCTGCCCTGGAGGAAGTAAAGCACGCTGGGTTCGGCCGGCCGGAACGCGATGCTGTTGGTTAAATGATCGCGCACCGAACGTGGCAGGTTGGTGATCAGCAGTTCCACACTGCCAAGATCCGGACCACTCACTTTCGATAGTTTGCCATCGAAGGCCGGACCGTTATTAAATGCCAGGCTGGAGTGCGTAATGTATGCCACCAGGTTGTCAGCCGTTGAGCCGGGCGCAAAGACAAACCCGATCGCCAGCCGCGCACCGTAGCCGGACAAAGGTGTTAAGGTTTGGCGATTGACAAGTAGGCCGGCGCCGTCCATTTCCCAGCGATGAATATCGCCACCCACACTGAGCCCATAGAGTTTCCCATCGGGACCGATTGTCAGGGTTGTATATCGTCCGTCGGCCACGGGACCGCGATTTTCAAATGCCACATCGGAGAGAAATGGCGGATAGCTCGTTGAGGTTTGATCGCCCGTGACAAAAGTAATATTGGTCGGCAACATTTCGGCACCGCTCAAATCATGCACGCCATCAATAATGAAATCATAGGTTGAGTTGGCCTGCAAATTCTCGTCGGGAGTGAAGTTAACGGCATCACCGCCACCCGTGCCGTTAACGGTGCCGGGCACCGACGTCAATGTGCCGTTCGCGCGCAGGTAGAGGACGACCGTATCCGGGGTAATGGTGCTGTTGTCAAGGCTTGCCAAGCCCTGGGAGGAGACATTGGGCAGGTGCAGAAAGTTCGCGGACACGACCGTATCGAGAAATACATCGGTTTGTCCGTCACGGGGAATGGAATCCAGTACCAGGGGCGTATTCCGTTGCCCTTGCGGTTCTACCAACACAAACTGAATTTTGGTATTGGTTCCGCCGATACTGTCCAGGGTGAGTTTGCCATCGGTAACCGCCACGCTGCGCGTCCCAATGCGCGAGCCGAACTCACCGATATCGGGTTGGAATTCCATTATCTTGATGGATTCGGCATTAATGATGTGGTTCGTTTCCGATCCTTCGTTCGCCGTATCACCGCCCTGAATGGTGACCTGGTAATTGCCGTTGGCCACTTCCAACTCCCAAATGCCTCGTCGCGGATCATTATTCGGGTGGTCCATGTGCATCAACGTATCTTTTTTGGCGTCCGGCGAATTGCCGCGGTTTCGGCCGTACCCGGTGAATTCCGTCGGCAGCAAGGTACTCTCGTCAAGCCATCCGTAGGTTAATTCATTGCCTCGCTGGCCGTAGGCTTCACCGAAGTCGCTGACATAGCCGTCAATGGGCGGTTCACTTAAAATAGCGAAGTTCACCTTGATCGCCGGAACCGTCGGCGGGACCGTCTCATCCGGAATTATTTCGATGTAATCAAAGTTAGGACCGCTGCTGCCAATTGCGGTTAGGCGAACGGCGTTTAGGCCGGAATCCAGGGCTAGCGTATATGCTTCCGTGGACCAACCTTGCCATGAGCCGGTGACCGGCAGGGTGAAGGCGTTGTCGACAGTCGTGCCATTGACGCTGAGCAATAGAGGCCGTGGATTGCTGGCGCCGAGCTGGTAGGTCGTTTGCAGCACATAGCTGCCGGCGCTGGCAACGCTGACGCTGAATTCGATATAGTCGCCGCTGGGGTTCTGAAAATCGGCGTAGGCGTCTTCACTGGCACCGCGACCGGATTCGATGCTGACACCGGAGAGACTGGCGTTTTCCGCTTCATATCGGCCGGGAGTCGGTATGGGAGGTTCATCGACGACAATCCTAAAGAAATCAAAGTTGGGACCGCTGCTCCCAATTGCGGTTAAGCGAACCATGTTTGCGCCGGAATCAAGCGGCAACGAGTACGCTTCCGTGGACCAACTTTGCCATGAGCCGGTAACCGGCAGGGTGAAGGCGTTGTCGACTGTTGTGCCATTGACGGTAAGCATTAAAGGTCGTGGATTGCTGGCGCCATGCTGATAGGTTGTTTGCAGCTCATAGCTGCCCGCATTGACGACGCTGACGCTGAATTCGATATAATCCCCGCTGGGGTTCTTGAAATCGACGTAGGCATCTCCGCTGGCCCCGCGACCAGATTCGATGCTCACGCCGGAGAGGTTGGCATTTTCCGCCTCGATGACCACGTCTGCAATGGCGTGGGAACTGAAGGCTAGGGCTAATAAAAAAATTGACAGCTGTTTAATAATTTGGGCCATGGTTGCGTCACTCCTTTTTCTACTATAGATGGCATGATTGGCGTTCTTGATGTATCGTCTAAACTGTTTAACTTTAACCACGTTGTGGTGGTAGTCAAGAAAGTACTTGTGTTATTCTAAGACAATATAATCAAAGGTTTACAGGACCATACAGTTTTTTACACTACTTTACAATTCTCTTAAATAATTTCTCCAAATACTTCCGGGAGACGATGTTGGTGAAAAATCCCTCAGCTCTTAACCTGACTGGTGAAGATTTTAATTTTCTTCGCAATCTACTATTAATAATCTACCCCACTTTTAATCCTCACGTCCCCGGCTCGCTGGATTTGACGTCTTGGCGCGCTTCAATTTTGGCAAATGTTTTGGTCATTGAACGTTGAGATTTGGAATTCATCTGTAATTTGGTGCTTGGGATTTGAGATTTTGTTGTATTGTAGAACTTTACTTGTGCAACTGGTTTAAAATTTACTTTGACGTCACCCTGTGCTTTACCAACATGCCGCTGATCTTTTTGGCGATTTATGCTATAATCATTACAGGATGTTAACTAATTTTCTGATAAATAAAGGAACTCAACATGCGCGGAGCATTGCTCATCGGTACAGTGGTGGTATTGCTGATCATCGGATTCCTGGTCATGAAAAATATGGGTGTTGATAGCCCGGCCGGCGACCAGGAAACACAAACGGAAGCGTACATCGAAGAGGCGAATAACATTGCCAAGGATGTCGATAAACGACTTAAAGACATAAAAAAACGCAGCAGTGAGATTGACTAGCGGTTCAGCGATTAAGAAGTTCTTGCAAAGATAGTTGCTACACGCACACTAACCACAATTTTCAGCTGGACGAACCGCAGCACGAGATCACCCGCTCCAGCCGGAAGCGGTTGGAGCGCTGCCAAGCTATTATCCGCACGATGCCTCCGGGCCGGGCCGGCCAGGTTCTGGCTTTGCTAGGCAACCGGGATGATGGCCAGTACCCGATTCATCGGGATTCGAACACGCCGGATGGCGATGCCACCCTTTGTTCCAATTCTCTACAATTCATACAATCTGAAACTCAGCGAGCAATCCCCTTCTTTTTGGTGATAAAGCCCGTCCTTTATACCCCGCCCGTTTCCGCCCGTATCGAATGACATTGACTTTGCGGCCGGTATTCGTTATCAATCTGGGTTATCCCGTTTTTTTAATATTGGAAGGCGCGTAGCGATTCGATTCATGCAATCCTAAATCCGAAATCAAATATCCAAAATATAAAGTGGATGGGGAACTGTGATGGGTATAGAAGTCTTTTTTATCGCCGTAATAATTTTATTGCTGTTTGCGGTATTCGATCTCTCTGTGGGCGTGGCCAACGATGCCGTCAATTTTTTAAATTCATCGATCGGCTCCCGGGTGGCCCCTTATGTCGTGATCATGATTGTGGCCAGTCTCGGAATATTGGCCGGCGTGACATTTTCCGGTGGCATGATGGAGGTCGCCCGAAAAGGCATATTTCATCCTCAGTTTTTTACCATGCCTGAGCTCCTTACGATTTTTATGGCCGTCATGCTGACGGATATTCTGCTGCTGGATCTACTCAATGCCCACGGATTGCCGACATCGACCACGGTGTCCATTGTATTTGAACTTTTGGGCGCGGCTGTGGCGGTGTCGCTGTTTAAAATCATGTCTGCAGCGGATGATTCGATGACTTTAGGGGAGTACATCAATACGGGCAAAGCCATGATGATCGTCTTTGGTATTCTGCTTTCAATTGCCGTGGCGTTTTTCTGCGGCGCCGTGGTTCAATTCGTATCCCGGCTGATTTTTACATTTGATTATCAAAAACGACTCAAGCGCTACGGCGCCGTCTGGGGCGGTGTAGCCATGGCGACCATCACTTTTTTTATCCTGGTCAAAGGGGCCAAGGGGGCTTCTTTCATGACTCCTGACACCGTCAAATGGATCTTGTCCCACAGTTTGTTCATGCTGGTATTGATCTTCCTGATTTCAGCCGCAATTTTTCAAATTCTGATTTCTTTATTCAATGTAAATATATTGAAGCCGGTGGTACTGGTGGGCACCTTTGCGCTGGCCATGGCCTTTGCGGCCAATGACCTGGTAAATTTTATCGGCGTTCCCCTGGCCGGCTTAAACGCCTACCAGACGGCTATTGCTTCAAGCGATCCGCTGAACATAACCATGGTGGCCTTGAGCAAAAAAGTGCAATCCCACACGCTGCTGCTGCTCATCGCCGGGGGTATCATGGTGGCGACCCTGTGGCTTTCGAAAAAAGCCCGGACCGTCACCGAGACTGAAATCAGTCTGGGACAGCAGGAAGAGGGCACGGAGCGGTTTGAATCCATCTGGCTTTCGCGCAGCATTGTCACAATGGTGCATTCGGTGGTGGAGTCCATAAAAAGTTTGACCCCACGGGCGGTCAGAGAACATATCGGCCGGCGGATCGATCCCAATATTCATCGACCCGCCTTGGTTACGGGCCAACAGCCGTCCTTCGATTTGGTGCGTGCATCCGTTAACCTGATGGTTGCCAGCGCGGTGGTCTCCTTTGCCACCTCCATGAAGCTTCCCTTGTCAACGACTTATGTAACCTTCATGGTGGCCATGGGCACATCCTTTTCGGACCAGGCCTGGGGCATGGAGAGTGCCGTATACCGCGTTACCGGGGTTCTGACGGTGATCGGCGGCTGGTTTATGACGGCATTGATTGCCTTTGTCACTTCATTTGTCTTTGCCGCGATCGTCTACTACCTAAAGGTGCCGGGCGTCCTGCTGCTCATGTTATTGGCCGCGGTCATCATCCGCCAAAACCACAAAAAACACACGGGCCGGGTCAGGGAAAAAGAAGAACAAAAAATATTTAATTTAACAAAAGTTAATGATGCTCACGCGGCGGTTTCCAACACCTTTGATCATGTGGCTTATTTTTTAAGAGAAATCCGGCGTTCGCTGGATATATCATTTGATGCGCTATTCGACCAGGATGTCGATACCCTGAACCGGCAGCGAAAAAAAGTGAAACAAATCCAGGTATGGTCCAATATCATTATGGCCAATGTGTTTAAGGTGCTGCGCTTGCTGCAAAAAGAGGAACCCCATGTGTCCTTTAAATATGCCCAGACGATCAGAAGGCTCCAAAAGTTGTCTGACGGGCATCGGGATATTGTTCTGCGTTCCTACGTGCATACCAGCAACAAACACAAGGGGCTTTTGGATGTTCAGATACGGGAACTCCAAAAAGCCAAAGCCTGCATCCTGGAGATTCTGGCTAAAGTGGAAGATTGCTTCAACAAGAAGCAAATTGTGGATTATCAGAATATTATTGACCTGTATCAGCACATTCGTGAACTGGCCGATGAATTCAATCAGGTTCAAATTGAACGGATCAGAAACGACACTCCCAAAACCCGCCTCAGTATTCTCTATTACGGTATTATGGGAAACTGCCTGATGCTGACCAAGCAAAACATCAAACTGTTGGAGATTTTCAACGAGTCCTTTCAATTCGATAAACGATTGTCGGAGTCATATTTCAAGTTCGACACATAATTACGGTGAAGGCCAAAATTAAGTCGACTTAAAAGCGCCTAGGGCAAACAACAGGATCGTGCCGGTTAAATAATGGCTTTCGGTGTTTGGCATTCGGCTTAAGATTAAAGATGATATTCGATTCTAATTTCTGCCTTAATAGACCATGCTTCTTAAATTCTTGCGATTGACTGCGTTTTCCGTTTCAAATTTTTAAAATAGTTGCCGGGTTCCCAAAACTGGGAGTCATTGTCGATGTGCAGCAAAAATTTATCCAATTGTTCCTTAATGCGGCGGGCTTCATCAATATCAAACTCCAGAGAAAAATTATGTTCATCTGCCTCAATACTAATACCGAAATAGTCTTCCGGACCGTCTCTAAAGCCGGGGCCGGAAGCCCAGCAGAGATCCAACTCGGCATTGCTGCCCAGAATTTTGGTTCGACGATTTTTTTTAGAAAGCCGCTTCAATTTCATGATTCACCTCTATCTGGATCCCAATTGGGAGTTTTTAGTTATTTGTTATTGGTTATTGGTAAAAGAGGAAAGAAATCTGTTTTTATACCATCAATGATGAATACTTGAGCTCTGGCTCTCAGCTATATCTATTTGCGAATCCACCATACCAGAGACAACGGCGCTTTACAAAAAGCAATTTGCGACTGAAAGAGGTAATTGTTGTATTCGCGGGCTAATTTCGTCTATAGTGCGGCCGAATCCCAAAAAAAGTTCGATTCAGAAATCCAAAAGAAGTTGACCCGTCGTGGGGCTTTAATTATTTATAGGACCGCAAGATTTTTCCCGTTACAGGAGATGCTCATGGCAATTCGCAAAAACGTCGGTCTCGTTCTCGGCAGCAGATCATCGCGGGGCTGGGCCCATATCGGCGCCATCGAAGCACTAGAGGAGGAAAACATCCCGATTGATTATGTGGCCGGATGCAGCGTCGGCGCTTATGTTGGTGCGCTCTACGCCAGCGGCAGCCTGAAGAGCCTCAAGGAATTCGTTCTCAAGATGGACGGTAAAAAAGTATTTTCCTATTTCGACGTGGTGTTCCCGCGCTCGGGCCTGCTCGACGGCACCAAAAAGCTAAAGGAGCTTTTTTCGATTCACACCGATGCCGTTGATTTTTCAGAGCTGAATATTCCGGTCTTGATGGTGGCGACCGATCTGTTAACCGGGAAAAAAGCCGTTTTAAAAAGCGGCGATATTTTCAGTGCCCTCAGGGCGACAACGTCCATTCCGGGGCTCTTTACACCCGTGAAGGTCAAGGATCGCTGGCTGGTGGACGGCGGTTTGGTGGACCCGGTTCCGGTGGGCGTCGCCCGGGCCCTGGAAGCCGATATCGTGATTGCCGTCGACCTAAACAGCGGGGCGGTCTCCCATAAAAAGCCCAGGAAAAAGGTCATCGCACCTTCGGCTAAAACCGAGAATTTTTTTGCCTACAAAAGTGAACTGCTAAAGAAAATGGTGGACTACTACGAACATGCTGAAAATAGCTTTAGCAACAAAATCAGCGTCCTGCTTAACCGGGAGTCCGGCACCCCCGACATCATCGAAACCGTCATGACCTCGATCAACATCATGCAAGAGCGTATCACCAGAATCAACCTGGCGGTGGAACCGCCGGATATCCTCCTCCAGCCGCGTCTGGGTCAGTTGAAAATGATGGACTTCGATCAGGTTGAACAAACCATTGAAGAAGGCTATCTCAGCGTTAAAGAAAAAATACAAGACATCAAAAAACTGCTCGAACCGGCCTGATGCCTGGGATTGAGATACTCACTATTTTTTGACATTATTTATATACCGGTCATTGCCTGCCTCTTTGCCTTCACGCCCAACCGTGATTACCTTTCTCTATATCGCTGCTGCTGAATACCACGGCGCCAATAAAAAAATAGCACCACAGAAAAAGTGAAGCATACCATATTCGACACTCCGGGTCTGGAGGCCTTTTTACACCTTGCTTCCCGGTTAGTCCTTAGCCTGGCAGGATGGCGCACGGAAGGCCGGTTGCCGCAGATCCCTAAATTCGTTCTGGTCGGCGCGCCCCATACCTCAAACTGGGACCTGCCCTTTACGCTTTTGATGGCCTTTGCCTTCAGAGCCCGCATACACTGGATGGGGAAAACTGACATATTCCGTTGGCCCTTTACGGGCTTTTTCCGGTGGCTGGGCGGAATCCCCGTCCAACGATCGCAATCCGACAATCTGGTGGAGCAGTCGATTCAGCAATTCCAACGCAACGACCACCTGATATTGACCATTGCTCCGGCTGGAACACGCAAGCATGTCATGCGGTGGAAATCGGGATTCTACCACATTGCCCGCGGAGCCGGTGTCCCGATCGTGCTTGGCTTTCTTGATTATCGGCGCAAGACGGGCGGATTCGGCCCCTTGGTCTATCCGACCGGCGACATTGCCGCGGACATGCAAACCATCCGAGCTTTCTACGACGGCGTTGCCGGGAAAAATCCACACCAGTCCATGACCTAAAGTGTTGAATCCATGCGAAATTTGCATTGATAAGTTTGTCTCATGGTTAAATACATGACGTCACGAGTTATAATTTGGGATTTTAGATTGCGGCCTCCGCCCCAGAGGGATTTCGGATTGCTAGAATCGCTTGGGGCTTCGCTCTTCGAGCTACGACCCCACACGTCGCTCTATCAACTATAATGGATTCAATTCCCTCAGACGTATCCAAAAATTGATTGAGTTTTTCTGAATTGAAACATAAAATACCATTAGTTATATAGTTTTTCGCAACCCGGATAAATCGGGATTAGCCACCAAGGCACCAAGACACAAAGAAAAAGAAATTTAAAAACTTCTTGCCTTTGTGTCTTGGCGAAAATTTTATATATTGATAAATCCTTCGCAAATCTGATGTGAATACATTAGATAGGCACTAATCGCCAATTTCGACTGGATTCGCTGAAAACGAAATATCATTGCGAACCTGAGAATTACAAATTTGGCACAATCATGTTGATATAGGACCGCTATTTATGTCTACCCTGAAACGTGGCAAATGGGAGCACCTGGTCGTTTCTCCCGCTGAGGTTTTGGCCAGTATCAAGCCGGGGATGACCATTTTTCTCGGCAGTGGTGTGGCTGAGCCGCGAACCTTGATGAAAAGCCTCATTGAATCCGGCCTTTCCAATACGAATGATCTGGAGCTAGTGCAGCTGACCAGCCATGGAGACGTCCTCTCCTTAAAGGATCTGGATTACCAGAACTATCGACTCAAAACGTTTTTTTCCACCTGGGTGGCCAGCGAAGTCGTTGTGGCCGGCAGCGTCGATTTGATTCCGGGCCGGATCTCACAGATTCCTCAAATTATTAAATCCAGGCGGATTCCGATCGATGTCGCTTTTATCCAAATAACGCCGCCGAATGAAGATGGATACTGCAGCCTGGGCGTGGCCGTGGACATCGCCCGGGAGGCCATGGAACAGGCCACATTGGTCGTCGGAGAAATCAACACTGAAATTCCCTTCACCTTCGGCGATACGATCGTGTCCATTGCGGACTTTGATTTGCTGGTGAAATCTACCGAACCTCCCGGCTATATTAAGCGTAAAAAAGTCAGTAAAGCCATCGATAAAGTCGCCGCCAATATTTCCCAGGTGATCGAGGACGGAGACTGCATTTGCTTCCACACCGGGCCTTTGTTCGAGGCTTTAGGCCGGCACCTGGCCTCCAAACGGCACCTGGGTATCCACTCGGCGTATTTTACCGACGCCCTGATGGATCTCGTCAAAAGCGGCGCCGTCACGAATTATCGAAAATCTGTCATTCGTGGCAAATCTGCTGCATCCTACGCCCTGGGCACACCGCAGCTAATGGCCTGGCTGGACCATAACCCACTGGTTGAATTTCAAGGGATCGAACAGCTGTTCGATCCCATCCAAATCGGCCGCAACGCCAACTTCGTGGCCGTATTCGAAGCGCGTAAGGTGGATTTGCTGGGCCGTGTTTCCTTCTCGGTGGGAAAAACCAATATCACATCCGGCCCGGGGGAAGGGGCGGATTTATTTACCGGGGCCGAAATTTCCCCGGGTGGCCGCACGATTTTAGGCCTGCCCAGCCGCAACCGCAAGGGCGACCCGAACATCGTGCCCATGCTGCGGGACCTTCGCAATCAGTATCATATGCGTGAGTCGATTGACGTCCTGGTCACCGAATACGGGATCGCCAACCTGAAATGGCGTACCATACGTGAACGTGCCCAGGCGCTGATTGACATCGCCCATCCCAAGGACCGGGAAAAACTGGTTGAAAAGGCCAAACAAAAAAAGCTGCTGTTTCAGGACCAGATATTTTTATCCGAGAGCGCCCAGCTATATCCCATGGATATCGCCACCGAGCATATTTTCAAAGGTGGACTCAAAGTCCACTTCAGGGCTATCAAGCCTTCCGATGAAGAGGCCATGCGACGTCTTTTCTACCGTTTTTCCAACCAGACCGTCATGCGCCGCTTCCTTTTTCCCATTTCAACCATGCCTCACAATAAAATGCAGGAATATGTCAATGTCGACTACAGCCACATGATGTCCGTGGTTGCCCTGGTCAGAGAATCCAACCAGGAGACCATCATTGGTGAAGCCAGGTTTGTCAAGGATGAGCAAAGCGCCACTGGCGATCTGGCTTTTGTCATCGATGAAAAATACCAGGGAATCGGCATCGGCTCATACCTGTATGAGATGCTGACCCGGCTGGCCAAAGACCGGGGCCTGAAGGGGTTCACAGCTGAAGTCCTCCAGAGCAATCAAAGCATGATGAAAGTATTTGAAAAAGGACAGCTGCCCGTAAACGCCAGGGTCGACAACGGTCTATTAAGGTTGACCATTTCATTTGATGAGCCGACCGACCCGGTCGGCAGCGAAACTGCTCAGATTTTTCCGCCAAAACCGCATTGACATCAATACCAAACGGAAGTTATTGGCTGGAAGTTATTGGTTAATGGTTATTCGTTATTCGTTTGAGAGGAATTTTGTCCGCTCTTATATTTTATTTAATGTAAAGTGATAAGCACCTATGAAAGACATCTGCACTGATTTGGCCGAAGAATATGAGGAACTGGATACCATCGTCGCCGCTCTGGATGATTCGGGCTGGCATATTATGACGCCGGCCGCAGGCTGGGATATAAAGGACCAAATTCGGCATCTGGCCTATTTTGATGAACGGGCCCGGGTAGCCGTGACAGAGCCGGAGGCCTTTGATCAATACCTGACCGAGATAGCCGCAAATCCTGCCGGCCATCAGGCGACCCTTGAAAAAGCGGGCCGAGATCTGGCCCCGGCCGATTTGTTGGCCTGGTGGCGTAAAGAGCGCCGGGCCCTGCTGGATGTTCTGGCACCGCTGGATCGCAAGGCCCGGTTTAAGTGGTACGGACCGCCCTTGAGCGCCATGTCGCTTGCGACCGCCAGGATCATGGAGATCTGGGCCCATGGCCAGGATGTGGCGGATGCCCTGGGTATAAAGCGGGTGCCCACCGACCGGCTGCGTCATATTGCCCACCTGGGGGTGGCGACTTTTGGCTGGAGCTTTGCCAACCGTCAGATGAAAGTCCCCGATTCCACGGTCAGGGTCGAAATTACTAGTCCTTCCGGTGAACTCTGGACCTGGGGTCCCGAACATGCCAAAGACCGGGTTCGAGGGCCGGCGGAGGATTTCTGCCTGGTCGTGGTTCAAAGGCGCCATCTTGACGACACCCAGCTCGCCATTCAGGGCGCCACCGCCCGCCAGTGGATGAGCATTTCCCAGACCTATGCCGGTGAGCCCGGCTCCGGCCGCAAGGCGGGGATGTTTTCGAGTTCATCGTGAAAGCTGTGAATCAAGACAAGTTTTAGATGTAGAAAAAAGGTTATTCCTCGGCAAGTTGGGTGAAATTTTAGATTTTGAATTTAAGGAATTCTATCCATTTTAACTGATTGAGCGACGTGTGGGGTCGTAGCTCGAAGCGCGAAGCCCCAAGCGATTCCACAAATCCGCAATCCGCAATCCGCAATCTAAAATCCAAAATCTATTGCTGCCGGCCTAGGCGGACCGCCAACACGGCATTGACCCCGAATAACAGCAGCGCGCCGGTCCATCCCAACGCATTCAGGGGTGGATCACCGGCCACGAAAGGCCCTAGTAGGGCCGCCAGCAGAATTCGCATCGAGGAGATGATACTGCCATCCACGGCAGTGACGTAACGGAATCCATTGGTAAGTAGAAACTGTCCCACCACGCCGGCCGCCGCGCACAGCCCGAGGAAATAAAATTCTCGCAAGTCCGGCCAGAAGATATTTTCATGAAAGATGGCGAAGATCGCCAGTGCGCCCAGGCCGAACATAAAAAAACGAGCCTATCTACATTTTTAAGGTTAGTGTGACCGTATCTGTCACACCCATGGTGTAAGATCTCCTTAAAAGAACAAACGAAAGGAGATCTTATGAATATCGATCAATTAAGACAACAGTTTCCG
>Ga0209367_1002190_pt1 | contig 25496 bp, 17 predicted proteins | sample WorMetLIZISLAND2_FD_187412 | JGI IMG/M metagenome (GOLD analysis project Ga0209367, IMG submission 187412) | Marine gutless worms symbiont microbial communities from Max Planck institute for Marine Microbiology, Germany - Olavius geniculatus... ... | reverse complement strand
CATATAGCCTACTCTGGTGAGTTGAGTTGTTGGCGCTATATACCTTGACCTGTCGCGCACACACACGTGACCGACTTTGACGACACGGTTGTCGTTGTTGTCGTTACGAAGCCGCACAACTACGACACCGCACTACTACTACTACTACTGCCACAACTCTTACTACTGCAACTGATTCAGCGACGAGCTCAGAATAGCACACAGTTGTGATATTAAAAGATGCGATTGGCGGAGATGAACAGTAAATGAAATATAAGCTTTCGTAAGCTATACAGTTTACATGTATTGGTATTGGATATATTTTAGATGTACTGGTAACTTGTCTTTGATTTTGAACTCTGCGTACTGATTACTGCAGCGTTGTCAGTCTCTTGTCAATGTCAAATAGGCAGAAAAACTGGGAACGGCTAGCCTAAGTTCTACACCGTGTCTCAGAAAAAAAACAGTCAAAATTGTTTTTATCATAACTTTGTCAAATTTTTACTAACTTTAATAATTTTTCGCCTGTTGATGGCTAAGACGACGAGATTGTGTAAGGTGCACTCATTTTCCACCTCACTTAATTTATGGCAATGCGCTACAACGTAAAATATAGATGCTCCAAATTGTTGCATATGCTGAGTTGTTGTCTCAAGTAAACGCTGTAACGAGTTCATTAGGCACAAAATACATTAAAATGAAAATTATTTACAGAATTATAAGTTTGCATAACGACTCGCTTGCAAATTAGAATTTATGCATACAAAGATGCAATGATTTAAATGCAACGCTAATGGCTGATAGCAGAATCAACGATCGACTGATCAAATGCATTTAATCATCGATTAGACGTTTTTTAAACTCATCAGCCAGCTGTTTTGTTGTTTGCAGTTTTCAGCATAAAAGGTGAGTTATCTGATACAAATAATCGCCGGGTAATGTAACAATTTGAAGCATCTGTGTTTCACATGGTAGTGCGTTGACATAAATTAAATGAGGTGGTAAATGAGTGCACCGTACACAATAATGTCGTCTTGGCCATCTTTCTGCCAAAAATTATCAAAGTTGGTGGAAATTTGACAAAATTATGCCAAAAACAATTTTGACTGTTTTTTAGACACGGTGTACTAGCTATAGCGAGCAGGAAATAAAATACTACACTGTGTCAGAAACGTGTAGTGTCCGTCGGAAAATTGCACTTTTCTGCGCCGCCTTTTTTAAACCCACGACGCCGCTGACTTTACTGATGTTAACACGCTCAATAGTCAGTGGTGCAGTTTGAAACAGTGCTTTACGGTTTATATTTCACAGTTAAGTGTACTTAAAGATACATTTTATAACTCATTTCATTTAGAAAATTTACAAATTAACGTCTTTCATTTATAATATACCTTTAAACATATAGTGAAAACCTAGCTGGCTTGAGATCGATCATAAACGCACTTTTCAACGCACGTTCAAAGAAATTTTTAAAATGCGTGCACTTTAATTTAATTTTTGTCACGAACATGCGGAACAACTCTGAAGATATTGGTGGTAGGTTGAGTTTATTAGCTGGATTAATCCAGCATGTTTTCCTATGCTTCAACGTATTTTTTTGCTGACAGCAAGTCAGAAATTTAGTACAAAACGACTAAGCGCAACGCTCACGTTTCTTATTGTAACGACATTCGGGGTGATTATAAGTATAAATTAAACAAAATATTAATATGTTATTCAAATTGTTGAGCGCAATTCTATTAGCGAAGAGACAGCGACTGATGATTTCGTACGTGACAAAATAAGAGACATGTCACACGACACGAAGAAGTGAAATCTAGGCTTACTTACGAAGAACGTCGTATCATTGTGACTGGTGCAGAGAGATACAGTACATTGATTCGGCTGTTTTTCCACGCAAGCTGCAGAGGCCTGTATGAATGTGACAGTGTGATCCATCACCGATTCTCTGATAAGCTGCCATTCAGTCATGCAGCTACACTAACTGCAACTAATGGAGCTTCTCGCAAGAAATATAGGCCTATGAAGAGCATACTAGACGCCGGTTTCTCGGAATCTCTGTGGGAGCACTTTCCTTACTTTGTCTTCCATTGTTATCTCCGCCAATGGAACGAAGTGAACATTGGAGGAGATTATGAGATTGGTCGTTCTGTGTGTCCGTGTGTCTGTGTGTCTGTGTATGTGTCCGTACGCTTGGCGGAGATAATCTTACGAGCGCCTTCTAATTTTTTTCTTTACTCTGTTTCATGTCTTTTTTCTCTCGCACCCTCCCATGCATTATGCCCTCTTTTTTCTTCACACCCTCAAATTCAGCTATAAGCAGTCCGTATGGGAGTCAGCTTAATTCAATTAAGGCCCGCCTAACAAAATGCAAAAATTAGCTAAATTTACTGTTGCAAAAGGGGCATCGTTGTGGGGACGACCCTCTTCCCTCACTTTTTTCCTTTTCCTTGCGCTCTGTCTTCACTGCAGCTTTTTGCTGTGGGAGCAATCCACTCGCCCCAATTGTCCCTTAGGTGGGACTCTTGTGCTAGGGAAGGACTGCAGTGTGCGCTAGTTAATATTGCACGACGCCAATGCACGAGTCCTGCGGCTGGAGGCTGCAATGCGAGGACCATTAAGACTGCACGCGACAGTGAGCAATGGCATCGACTAACAATCAGTCAATGAAACCATCACACATTCACGGTGCTAGTTAGTGTCGCTGCTGCTGCACCATTAGCACCGCCGTCATCGTGCCTGTCTGTAAGCTTTTAGTTTGAGCCAACGTGTTTGCAGACTCGTAGGCCTAGCGACTCGCAAGATGCACAACTTTTCTTCTCCCTGGACGGGAGCAAAACAGGCTATTCCGTGGAATTCACTCGTCATTTTATATCATCATTTTAAAAAATACATTTTTTTAAAATGTTGACTGTTTATTGGTAGCTAGTAAATTAAACGTAAACAATAAAAATAAATTTTAAAATACACAGACGTTAGGGTTGAGGGTCTTGCGGTATCGGAAGAGAGGTGCAAAAGGCGTCGAGGTGAAGACACCAAATTTGTCAAAAAGAGGAGAATAGAAGAAGTAAAACTTATCTTTTTCTCATATCTGACTAGTGGGTTTTTGAGAGCGTCGTAAACTCTTCGATGGGATCCGGGGCAGAGCCTTGCCTAAAACGGGTTTTGTGCATTTTGAGCTTAAAAGAACACATCCAGTAATTGAAAATTTGGTTTTTGACGATCTGTCGTATATTCGTGAACAGCAGTGTAGAATTTTTAAAACACGCCAGTCGTTATTCAAGTTGCACAAAATGACTTTAATGATACACATGCACTTTGTAATAATACACTATAAAATAACTTGTGGCTAAAAACCAAAAATATGTCAACATTGCAGTGGTTTTGAATAAAACATAATGAACAGTATTTGTTGTGCCATAATAAAAATACAGTATAATGATTAATTGTGCAAATATTAAGAACAATAATTAACTTTAACTAAACCGTCACAGCTTCCATGACTTTTTCGTTAAGACCAACACAAGACAAGTGCTTCAATGCATAGGTACGGTAGCCTACGATATAGTGTTTATCAGTGTAACTGGAAGCGGCTGCTTGTGCTGGGTAATGTGACTGCCTTGCAGCGAAAGTCGCCAATAAGTTTTCGTTGATGATGGATTCATAACGCGGTCCATGTCTGGCGGCGACCGTCACATAAACTGCGTGCTGCCTTCAGGCGACATCAGTCCACAGCCATGAGAGTTGCCTGTTGCCTGCACGTCAGCACTATGAAGCAATATTAGTCCGCCTACAGATAGATATACGTCTTGCAACCGCATGCGTCGACTTCGTTTTTTATATTTTTTTCGACGCCGTTTGATCTAGTGTGGATTTCTTGAACTCAGCAGTACAGACTGCTTGCCACCGAGCGTAGGCCGGCATTATAATAATATAATATATATTAACTATAATAATTGCCTTTTTGATTCACTTTTCGAACGAAAGTGCCACGTTTTTATGGCTTATGGTGTACTATAGAATCATATTATCATGTAACTAAACTGTTTTATTGGTGTTGCGTACTCAGTTGCGGTGAAATAAACAGTCGCTAAGGATGGACAAAGGCAAACAGCAGCATCGACAGCATCATCATCATCATGATCATCATCAGCATAATCAACATCATCAACATCAGCAGCAGCAGCAGCGCGCGGACTCGTCTCTATCAGCCGCCGCGGCGCCGGACACTGCAAGCAACACGGACTACCCGGACTTGCATGTCGTGTTCGAGTTCTTCACCGACAACCCACAGAAGACGATGCCTACCGACACCACGAGCCCTCTCAAGGACAGTCCATACTTCGACCCGTACTGGGACGCCATACGCTCCATGCAGAGCAACGAAAACTTCCTCGAAGGAATTCTGCTGCGATGCGTCGACTGCAACTGTAAGCCATGGCCAATCAGCTATATACATTCGTCAAAATGCAACATTTAATCATTTATTTATTCATTCAGTGATGCGTTGAGGTTTCGGCAACGGCAACCGCTGTTGGCTTCTTCTGAACAATTTCTGCTTCGCAATGTTGGAAATGAAAACAAGAAATTTTAGCTAATGCTTACGAGACGCGCGAAAGCCTATAGCAGTTCCGGTTCAGTAGTTTAGCTGAAAATTGGGGTTTTCACGCTAAGTTAATATACAAATACAAAAATTATCTATCTGGATCGCGTAACGATAGTAGCGTGGCGCCACCTTGTGAATGATATTGACTTGTGTCGCAGCCCGAAATCGCCAAAAAATCCACAAAACTTCCTATATTGGCGTTCAAGGTCATTCAAGGTCACTGAATTCGGCGCCAATCGAGAGACAGTGTACGACTTCCTATTAGTGATTAATAGTAACCTATCTCGCACCATTACTGAGATACAGCGACTTATTGGCCAAAAATCGCAAATTTTGTCCACCCCTCTCATTTAGCGCCCTTGTTCGGGGTGACCCCCTTTGAATTTATGAAAAAACTTTACGGTTCCTGAAACTAGAGTCTTTCAGGCAGCCGACGGTAAAGATTTGGTGATCCTAGCTTGCGCCGTTTTTGGCTGATCCACCTGTGTGACGGACAGACAGACGTACAGATGGACAGACAAAATTGCGGTTGCTAAGACGCGCTGAAAGCAGTAGCTGCTTTCGCGTGTAAAAATTAGCTGGGGGTTGAACTTTTCACTTTTCGGTGCCTGACCAAAATTGAGATGTAAATCGTATGTATATAGTATATAGCTGACCCGCCAGTACATAATTTGACAGTGTGTTAGGGAAGCTAAGAAAACAGTTGGGGGTTTAACCCTTAACCCCCTCCCCCCGGCAATTCAAACATTGCTGCTACGCAGCTAGATGTCGCAACGATGAACAATTTCATCGTCGCGTGCGGCTTCACTAGCAATCAATAACAACTGAATTAACTTGTCCATTCTTATTACCGCATTTCCTATTATTTCATTTGTTGAGTATTTTTTGTGTCCAACTTTATGTCTAAACTGTTTTTACGCGCGAAAGCAGCTACTGCTTTCAGCGCGTCTTAGCCATCGCAATTCTGTCTGTCCGTCTGTCCGTCACACGGGTGGATCAGTCAAAAACGGTGCAAGCTAGGATCACCAAATTTTTACCGCCGGCTGCCGGGAAGAATCTAGTTTCAGAAACCGTAAAGCTTTTCCATAAATTCGAAGGGGGTCACCCCGAACGAGGGCGCTAAATAAAAGGGGGTGGGCAAAATTTGCGATTTTTGGCCAATAAGTCGCTGTATCTTAGTAACGGTGCGAGATAGGGCCTAGGTTACTATTAATCGCTAATAATCGATTGCCACCGATTTCAATAACCTTGGATGCCCTTGAACGCTTAAATAGGCGTTTGTATGGATTTTTTTGGCGATTTTGAGCTGTGTGACACTTTTCAAGAGCGAATTGCGCTGAAACCAATTGAGATAGAGATAGACAAGCTAAGTATAAAATTTTTAGCATTGAACGTAGGTTTTGACGGTTGAAGTCTCCATTTTCTAGGTTCAAGAAAACCTGCACAAGAGGGCATCAAAGAGCGGTACCCCTGTAAAAGTCGTTCTTTTACCGTTGTTGGCCAGTCTTTCGTGAAAACAGCTGGAGATAGACTGACAGTTTGCAAACAGGAACTGCTATAGGCTTTCGCGCGTTTCGTGAGTTTTATCTCAAATTTCTCGTTTACGTTTATACTAGCAACAGTTGTAAGCAAATTTCCGTTGTGTACGAAAGTGAGTCACTGAACACAGATCAGTGTAGAAATTAGAGTTAACGTCATGACATTGTGTTGCCTAAAGAAGCCGAGAGTATACGTACGTATTAGTACTACAGCACTGCTGAAGTGGGTAAACGAGTTCACAGTACGCGCTTTTCTGTTCATGAACATTTTAGTTCTTTCTAGTTTATATGCTAGTATAAAGTGACAGCTTGTTTCTCATTTTTCAAGTAAGCTACATGTTCAATGTCGTATCGCATCGCATCAGTGCGAGCTGAGCCTGGTTTAACATTCATTGCAGCATTGCACAAACTGACGTGACCGCCTGACACGACAGGCTGACTGCAGAGTCACGTGCATGCAGACCCGAAGTCACATTATCGCGGTCTATTTCTAGCGAGTTGATGACATTGCTGTTTGTTTTGTTCTCGCCGTCAGCACGCTACCCTTTCATTCACTACACGGTGTACAAAAACGGCGCAACGAGCACGTCATTAACGGCTGCCACAGCAGCAGCAGTAGCTGCAACAACGACGACACCAACGACAACAACAACTACTACTACACAGCCTGCAGTGAACGGCGCAAGCGGCCGAACGGCACGTGAGTCGCAACACAAGAACAGTCGTGTGCGAAACCACGTCCACAAGCAGATTGTCGAGATCACTAAAAGCTACGGTATGTCGGCTCCACGGGCCTATTATTAGATTAAACGTTCATTCCTGCACTTTCATAAATTTGTAATTTTCTCAGCTACAGAAGCTATCGTAGAATGAATCGCAAACTATTTCAGAGAGAGGAAAGACCGAGAACACAGAGACTTATGTGTATGTTCCAGACAAGACTCCAGCAAATTAACATTAAATGAAGCTATATGATGAGCTTTCTTTTTGCTAGGATGTGAGTAAAACATTGGAAGAACACGTGCCATCCCTGAAAAAGTGGCGGAACAGTCCGTCCTTGATTGCCGCCTAGTTAATGTCTAATCTGCGTCCTCGCGTCGAGTGTGTGATGTTGGCGATGTGATGTGAACTGAACGCAGGAAGCTACAAGGAACTCCACACGTTCATCGGTCGTCACACGACGCTGCTGCCCAAGCGACCCTCTAACCCGAACACGGCGTACATCGTCAGCGCATTCATGACATCCGGCAACCTAGACAGCCTCGACAAGACGTGGAGCTACTGGAGCGGAGCGGACTTCATTGTCGAGAACATGCCGAGCTCGCTCAAGCTGGAGCGGATCACATTCCACAAGGTGGTCGCCGCGGCGGCACAGGACGACGAACGACAAAGCTGCTTCTCGTACGTACTGCTATGTGAACTCGGTGAAGCGATGGCCGATCTGAACCGCGCTCGTGAGTTCATCGACCACTTGAAGTTTCGACAGTGCGGCATTAGCTCGCTTTACGTCATCGATCATTTCTTCTGACAGAATGAACGATCTATACAGCAGCTTGGCTGTCTTCCTGCAGCGCTTTCAGTACCACAACGAATACCTAATCATGCAGTTGTTTTTCGTCAGTCACTGAAAAAATTACGGCATGCACTTTCTCTCTTGCACAGAATCTCCAATATCAAAGAATGTGTTCACCTTCGGCTCAGATACGATGGCGATATTTCGGCGTTCGGTAGGTCCACAACTTAAAACTGAGAAAGATGTCGGACCAGTGCCGACACACTGTGCGGCCGTCCGCCTAGAGCTGCGCAACCTAAAGACCAATTCACACCGACGACGCGGACGCGACTCAAGTCGACTGAACTGCTGAGATAGGTCACGTCGGCGTCGTACGTGTGAATCGGCCTTAACCCTAACCTCGACTTTTGATCTGGCAAACTCAAAGTCGGCACACAGGTTACTCTTGCTCTGGGGAACATTCACACCGATTTTGGTTGTGTGTACAAAAAACGCCTTTTTGTTTCGTAGTTAGCTTAGTTAGAAGCCCGTGCAAAACAGTTGGATTGACAGACGGACGGGCGGAGAGACGGACGGACAAGAGTGCAAGACCCATATTGCTGCGCATTAGGACGGCCGCCCAATAACAACGCTCGGTGGAGCAGTGAGCTTTCATTTTCATTGAGCTACAGAATTGTTTATCGTTTGTTGTGAGTACTAATTACGATATTATACACTGCTGATGTGCGTAGCTTACGCGAGTTGCTTGCAGCTGTCAGCCGACTGTGATGGCCGGTCCACACTGCGCCCCCGCCTCGCATACTCGCACGGCGATCTCTTGCTCAAACATTGATCTTGTTGCAGTCAACTTAACTTGCTGGTTGTTGGTGGTTAGCGCTAGATTGACTTTCCTAATTATTGTTACACGTACGCCGGTTGTTAACAGTTAGCAGCGCCGATCCGTAATGGCATTTCAGTGCAGTACAGCGGTTAGGACGAAGAACGAATATTTTCCCATGCGGCGGAACATATCAGTCCGTACGGGGAAATGTCCGACACCCGTCTAGAACTACTGCGTCTAGGCTTATACGGGCTGCAATTACTAGTACTGCTGATGACGACAGATACACCTATACACAGTGGTCAAAAATAATCTCAACTCTTCCGGTTTCAGCGCTGGTTTCGTAAGTGTTCATGCATCAACCGATATGCAAACTTTTTCACCACCACACACAGCAGCACATCTGCAATATTGAGTGATCGTTAACATACTTTTGAGAATTGAACCTCCAAATGTTTTTATAAGTTTTCTGACTACAGAACGGCGAGCACATTTGCTGACAGTGCGCCGAAAGTTGATAGGCATCGTGACACGACGTCACAAGAACTACTTTGAAATTGGTAAAATTCTGCGCTCTTTTGACGAATGTGGCCAAATGACTTCGAAGTAGGAAGTGTTGTTGCAATTCTACTGGCAAATACTAATTAAGTTTTCCGCCATTACAAGCCTAGAGAAAGTGTCTGGTTTCGGGGACAAATGTGTGAAAACAAACAGCCTACAGCCGGCAGAAAATTGAACCCCACTGCGTAGCTGAGGCATCCCGCGCTTTCTTGTTCAAAGAAACGTGTAAAAATTGAACATTTTTAGATTTCACCGGTGTGCATAAAAATGGAAGCCCGAATACCGTATGTAGTGTAATGATTACACACAAACTCAATGATAAAAATTAGTAAAATATATATTAGTTTCTTTATTCATAAACTATTATTAGTATAAAATAATAAAAATATGAGGTGCAATTAGACCTTTAATTTTTGCAAATTTGCTACTGGGTGTGCCAGTGAAATTTGGTGAAGCTACTTATAGGAGAAACGTGATGGTGGGGTCGCCTTTTTGTGGTGGAACCAACAGCCGGCCGGTTCGGCTGTCGTCGAAAGAACGTCGACAATAAGCCTCGGCATGTCGACGTCTGTACCCGACGACAGTTCGTCCAGCACAACGGCTGCAAACGACTCCGTATCCTCCTCCATCACTCTTCTCGTATCATCTCTGACGAGAAAAGAAGAGTTGGGGGGCTATCACAACAACAGAAACTTGATGACATGGTGTCTGGAACTCTGTTGATGTATGTTATCACCATAACATTTATATTTTGCTCAGACTTTGTTAACGTGATAATGACGATCGCTGATCATTGTTCATGTGATTTAGTAAATAAGATGTCCAACTTCTTCCAGTGTTTGTTTTTGTTTTTTACATCCTACACTCCTACAGTAGTAAACTATAATGTGAAATATCTCATAACATTTGGAGTGTATCTGAACCATTTTAATGAAATGCATGTGTAAACAAGAAATTTGAGCTAATGCTCACGAGACGCGCGAAAGCCTATAGCATGCCTATGCTTATCTGCAACCGTTTTCACAAAAGACTGGCCAACATCGAAAAAATAGCGACTTTTGCGGCGGTAAGGTTCTTTGATGCCCTCGTGTGCAGGTTTTATGAACGTAAAAATCGAGACTTGAACCGTTGAAATCTACGTTCAATGCTGAAAATTTCATACACAGCTTATCCATGTCCATCTCAATTGGTTTCGGCGCAATTCGTTCTTGAAATCTGTCTCGCAGCCCGAAATCACCAAAAAATCCATTAAAAAACCCTATTTTAGCGTTCAAGGTCATCCAAGGTCATTGAATTCGGTGGCAATCGAAAGCCAGTGTACGATTTCCTATTAGTGATTAATAATAATCTAGGCAATATCTCGCACCGTCATTGAGATACAGCAACTTATTGTCTAAAAATCGCAAAATTTTCCCACCCCCCTCATTTAGCGCTCTTGTTCGGGGTGACCCCCCTTCGAATTTACGGAAAAGCTTTACGGTTTCTGAAACTAGTGTCTTCCAGGCAGCCTACGGTGAATATTTGGTGATCATAACTTGCACCGTTTTTGACTGATACACCCGTGTGACGGACAGAGAGAATTGCGATGGCTAAGACGCGCTGAAAGCAGTGGCTGCTTTCGTGCGTAAAAAATTCAGTGTTCTTACACCTTAACTGGCCTCCATCTGTTCAAATTATAGCCAGACGATTTCTGCAAGTTCTTTGTGTGTACTATTTTATGTTAGTATTACTACGGGTATTCGAAATGTGACTGGCATTGTATAATGGCTGCAAGATGACGATTATGCCTATGCTCACTATATTTGTCGCCGTGTGTGCTGAGATAAAATTGCTAACATGGTGCGGTTCTAAAAAGGTGGAGGACGTCTATAACTTATGGACACATACAGCCGCACAGACAGCCAGATAACAAATAATTAGGTCTATAGCAAGTGTTTTAAATTATGTGATATATACCACTACTGTTAGCATTTTCACACGGATTTTTGTTGAGTAAAATAGTGGAGAACATGTGCCCTCACTGGGAAAGTGGGGGATGCCATTACACCCACTGATAAACTGAGCCCTCTGAACCATTTGGTTCAAATCTGCGTGAAATGGGGCGCTCTACACTAGTAGTCAAGCAGCTGATCATTGAAAAGACCTTACACTCAAGCATTACACAGCAAGGTAGGTATCCTTAAAAACAATGCAATGCTTTGCAAGGACACTGAAAAAAAACAATTCAATCAATATTATTGAAAACGTAGGGATGTGGGATAGAATTTTTAGCAAATTTCTATTTTTATATGATGTTACATGACACGATGACAACTGACACACTAAATAGTACCCATAAGAACTAAAATAAAAATACTGCCACTTAACATAATGAAGTTTTTTCAAAAAAAAACTGAAAAACAAACTAAAAATTGCAAAAATATTTCTGAGAGTCCAATAAAAATGTTGGGGATACAGGTTTTTTTTCATGGACGGACAGAAACCAGAAGCACAGGAATTTTTTTAAAGGATTTATTTCAGTCAACAGTGAACAACGTCATGAACATGAAGTGCAAACGTTTGGGCCCACTTTATAAACAATCTTATGTACAGCACAAACATGACTGTGTCTGGAAAAAAGTAACCCCCCAGACATCGTACAATTAAAATGTCAAATCTACATGAATTTAAATAGAATTTTGTACGATGAATCCCCAATAAGTTACTGAGAAAATCACTAAATTTTGTTCTAAAATATTATTTTAGAGCGAAGTTATTAATTGTTGAATATCGATAACAAAATATCTCCGTTACCAATATGGCATTACATAAGCAAACCCCGCAGTTACTATACAATTTTGTAACTTTGAACAAAAAACACTAGATTTTAGTAAAATTGTGCATCAATAATGTGCCATCCATTGGCAATCAAAATGCCACATTTTAGTTGAATCCGCTGAAGCAAACAACAGTTACAGTGGTTTATGTCAGGTGACCCCAAAACACTTCAGTTTCAGGTTTTTGTGGATTACGTCGGACACAGAAGACCTGAAACTGAAGTGTTTCGGGGTGACCTCACGAAAGTTGCTGTAACTATTGTTTGCTTTGGAAGATTTACTTGAAGTTTTGCGCTTTGACTGCCAATAAATAATGCATTGTTGATACAGAATGTTGCCAGAATCGGGTGTTTTTTGTTGGACTTACGCAAATGTACATTAACTGAAGGGTTTACTTATGTAACACCATATTGGTAACGGTGATATTTTGTTATCGATATTCAACAATTCGTAGCTCTGCTCAGAAATAATATTCGTAAACAAAATTTGGCGATCTCTTTAGTAATTTATTGGGGATTAATCACAATAAATTTTATTAAAATTCATTTAGATTTGATATTTTTATTGTATGATGCATAGGGGGTTACTTTTTTCTGGACACAGTGTAGAAATACTACACGGTAGAACACAGAACTAAAGGCTTGCTGCTCATTTGCTCAAAGTCACTGCTATGCACCACACTGTGACTAGATGTGCAACAAGGAATTCAAAATACGGTACCAAACAGTTAGGGATGGTAACAATTAAAAGTTTAACATACAGCATATTTAACTTTACAGAAATTAACAATTAACTGATCACTAATTTTCATTAAAAAACAGCAGTGAAGTGACAACTGACCAAAAATATGCAGGTTTATGCTTGTTTTATCCACTCTTGTATAAAATGGACTAAAATGTCAAATTCTTCAATTACCGCTTTATAATTTCTTATTAGCGACTTGATTTTAATCGAAAATTTTACAATCAGATGTCACTCAGATGACCGATGACAATCAGCCACTTGAAATTTTTGATGACCAACTGTACGACAAATTGTTAATTTCCACAGCAACAAATAATGCAACAATGAACCTGCTATAGAATGAACAGAACTAGAAAAATAATTAGTTTGAAAAACCTAGGCTTTCAAAGTTTTTTCAACCAAAAAAACTTTAAAAATTATAAATTTTAGGTTTTTATTAGTTCCATCATTTAAATTATTGATCACTTTTATTTTTATGCGCGAAAGCAGTTACTGCTTTCAGCGCGTCTTAGCCATCGCAATTCTGTCCATCTGTCCGTCAAATGGGTGGATCAGTCAAAAACGGTGAAAGCTAGAATCACCAAATCTTCACCGTCGGCTGCCTGAAAGACTCCAGTTTCAGGAACCGTAAAGCTTTTCCATAAATTTGAAAGGGGTCACCCTGAATGAGGGCGCTAAATGAGAGGGGAGTGGGAAAAATTTGCGATTTTTAGGCAATAAGTCGCTGTATCTCAATAACGGTGTGAGATAGGGTCTAGTTTACTATTAATCACTAATAGGAAGTAGTACACTGGCCCTCAATTGCCACCGAATTCAATGACCTTGGATGACCTTGAATGCTAAAATAGGGGGTTTTATGGATTTTTTGGTGATTTTGGGCTGCAAGAGACATTTCAAGAGCGAATTGAGCCGAAATCAATTGAAACAGACATGAATAAGCAGCATATGAAATTTTCAGCGCTGAACGTAGATTTCGACGGTTCAAGTGTCGATTTTTTATGTTCCAAAAAAACGTGCACACGAGAGCATCAAAGAGCAGTACCGCGTAAAAGTCGTTATTTTACCGTTGTTGGCCAGTCTTTCGTGAAAACGGTTGCAGATAGGTATGGCATGCTATAAGCTTTAGCGTGTCTCGTCAGCATTGGCTCAAATTTCTTGTATATATTGTAACGAAAATTTTTAGTTTTACTATAATTTGCAGAAAATGATGTGTTAGACAGAACTGCATACAGGATGCTCTTCCAGAGTTGTAATTTTGTGTCTGGTTTTCTATGTACACAGAAACCCCCCAAAAACAAAAGAAAACTAAGTTTTTTCCAGCCCTGACAATAAAACATATGACATATCAAGAAAGAAACATGAAAACATTTTTAACGTAAGTTGATATGCACCAGCTGGTATTGTGTTAGTAATGGAAAGTCTAATAGACGGTCCAAGTCAGCTGCCTCATGGAAGACTGGACACCTTGTTCCAATGCAACTCTTGAGCGATCTGTTACAACAGCCATAAACACAAATGCACGCACATTAGCTTCAAATGCATGTCAAAATCACAAACATACATACACCAAGTTCAGAAAAAGTGTCCACAATTTGTCATACATAACCTCAACAAATTCAAATATATTAGCATAATTTTTGGTGTGATACTATATTTAACAACAGCCCATCTGACGGAAACAGTTTCTTACTTATTTTTATCAGCAAATGTCACGGACAGACAGTCTCTTGATTACTTGTGGCCTACGTGCCGATGGTTGGTCGGTCACGGGTCAGTGAGCTGACCGGACACGAACAGTCAGAGAGCCTAGAGGTTGTGTGGACGTTTTTTCTTTTGTTGGCCGTGTTATGGCCATATTGCTTTTTTTGGTTGTTATAACTGATTTTTTTTTTGTTTACTGGTGCTCGCTACTGTATTATATTTCTGTTTGAAAAGTTTAGACTGTTCTTTGCTCTTCGAATGAGTAGATAGGCCTATAGGAGTCTAGTGGGCCTGCAGTGTAGGCTAAACAACCGACCAATCCGTAACAGCAAACAAGAAAGAAACTGTTCTTACAAACATGGATAATAAGGCAGAAACTTTGCATTGCAAATTACGAACAAACCGCTACAGATAGTGACATCGTTACTAATGACCAACCTTTAAAAACTTACCAACGCTCTATCCAACAGTACCATTATTGACCCAGTAATGACATACAGTCTAGCCGCAGTACAAAACACCACAGGTGACAGACAATAGTCATACTAGGTGCGGTCGGCTAAAACGACATATAAAATCTGTCCCATTGTTGGCTACAAAGTATCCAGTTCCAAAGCAGCACAAGTTCATACATTGAGAGCCAAATGGCAAAACATCCAAAATACAAGGTTCTTCAATATGCTACTTAAATACTTTTTATCACATGTAGAAATATAGCAAACACATCTGGGTTTATTCATTAACAAACTTCACAAGAACATTAAAAACACTGAAAAAAGTCCGATAAAATGTACTGCGTAGAAAGTTGTTTTGGATTTTCTTGAAATGTCATCAACAACAAAGCCCGGAAAGATGTAATTGCCATTCTACCCTCGACATGTTCATTTACCGGTGATGTTAGGACAGCCGTGAAAGATGAGGATGTTGATTCTTTGACAGAAGTATGTTAGAGCTTCAACAGCATCGTCCGTGATGCGCTGACATCCATCCACGTGCACCTCCTGCATCAGCATACAGTACAATACTTCACTCACCAGTCAAAATCGACCAAAATGGCCATCATTTTAAAAGCAATATTGTGAAGAACTTTTCAATGACTTAGGTTTCTATTCCAGACCTACAGGCCTACCAGCAATGTTTAGTTTCACCACATAATATTAGATTAGACAGTATTTAATATTTCTGGCATCATACAAAACCTATTAAAAACGAAACTAACTAAGCTGTCAGAATTACACAGCAGGTGTAATATAGAATCTTTGGTATTTTGTAAACTACTACACAATGTCTAGCCCATAGAGCTTGAAATAACTGTGAAATGTATCTGAAGTGTATTGGATCAGGCAGTCACGCGCTGAGCTTGACTGCAAACTTATCATATTGCGGAAACGATGATTACAAAGTACTAAAATTCAAGCACTTTCAAGACCCTCTTGTATCAAGTTCCAAAACTTTTGAGGCCATATGAACTTTGAATGTCTACACCATGAGTTATAATGCATTTGAGGTTATGTAGAGACGATACAAGGGTTAAACCATGACAAAAAATGCCAACAAAGCATTGCAGTCTTCACAATGAATCTGCACTTTTCACACAAAGCTGTGTAACGATATTTACCTGAAGTGAATTTGCACAGACACCCTGAGCAAGATGTATCACACCACTGTCTGTTATCTGCAAGTATGCATTCACATAGTTTATTTCATTATTTACTTGCTACTAAATGTAACAAGTACTTTAGCATAAAATTTAAATATAGTAACAGTACAACATACAAGACATACTTTAACAACTTAAAGTACAGCATTACAGCACTCAAGCACATGTGATGCATTTGAACACCAAGTCAAAAAACATGGCACTAAACTCTTATCCATAGCTTTGCCACATATTGAGATACTGACCCACTGTCAAAATTTTTTCAGTGACAGACTAAGCAGAAAAATTGCAACAAAAAGATCATTAAAGTTCCCACTATACCACATGGAACAGAAAAATGGACAGATGGACAGACCTGGCAAGATCCGTCATGTGACCTGTAAGGACAGCTGCATAGTAATTGTACTCAAATCAATGACATGAGCACAGACAGCATACATCAGCATGTGAGAAGTTGATGCTGGCTAGCTGAGAAGAGTGCTGAGCAAGTGCTTGCAACGAGGCATCGGTGACCAATGTACAGCCACCGATGTTGAGGTCGGTGAGCTGTGGACAGTTAGAGGCCAACGCAATAACAGCTGCATCACCAATGTTCACACAACGTCGCAGGTAGACGACATGCAGGTGTCTGCAGCCCATGGCCAGATTCACCACCCCTGTGATACACATGACAAATGCCAGTACTGCACTAACCACTGATATTAGATCATGTCGTTATATCAATGACATTCACACAGTATCGCTAGTGGACAACCAGCAGGTGTCTCTTTTTATTTTTATAGAACACACGTATGCACACTGTACAGACCGAAACAGCTTTCACTTTCAGTATTAACAGTAAATATAATTTCATTAACTAAATATTATTACTGGCTTGCATAAATAAAAATCAACCACTAATAATTAATGTACCACCATCATTATCTAAAAACATTCGTGACTAACATCGGTGCTACATTTACACTAATTTGCTCAAGTCTGCGATCAATTTACAACTTGAACAATAGTGAATAAAAAAAATTTACACAGAGATTAATAACTTGCAAGTAAGTGACTAACTGACTAGTAAGTAAGTAAGTAAGTAAGAGTGAAAACTGCAAACCTTGAGTTGAGATTGCCGTGCGGCAAGTCTTGCCGGCATTGAGGTCGATGGAATGCAACCATGGACATGAACTGGCAATCACTGCCAGTGCAGCATTGCTCACTTCAGATTCACTCAGATCGAGCTTTGTCACTAGTTTAGTCACAACCTGCCAACATGACAACAACTCATCAACACAGTATTTGTTCAACAAGCACAGATGCCAACACAGTTAGTGCCAACATGTAAGTGACCAGCCAATAGCTACGGCCATCCAGCTGCTGGGGGGGTCTTAGGTGGTAACAGTAAATTAGGCCTAACAAGATTACATGCCTTGTTTGCATTTTGCAGTCGGGACTGGGTTAACATGTCAATCCACCACTCATGTAAGGAAACTTACTTTACTTCAAAATTAATTACATACTTTGTTAACTAGTTTCTGATGACAAAGTGCATCGTTTCTTAATAGCAGTTGCATTACAGGCTATTTTTAGCTAACTCAGCACAAGTAATGTGTAAACAGCCATTTAAAAATAAAAATTTAACAAAAAATAACACCAACTACATCAAAAAAATCTATAAAAACTGCTTGAAGATGGAATTAACATTAATCAAGGTGGATAAACTTGCTCACAGCAGGAGCAGCTAAAGATATGACAAACAAAAAGTAAACTCCAACATGCATCAACTCACTACACTATGACCACAAGCCAGAAAAAACAAACTTCTCTAGGTCAAAGATCAATCTGACATTTTTAAATTAACATAAGTGTATACCTTGGGTAGATTCTCGTCAGAGACCAATCCTCTCTTCTGCATCAGATACAGAATACGTGCTTTTAGAGTTGAAGGTAAATTACTCACGTTCTCTATCAGTGTTGCGAGATTATCCAGCACCTTCAACAGTGAGCTGCAAACACAGCTGCACTGTGTAAACAATCGGCAACAAAATTTCAGAGAACAATGTTTCTAGTTCTCTGACAATGTTCTGTTGTTATCAATACACTCTGCAACGAACCCTGCAATGATATTTTAAGCATGGGCGGTGATAGGTTCAGATCGGCGATCAAATGCAAGTCCATACTTTTTTGACAGAATCAGATTAGCAAAAGATTTATTGCTAAGTTCAGATCAGCAATAAGTGATAAATATATGGACTAAATCTTAGTACTAAAATTAAAAAATAAACTAAAACAAATTGCAGTCCAAATTAAAAACAAAGTAAAAATTTAACACAAAAATAAAATAGGGTCAAAATTTAAAGAAAAATAAGTCAAAAAATAAAGTAAATTAAAATAATACCAAATTTAAAATAAAATACAATGAAAATAAAAAGCACAATAAAATTTCTAAATAAAATTAAGCTAAATTTAAAATAAAGTACAATTCAAAATAAAATGTGGTCGAAATTCAAAATAAAAAAAGTCGAAAATTGAAATGAAATAAAATTGGGTCAAAATTCAAAATAAAATAACATAATAATTGGCGCCCAAGAAAAATAGCGGCTGTCTTCTGCATTTTTACAAATAGGGCTTACATATTCTGGCGAAATTTTGGTAAAATCGGAAAACATCCAAGTACACACCACCGAGCTAATGATTCTACACGGCCACAAGTCCCGTATCCAACGTCCATAACGGATGCCATAATCTGTAAACAATAATTTCGAGCTAAGTAACGGTACTTGACTTTACATTACTAATTTACAATGTACAGATCTGTATTTTCAACCACTTTTATTTAGCGCCTGACATAAACATTAAACAATACGTTGCCACAACAACGGCGACCCTCACGCGCCACACGCTAATACAATAGCCCAAAACTTTTTCCACTAAAGGAGGGGTCACACTGGCGGTCCGGGCGGTCGTTATCACATTACAGAGTCTCCCTCATGACAGAGTCTCCCGCCGGAGACTCTGTACCGGTATTACAAAGTTTCCCCTGCCATGTAGATGTCTCTTACCCCATGACAAAGTCTCCCCCTTATGACAGTCTCCGTATTCTTCTTGTTACAACTGATGATGAGTGTGACGATGTCGCATAAAACATGTAGGGCCTAGATTATACGAGTAGGCGGAAAACTACGCGAGACACCGTGGGCGCGTGATGTAATTATTGTATAGGACATTTTGGTTGTGGGCGTATGTCATGTAGAACCGGACCCACGGTTAAACGTAACTTAGTACAAGAAATATAAGCTAAAGCTCACGAGACGCGCGAAAGCCTATAGCAGTTCCTGTTCACAAACTGTCAGTCTATCTTCAGCTGTTTTCACGAAAGACTGGCCAACAACGGTAAAATAACGACTTTTACGGGGGCACCGTTATTTGATGCCCTCGTGCGCAGGTTTTCTTGAACTTAGAAAATAGAGACTTAGACTGTCGAAATCTACGTTCAATGCTGAAAATTTCATACGCAGCTTCTCCATGTCTATCTCAATTGGTTTCAGTGCAATTCGCTCTTAAAAAGTGTCTCGCAACCCAAAATCTGCAAAAAAAATCCATAAACCCCTATTTCAGCGTTCAAGGTCACCGAAGGTCATTAAATTCGGTGGCAATCGAGAGTTAGTGTACGACTTCTTATTAGTGATTAATAGTAACCTAGGCCTTATCTCGCACCGTTATTGAGATACAGCGACTTATTGACCAAAAAATCGCAAATTTTTTCCACCCCCTCTCATTTAGAGCCCTCGGTCGGAATGGCCCCTTCGAATTTATGGGAAAGCTGTACGGTTCTTGAAACTAGAATCTTCCGGGCAGCCGACGGTGAAAATTTGGTGATTTTAGCTTGCACCGTTTTTGACTGATCCACCCATGTGACGGACGGACGGACAGAATTGCGATGGCTAAGACGCGCTGAAAGCAGTAGCTGCTTTCGCGCGTAAAAACCCGAATAAGTAAAACACAGGCCCCGCAAAACTGAATGTAGGTCTACGGTAAGCAGTTTTTACCAGAAACTTGACCAGGCCTAACGGTCACGAAACACGCCACAGCCTATATCAATTCTTGTTCCAATTGTGGACTCATGGTCTAAGCTACGTGTTGCCCTTCCACAGCAATTCACTAACTGCACCGACGCTGGAAAAAGCCGGAAAATACGATGCGATTTTTACGTGTTGTATTCGTACATACCGATACATACCGATGTTGGAATACAACAAGAAGCCCAGCTGTCGCTGGAGCGTGCCGACCGTACGCGGGTGTCGGAACTTCAGAAGGCCAGCAAATGACTTTCGTGTCATGAGAAAGAACTTATGCGATCTCATATTAGTGCTACAAGGTGCTAGTGTTGTTGCCGATAGCATCAAACAAGCTGTTATTCCAGTGGAAAGGACCAGAAGAAGTAGCAGAGAAGTAGCAGAGAAGAGAGGATTGGTGAATTACAGAGTAAAATTCAATGCTGGTGAAAAAAAAACTTTCCACATCAACATGCTGAAGAAATACAATGAAAAAGAAAAGTCGAAAGGAATGACAGTGAATGAATTGCCAGAAAGAGAGAAGGAAATTGTTGGTGAAGAGCAGCCAAATGATGAAGTGGATCAAGAAGAACCAGTGATTGGAGTAGTAGAAGACAGTGAAGATGAAGAAGAAAAATCAGAAATAATGAGGAATAGAAGAACTGAGTCAGTAGCAGCAATGGAAGTAGTTGTAGATAGTAACAGCGAAGAGGAAGAAGTGCAGTGCCAGGAGAAGTTGGGAAACAGTGACGTAGGAATCTTGCGTACGTTCGTACTGGATGAGGACATTTTGAGCACACATTGTGATAAAAGTGATGTGATGTAACATGTAAGACTTTCTGAGTAATAATAACCGTTACTCGTTTTTGTCGCTATCCAGTTAATCATTTTTTGAGCCGACGCATAGATCTACGCTACCTAGTATTAATTCATGTTGTAAACGGCCAAATTACGACTTCTGAATTTCACAAGGTAGTGTAGCAACAGTATTAAGGTGAGGTAAACTAGACTATAGTTATTTACGTCAAGTTTCTTCATACTGCTGCTTGCCAAAAGTTAACAAAATCGGCAAATATTTTACGGAGTTATTCAAAAAACAAAAGTGGCCCGTTTTTTATTGAGACACGATGTACATCCGTTACACACAGACGGAGAGACAAGTACGTATACATTAGTGCCACGTAGAGCTATGCATGGCTGTGGCGCTAAAAAACAGAAAACAACTAAACCGCCAAGTATTAAAGATTTACACTGTTACTTTTTCAAAGTAATTATAAAACGAATACTCAGCAAAGGTGTCTGTCATTATTTCACTGTTGTCATTTACTCGTTGTTCTAGCATGATATTTTTAGTACTCGGTAAGGCCCAACCTATTTGCTAAAATTGCTATTAGGCCTATTCATCGTTGTCTAATTAATTTCATTCATTTCGAGCTGTATTGAGTGTGATTGGTTGACTAAGCATTTCGCCCCACGGCCCCACTGATAACCGTACTACTAGGCCGTAACCAATACGTCCGGACACAGGGATCGAACAGCTAACCAAAGTGTCTGATACCGTACGGAGGAGTGAAGGTGAGACACAATCGCATTAGCTGGATCTAGAGACTATAGATGTGAGTCAACAGAGTATCGCGAAACCGTAAGAGCAACAGCGTGAACTTGGTGAAATATTCAGTGATAATTTGATGCGTTGTGCAAACAGAGAACAACGACGACATGGGTGGACGGTCGACTCCTTTAGATCAGCCAACCCATTACACGCGTGTAGATGCATGCTTTAAGCACGATGTATAAGCTTACTTGTATACTGATGTGAATGATCGGTGGCCTGTTAACATGAACGCAGTTTTGATCATCTTACTGGGTGTTACATCATGCCAGTTTTCTCTGAGTAAGTACTACTGACATTCATTACACTAACACCTATACAATGCGAGTAAAAAACTAGACAAAATTTGTCAGCCTAATTCTGATTTTTACGCCTTTTTGGTTTTTAGTTTTAAAAACCGTATAAAACAGAGAGACGAAGGGACAAACGGACACGACGGACAGACATCATCCGTAATTCGGTCTATTATGACAGCCGCACAATTATGACACCTACGTTAGGCAGTGGGCACACAGTCGATTATTTTGTGGTAACGTTGGCAAATGTACGCCAAACTTAGTAATTCTTTAATTTCATTAATTTCATTTTTAAATAAATTGCAGAACAAGCTGTTGATGTTACTGTTTACTTCGTCTTAAATATGTTGCCGCACTACCATGTGAAATGTAAATATTCAGCTTTATGCTAAAGTCGTTAATTTAAAGGTGACAAAAGTCGTTTTATTTGCAGCAATATTAAGAAATATGTCATATTTTTTGTTAAAACTAATGTTTTTCATTCTAATGGGATTCGTTTTACTGGGATTCATTACGCATAGTTATTCTTTCTTGTCGGCTTAATAGACCCACAAGTCAAATTTATCTTTGATTAGATCATACTTTATTTATGTAAGATGTTTGCTTGTGGTGCCAATGTGGAGATGTTTGTAATGTTTTTATTAGTTTCTCTTTTGCATGTTACTGACGAGTAATTCCAGTCTGATCTGATTACAGCGCGACTCTTCTGTTACAATAATGTGTCGTTAAATTTTTCCGTCACGCTAAAATCAATCCGTTCGTCGTTATCATCAGCGCTGAGATTTGAGTAGAATCTTTGTTTATGGACCACGTTGCCTGACTCAAAAAAATAAATAAAAATGTAGAACTAATAAAAAAATTTTCAAAATTTTAGCATAGCTTTCATATAACGCAAAATTTACAATTATTAGTTTACACACTGTGGGCGAAAAAAAACTTTTTTTGAATAGCTCCGCGAAACATTAGTCGATTTTAATAATTTTTTGCGTGCAACATCAAAGCAAAACTTGACGTAAATGCCTGTAATTTTGTTTCACTAAACTATTTTCAAAATATAAGTGGCATGTTTTATGGTTCATGTGTAGAAATTTCATTAAAAATTAGTAAGCATGCAACTAAACCAATATTGCAGTCACAAGCGTCCATCACAAAAGTCGCGTCCACTTGACACAGTGTTGCGATCACGGATAAAACGCCACTGACACTAGACTATATCGACAATTAATTAATAGCACTCGACAGACAGAATAAATGTCATGCTTGTCTATGTAGAGACGTTGCATTCAGTATCCTTTTATACGATTAAATATTAACAAATGTGAGGGTTTTCATTTTAATGGGTTGGTGGCGTGGCGTAGGCCTAGCGGTAACGCCTTGTGTCCGATCAACGAAGTTAACCTACGCCGAGCAGGGTTAGAACATTGATGGGTGACTACCCGCGGGCAGGTGAACTACCTCGGCATGTAACCAGCCGCCTTGGTCAACTTAGCCTTTTATTTCTCCGGGGTAGGTAGGCCTAAATCGAGTACTGACCTATCTAGTTTGGGTTAAGGCGGGGCGCGTTTACCTGTGTTTACCTATGTCGGGTGGCAGGTAACACTGTGTGATCCCATACGGCAGGTGACGCTTCACTGCTCTGGAATGGCTTTAACTAAGAGCTATAACACCACCACTTTTTCATTCGATCCAACGGATGTCGTCCTAGTGGGTCGTGTACGTCAGTAATCGATAGATGCGTTTTAAATGCTGCGCAAACTTGCAACGCGTTTAGAATGCGCTGCCGTAAAATACCACGCTAACGACGCCATAATGCGTGTTTTTTTAAAACTTTGTTGTCAAACCACGCTTCATAATATTTTATACTCAAGATCGAGGCATGTCCAGTTGATGAGGTATGTTTCTTCCCGCGAGAGTGACTGATCGTCCTCTATTTCTCTTTGCAGTACAAGAAAATGGACAACTTATGGCCAAAGTCTTCGTGTAGACTAGATAAATTTACTGCGGCGATGCGCATTGCCAGTCCAGCAACTAGAGAAACATTCATTTAGAAAACTCGCCAAAAGTGTTTAATTCAATAATGTACGACATTTTGGCAAAAAAATACTTGCCTCAAAACATATCTTGTAGTGTGATATTTATCGTGTGCGGCAAACTGAAGCAATAAGCTGTCTCTTATCTAGGATTCAACTTTGCATCACTCTCAGCGTCGCCTTCATTTGCATACAAAAAAGTAAAATACATTTATATGCGTGCCTTGTGCTGCAGTAAAACAAGATTGTCTTGTGACTGAAACCTGCAGTTTAGATTACTGTAGAAGCGCAGTTGAGCCATTGAAAAGTCGAATTTCCCCATACGGCATTTTACCCCTAAAAGAGAATCGGACATTTCCCACCACATGATAGCCAAGAGCTTTTTGTTGCCACAACAACAGAAGTCACCAAAAGCGAGGAAAATTTGCATTTTATTTTTGTTTTAAATGATGTTATTGAATTTTACTGAAAATGCAAAAAAACTATTTTCGCGAAGCACGTCTTAACGAAAGCTATTTTTGGCGATGTCGACCCACACTGTTTTTTTGGTAAAATAGAGTTTTAGAACAATTTATGTCCAAAACTGATAATCGAATTCGAAAAAAATGCAGACAGTACTGTGCGCTGCTGTCAAAGCACTGCCAGATTGCTTCGTTGACACTGCCCAGTTCTATTGCTTGCTTGGTACATGTCACTAAATGAGTCTGTTATCCTTACCTTACCTTACCTCCGGGGTAGACAGGCTCTTACACCTGACCAGCGCTTAGGCCGTATCAGCTCGGCCCAATGCGCGTCCCCGAATGTAACCACAAGGTAGCCTGTTATCTTTTTTAACAAATAAAAAGACTAAATCCACGCCAATCCGCACAGATTCTCGTTTCTATAAATTTGCCAGGTGGTAGCATGCAATTTCCAATGGCATGTTTTAGCTGGAGGTTTGATTTCCAAACTTCCAAGTCTGCCTTTTATTGGGAGTCAGGGACCCTTATCTACTGTAAAACAATGTGTTATTGCATCCCATAGCTTCACAGTGTAAGTGTCACATAATAGACATACAGACGGACAAATCACGCTTTGGAGAAATGTATAGCTGTAGGCGAAATTTCTTGCGCTAGAGCGCTTCCGCTTAAAGTTGAAATGGGAACTCTCTTCCGGACACGAAAAACGTTTACTTCACTATTTACACTTTGTTCTCATTTTCTCTGCCAAAGCAGTGAGTCCATGTATCTACATAGGCCTAATGATGTCAATTGTGTTTTAGGTTTTGGGAGGACTCTCATTTTATCGGTAAACAGGTTAGTCGCCTATTTTTATAAACATAAGCAAAACTGGCAGTTATTACATGTAGTTCTGGTTATAATGATTAAAAGTTTAAACATTGTAAATGCTAAAAGGCACGTATAACTAAAGCTGGCCGGATAGCTGGCTAGAAATAGTCTTGGTTATTGGTTACTTAGCTTACTGTTAGCTGTTTCTTTCCTGGCGATGGCAGTAACCCTTGCCAGTACTGATTACGTCGCCCACCGTGGGATGGCCAGACTGAGTTGGCCTAGATGGATTAAATACCAACGCAGTATAGC
>Ga0209367_1002189_pt1 | contig 25500 bp, 15 predicted proteins | sample WorMetLIZISLAND2_FD_187412 | JGI IMG/M metagenome (GOLD analysis project Ga0209367, IMG submission 187412) | Marine gutless worms symbiont microbial communities from Max Planck institute for Marine Microbiology, Germany - Olavius geniculatus... ... | reverse complement strand
GTTAACTGGGTCTTCTGACGAGGGACCTGAGGGCTGTGGAGGGCGAGCGGCAGTCGCCTGTGCCTTGGCAGTCTTCTTGGCGATCATCGGCGGAACTCTGCGCACGTCGTGAGCCGAGAGGACTCCGCCGACGACAACACTTGGCATCGACTGCGTCCACGACGGTTTACCAGAACCCACACCCACTCCCGTACCCACACCACCCATCACAGTGTCCGGTCTGATCACCACGGCGGGTATGTCGCTGTCTTCCTGCGCTGGTGCACCGACGACTGGTCTGGGTGGGTCGAAGACAGTCGGAAGAGCTGGTGGTAGAGGTGGTAGCTCTGGAGCCGGCGGCGCCTCAGCGTCACTATCAATTGAACCCTCACTGGTGCGACTGCACGACGAGCTGCTCGGTGACAGGTTGACCGAGACTGTCGACGATGACGGCGTCGTCTGGAAGTCGACGTCGTCAGAGGCCTTGGCGCGCCGACGACGTCGAGCCACGGCTGACAGACAGATCGTCAGCGCAATGCAGAGCAGTAGCAGCAGCAGTCCGAGTGCAGCCAGACCAATGATCAGAAGCAGGTTTAGACTATTCGGATGTCTTGTCACTGAAACATACACAGAAACACCTCACATACACAACGTTCGATACTGGCCGCTTTTGTATAACTCCTACGTCATTATGTACGACCTTCAAGTCAGAGCAAATTCCCCTCCCCTCAAAAATGTCACGATGACTTCGTGAATAAAGATCAATGAGCTTACTCATTATTTTGTTCTGGATTACTAACAGTCATCCACTTGTGTCGTTTCTGTAAAAAAAATTACAACAATTAGTTTGGCAATTGCTGACGTATTAATTGTCTATGGAGTTGCATAGTTTTATGAAGATATGTTTTACATACTTTTATGCCAACACAGTATAGCGTGTACATACGGATTTAACGTAATGCACAAATACTAAATTGGCTGCATTCATTGAAGCATTTCAAAACTGACATACCTATCTTCTCGACGTATTTGAGATCAGTAATTCGCGCGAAAATTGCTTCGCCTACCATCTCCACTTCCTTCGTATAATTATGTCTGCTCAGTCGGTAGATGCCTCTGAAAGCAGATATAAAACACAGAGCGAAATGTCACAAATAACATAATTTCTTATTCAGCTAAATTCTGGCAGCATCATCGCGTATCTACACAGTGAATCAAAAGTCTCTTATCATGTTTGTCGGTACCTTTGTCAAATATTGACCGATCTACAAAATAAGAAAAAGCAATGGCAACCTACGACCGGGTTTAGTGGTTTACAGCTACGTCATCTGCGAGTTAACTGCCATGACCGATATCAGCTTCGGACCCTATGCTCGTAACCGAGTACAAAACTCAGTCTTTTACGTTTACTATTAAATTAGTTGAGCGAGTCGTACTTGCGATTCCAGGCAGAGAAGTAGACGTGTTGTTGGCTGACAGCTACAGCGTGAAGCTGAAAATCGTCGTCGGTTACGTTGTAGAACACAGTGACAGACATGTCGGTCAAATTCACCGACACAATCTTGCCGCGCTGACTGTCCGCTGCGTACAGAATTTCGTCTGCAACCATAACATATCTTTCCATGTTGGTCCTGCTAGTTAGCATTCAGAAAAGAAGCGGAAAATTCTGACCTAATTTTTTTTACCACATTGAATTGTTTCGTGCTTATCGTTTTCTCATATCGGATATTTTTTTCTCATATCGGATATTTTTTTCATTAGCGCTGTTTGTCGCTTTGTGAGCACTGTGTCGTTATGTATGTAGGCTAAGTTCCTATATGATACTTATCAGTTTTTAACGAATGCTAATATCTTTCTTCCTAATTTCTTTCGTACAGTAAGACAATTCTTATACACCATATCTCCCTCTCATACGGCAGCTAGTAAATTACTTTTTCCTTGAGTGCAAACAAAAACACTTGATTAAGTATTATGCGACATAGCGTATTTGGTTACGCATCAATTGTTGTAGCAAGAATAAATGTAGTACGAGAATTTTATCGCGTTTTGTTTATAAAAACGCGTTCGTTAATGTTGACATAACGTTGCTGTAATACTGACCTGGATTATAGGCTAATGTTGTGCAAAAATTTGTATTCACACTGATTTTTTAACGCGCAACAACAGTTACTGCTGTAGCGGGTCTTAGCCATCGCAATTCTGTCTGTCTGTCTGTCTGTCTGCCCGTTTTTCCGTCCGTCCGTCCGTCACACGGGTGGATCAATCAAAAACGTTGCAAGCTAGAATCATAAAATCTTCACCGTCAGCTGCCTAGAAGTCTCTAGTTTCAGGAACTTTTTTCATAAATTCGAAAGGGGTCACCCCGAACGCTAAATGATAGGGGGTAGAAAAAATTTGCGATTTCCAGCCGTTACGGCGTTGGCAGAGAAAAACAAGTCACGCCCACTGGTGAGTACAAGTAAAACTATAGCTAATTAGCCGTCGGTCGTCCGGTGCCATCTGGCGACTGATTTTTACTGGGCTTTTAAACATGCGCCGCTGTTGCGCGTTCCCCTTTGCGTTAGCGGGGCTTTTCCTGTTATTAACAGTCGCACTCAAAGTAATAATGCATCGCAGCCCAACAAAAGCATTCGTGCCAGTTGTTTAAAATATTGCATTAAGTTAATTGATTTTATGCGCTATTATTACTTAATTAGTAAAGGGCGAGAAAAAATAGTTGTTATAAAAACTTTTTTCATTAAAACCTAATAAACTTTTACTATATTCGTGCTTCAGCTGCTTTGCACTGCCATCACAGAGAAAATATATTAGACTTGAAATCTGTGGCCTATGCACGCACGCTACGCAGTAATTATTTGACGGCGCAAACTAGGCTACGTCAGGAGACGAGTGGGCTGGCGGAGCCAAACTCGATTAATTCAGACTGAGAACGGCGCCCACTTGGCGTTGCTGTAACTCTTAAGCGACTAGCCAAGGGCAAGGTCTACTTGTACGGGTGGCCATTAATTTATGAATTCCAGTAACATTTCATCGTACGCAACATTGTATTCTACTAAATCTGGCCTTCTAGCTGCAATAACACAATAAACTTTGACTTTGTGCGATTCAAAATTACGTCGTATTGTGTCAGCTGTAATCGCCAAAGAACAGCAGGATTCTTAGCTGACGTTTGAGAGCCTTGATGGCTTACATGAACTATGTGAATATCATCTAAATATTGTGGATTCGTAACATTGTTGTGATTTTAATGGAATTTAGGTTGACAGGTTTTTGTGCTTCTTTAATTAACTAAAATAAAACAGAAGTACAGCAGGTATTCTTGACTACGAGCAGAACTGGATTTTCCAATTCAGGTTTCAAAATTTGGTTTAACGATTGATTCAAGTCAAAATATTCTGACAATTTTTGGCAAGCCAGTGGCGAGCATTCAAACAGGACTTTTTTAAAAACAGTGGCAATTATCTCGCTAAAGTTAATGCGACCGCTCAGTCGCAGTTATCGTTACCGTGCGAGACGTCGATGTCGGTTACGTTGCCGAGTTGAGTCGCTATCGTCGTTATGTCACTGCCGTCATCCAGCGCAGATTTGATCACTCCAACCTCAGCCCAGTATATCGTTCTGCACACAAAACCAAACTTCACGCTAACCATACGTGCATACTACAATATGCTAAGATACAACTTCAACAACTTGCTGCTTTACTTTCCTTGCCACAATGTAACTGTATGTAGAAAAACTGAACAGTGAGTAAAATGTTTTTGACAAAAATGTAATAACGAAATTGGAGACACACGTGTAACAAGTGATTGTAGGCTACCTGTTGTGCGGGTGTGCAGTGATGGGTAGAGGTTGGTTGAGTCCGGTGATGATCGGTCGTGGTGAAGTGTCCGACTGAAGCACATCATCAATCACACTTATCACTCCGTTCTGCCAGTCCGTGTAGTACAAGCGCTCAGTCACCTCGCTGAACGTCAACCGGTCCGCCGCACTTCCTGTAAGCAAGTTAAGTAAAACGTAAATTCACGCAACGCATAGCGTTAAAATCCTCTAGGCCTGATGCTAATATGACTGCACAGAGTCAAGCGTAACTGATTGTACAGACTAATTCCATTCAAACGCTGACATCTGCAACCGACGAGCTACATATCTTTGAACATACTAAGATGAATGCTGAAACAAAACAAAATAAGTCAACGAGCAGAGACCACAGTACTAAACTTTTCCATATACATGAAGATATGTTTGCCGTAGCGACATCTAGTGGCGAACAGAACTCAAAAACATCGTTCTGAAAAATATGTTATTGGCGTACCTGTCGGCAGTGTGACGAGGACTCGGTGCTGGTCGGTGTTAAAGTGGCTGGAGAGAATGCGTCGAGCGCTGGAGTCAATCCAATAGACGATCGCCTGCTGGGCAGACACTGAGACACTGACCGGATACTGAGCATCAGTCGGCATCGGCACTCCGCGTACACTCAGCCAGGACGACTGCACGTCACCGGTGTACTCGTACTCGTACGAGTCAGTGCTGGTCGTAGGCAGTTGGTAGACTGCCTTGTGATAGGGGTCACTGAACAGCAGAAACGAATCCGACACCAGATCTACAACGTCATTCGTTAGCTTGAGTTGTCAATCCATTATACCACTCCAAACATAGTGCTAGAGATAAGCAGCAACATAGCAAGAGCCGTCGAATAAACATAATTTTTTACTGTCATACGCATTCTCTGGACAATTTGCAATAAAGCGATTATGAAAGCACCAATAAACCTCAAGTGTGTCGCTACACTACAGTGTGTAGAGCCTCTTTCTATAATTTATTACATCGAGAGGCAGAGCTTTGCATACATTCAAAATACAGAGTCTTTATACCACGGTCGACCGTGTTTTATGCTTAGACACTGTCAGGGGTCGTTCGAAAGGGCAAGTCATTTAGCCAGCGTGTCTGACCTAAAACTGGGTCGTTGCTTTTTAGCTCAAAATCGCATGCGCTATAATAAGCAACAGGCAATACTTTTTTTCATTTCACCTGCAGTTTATATACATTTTCTCATTTGCTAATTTATTTATCTCTTTTGCGGTTATTATAAGCTGGTTTTAATATCCCATATGGCGGGTTGTCCGTCGGTTTCACATACAGTCTGTTTGTCTGTTCGTCCCGCACGGGCTGCTAACTCGAAAACAAAAAGCTGTAGAAAATCAAATTGTTGTAAACGTTCCCAAAACTGTCTGCCAATTCGTTGTTCAAAAAAGTCAATGTTAAGATTGCGGCAGTGTAGTCGGTATGCAAACATAGCTCGGCGGACGGTTGCATATCATGTTGACAATAAGCCGGTAACTTCGCTTGCCATATTAACTATCAAGGTATAATTTTATAATATTGATACGCTATTAGTACTGACCGGTATCGCAGGAGCGTTGATCAGCGCTGTTGAGTGTGAATCCGATGGCGCAGCTACAGCGACTGACGTCAGCGGTCTGATGCCGTGTTGAGATGCAATGATGTTGACAGACTGAATCCATCGACTTACACCCAGCTGACACCAGGCACACATACAACCGTTAGAATTAGCATCTTCCACAAACATATTAACTAACTGATTATTTACGCACGTTACTTCTACTATACACGAACACCACTGGCACTCTGGTTGTAAGTCAATTACAGATACGTAAATAATGAAGTTACAAAATTAGGGTACGTTTTACATCTATAATCTGCTACTGTGTTACTTGCGCATACTTATTAAGCACATAATATCGATATAACTGTTTTGTTTCACACTTGATCATACAATTTTGGCATAATAACAATATTCTGCGTGCTTAAAAGTATGCAGTTTTGTAACAGAAATGTTACGCATTTCGATAAAGTTGCACTTCACAGCAGACACGTACTGTCGACCGTCGGCTGGAGATATCGGTCCAGAAGTGCAACGGAATATGACTCGCTATATGACGGAAGTGGTTCTGAAATGTTAAACTGAACGTTTGCCTTTCGACGTCCTTCCAAGTCGTCGACAAAAAACTGCAGCGGTTCTGATGCGTTCGTCCACGTTACGTAGTTCTGCGCAACCAAACACACGTCAGTGTCATAGCGGATTATTTCCAGTTAAACTTTTTTTTGTTTTGCCCAAAATGAAACATATCACTTTGCATTTGTGCCGCTATAGTAAAAAAGGCAATTTCCCAAAACCATAAAGATCAATTGTAATAAAAATTATGTGAGCTTTGTAGAGTAAAACGTGATAAATTAAATTAAGCATCAAATAAAGAATTACATGAAAACACGTGTAGAATATGTCTTTCAACAGACTTATAAATTGTCCGTCTGTTTTGCTGCTAGTCTGTTACTCTGTCCGTCCCACACGGACTGCTAAGTCGAAAACGAAAAAACGTAAAAGAACCAAATTGTTGTAAACGTTTCCAAAACTGTGTGCCAATTCGTTGTTTTAAAAAAGTCTATGTTGAGATTGCGAATTACGGACGCGAAGCGTTGAAGTTGGTACGAGGGTGCGAATCTGTGACGAAATTACGTTACGTGTAGAATATGGTTTTGCATCGTAGTAATGACGACAGAATATTCGAACATTAGGCTATATCAAGTACCTGAAATACAGTTATTCCGTAGAGTTGGGAAGAATGCTCAGCAGCGACCAATAACTGTTTCTCACGAGTTTTCAGATCAGCTGAGAAAATGCTTCCAGTTCCAGGATCGGTCCAGTACAATCTATGAGAACAAACACCACATAAGCAAAATGTGTCATTCTATTGCCTGAATTTAATCTTATTCACCAACGTGTATGCCAATATTTTCTAAACAATTTTGCAGCAAAAAATTTTGCATCAAAATATGGAAATAAAATTACGGCAGGTCTAGTTTTCATACGGGTTTACTTGCTTGGTTACTTCAACGTTGGAATCTGATTAAAATAATCAGATTCCAACTAAGAATAGTTTTCAGATATTAATTTTTTTATAATTCACCCAATACTGCCTGGTAAAGAGTTACGAATAAAATCCGATGCTTTTTCTGCTTAAATTAGCATTCACAAGATTTAGAGGTTAAGATTTAAGTAAGCAAACCTGTGCGTTCTGACGTCCATGACAATGTCTTGCACGCCAGTGACATCATCATTGTGATCATCATGAGCTGTAGCGGAACTGACGTCAATAAACTGTTGTATGCTATCAGCGGCAGTAGTGACATCTAGCGTCGTTCTGTGAATATATCGAGCTGCGTCACTGGTGCCGCCAACGCTCCAGTACAACATCCTGCACGTGCCAACAGCAGACAACAGTGCTACATTCACAGACCGCATTCCCGGGTGCGACAATGTTCGCCTCAAAAAGTCAAAAATCAGGCTTAGGGTTAAAGTTAGTACAGTCGATTAGCTAGGCGGACGCCCACATAGTCTCAGTCGACAGCCACCCAGGTCAACTCAACCTGGCCATCCGTTCTTGATACTGTTGCAGTGACTGTCTGCGAAAAATGGGACGTAAACAGGCACGTTGCACGATGCACTGGCTGTGGTCTCGCAGTGCAAGCTGGTGTCTGGCTGACGACTGAGAAAACGGAGATCAGCGCCGCCGTATAAACCCTATGGCCGAAAAGCACTTCATTACTAATTACTTATCATAACTTATGCTAACCCTTCGACGGGGTCGATGGCGAGTGATTTTGGTCTGACGAGTCCTGTGAGTAGAAATGCGTGATATCGTCCGTCGAGTTGACTGTACATGATGTGACCGAGCTCCATATCTGACCAGAACACGATCTCGTCCTCCCAATGAACCGCCAACCCTGACAGTATAATATTATAACAGTACATGTATACAATAAGCCTACATGCAGTGGCATTAGGCCTAATACTAAGCAATTAATACAAGAAAGCCCTGCCATCGCAGCAAACACTGCGTGATGTTGCTTATATTTACGACTCAGCTTCCGGGTCACGTGACGTTCAAAGACGGGCATACAGTTCAATCACTCAATCAGTCAATTAATTTATCACAAAAACTGAAATAACAAAGCAACATCATTGAAGATTAGAAAGTTTAGCAGTAAAAATAAAAGCACTCAAACATCAATGCAAACGGTGGCTCAAATAATTATCTAACAGCTATGAGTAAAAGTATGAATAGTAACACTGTCTCTAAAAAGTCAGCTTTTGCGACGCACGTATGGCAATACAAACACGGAGATGAGCAGTCGTGAAGCCGAGTGGTTAAGATTCACGTTTGTTATCAAACTCAGACGATCAGCGACACTTGTAGGTTGACAAACCGTTGTGTTATTTATGGACATTCAGTAGGCTTTCTCAAAAAACTCAAGCAAAACAACTTCCGTGAAGTACATAATTGATGCTGCTATGTCTCCTAAATCAACCGCATGAAAACGAAGAAAAGTTTGTCCGTTCAAACGTTTTTCGTAACGAGTTATATATTTGTTCTACCTTCGACGTGGGGCTGCTGTACAGTGAGTTCTGTGACGTGTTGCCATTGGTTGCGGTTAGTTCGGTAGATGGCGCCAGTGTCGGTATCGCTGAAGTAGACAAGTGCGTGTTGTGTGTGTGTGGCCAGTGCCTGGACTCGTGCACGCTCTGACAGCACTACACGCGGCCACGCTCTGATGTTGTCGGAGTGCCGATCATCCATGACGACGTCCACCAACACCAGCGACGAGCCGACGCTGTACACGTATGCCGGATCGCTCTCTGCAACGTCACAAGCACACATATTGAGCAATCACAACCACCGCCACCAATGTCGTCGTCGTTCTCAGTATTAGTTAGCGCACTGTTGGAGTGGGTAAGCGAGTACGCAGTACGAGCTCACCCATTCCAGGCAGTGCTTAGACCACGATTGGATCGCATCCACTAAACCGTCGTTTGCTTTATAACGCAAGACTGCAGCCGAAAGTTGGGTTTGGTTCAAGTTTATTTAGTTAGGTTAAAGTAATATTATTAAAATGTAGCCCACCATCATACCTACCGTGCATCAGAGTGGTCAGTCAATGGATCAATTACATAGAACATGCGTATCGCGAACTTATGCCTATCAGAGGCGTACCGTCTGTCTATCTAAGCTTTTAGTGGTCCAAGAATTTTAAATATCAGCACGATAAACTACTGCAATTATTACCATTTTTTGACAATAAATAGTTCATCAATTAGTTAATAAAACAGTGCAAATAGTACCGTCACAATGTTGTTGATCGAGCTGAAGAGAATAGCCTTGTTTGCACTGACAGTAGCATCGTCCTTCTTCATCGATGATAGTAAAGTGCTCGCAGTCCAGCGTGTCACATTCTGCCACGTTTACAGCAAAATAACTTGATGAACTTTTGATCACTATCTCGGTCACGTGGCATCATAAGTCACGTGACTATTGGGCGTGCATTGAATTGCTACTGGAGTTGAAATTAACTAACAGCGATGCCGCGGATTGTGACCAAAAATGGGATAAATTTAGAAAAAAAACAATTGTATTTTGACCTCTACCAAACTAAATTTTAATTGTCCTGCCTCTAACAACTGTAAAAAATTTAATCAAAGTCAAATAAAAATTGCCAAGAAGCGACCGCAGACAGTCAGACAGACGGACAGACGACAAAAATACGCTAGTGATTTAATAGTCGTTTTCATGCTATGCTGTAGCAATGGAACAGTAGACAGATGACAAACAGTTTGTCAAGCAGCGGCAGCCAAAAACTCGTACAATTTACGGTGCAAAACTGTTGACAGGTTAAGAGTAACGGTGTGCGTCTATACACGCAAAATATAGGCTAGAGCACGTCCGCTTTTTACAAAAATACGACATCCAACTAAGTGAAATATGACGGATAATGTGCGTGTTTAATAGCTGTGTACTTGTATGCCCGAACACAGCGGGTCGCGTTAAAACCACGGTGAACGAAGTCGCATAGTTGTCTGACATCTGTTAGTTCATGGTTACATGAATTCTGTAAAAATATTTTCGTCGCCGTCGACAGCCTGTAGCTGAAATATTACATTGCAACATTTTTATTCCGCATAATATAGTCACGACCTTAAAGAATGGTTTTGTATCGCTGCCGGTGTCTCGCCCACAGCGCTGACATTGAATACATTGTTCGACAAGGAGATTGATAGATCGGTCGAAATGAGATCACATGCGACCGCAAAATGTCTGGTATTGCGCCAGACAATTTATGCTGCTGTGTCTGGGTTGTCCCCCTGGCCTCTACCCACGCATGAGAGATTTAGACAAAAATTCTGACCGCAAGAACGGACGACATTCCCTTAACGTTTTTAAACAACCATAAACGCAATTGCTATAATTGATATGCCGCGTACGCCTAGTAGTGTTTCAGTCTGTACACTGGGCCTACATGGGTTTAAAGAACGTGCCTGCTTATTGCGAATGAGCCATGAATATTAAATGAGCAAAATTATATATTTCAGCGAAGATTTGTCGCATCAGTGGCTTTCGGACTTTCGTAAGATTTACTGGCCAACGCATGAAAAAATTATGACAGAAGTTCTAACCATAAACATTCGTAAACATGGGAGAGCGCCCTGCTGTGGCATCGAACACAGAGAGATGTTTCTATGCTTACAACCCTGCTTCTTCCTGATGTCACATGTTATGCTGGTCAGAAACAAATAGAATGCATTATGCCGCGTACAAGTTATTTCATCTAAAATTTGGAGATGTTTAATTTCTTGGTACTATATGTCGCGGATGTTCGCCTTCCAGGCCAAATACCCTAAGCTAATCATTTCTGCACTTTTTTCAAACAGCCCAACTTATGCGACCAAGATACATAAACGTTACAGGCGGAAATACAGACAGACAGACAGACAGACGGACGGACATCTTACGATGGCCAGTACATGACTCTGAGCGGCAAGCCATGGTAACGCCCGAATGTCCAAACATATAATGTGGTTGTAAGATCAGACAACACACTCAGTCATTGTACTTGGCTCAGCAATACCCATACATAAGAACATAAAAAATCTATAGGATACGGCAATGACCGCACTTAATACGAATGCTAATGAGTTGTATTCGCATTTGAACTCAGACGAAGGTCATCGGTCTGCTGATTACAACTTAAAGCGCACTGTCCAGACATCGTTGGCGCCAATAGAGAGGCGCCGCAGCAGAAAAATAATTCACATAGTCTGTGTGAAAAAAAACGGTAGGATCCTTGACGATACACTTGATCGAAAAAATTATTGTTTATATAAGTTTTAAAATTTCAAAAAAGCTCACTCATCCTACCGTTCGCTAACTGCACAAAAGACGCTTCCCGTTTTCGTGATATTTTGCGTTATGTGGGCAACGTGCATCGTATCTTCTCTACCTCGGGTGATTGCGCATATTATCTTCATCCTAACGTAAACATAAACTGTTTGAAGAAACACGATTTGACAGTAGCGGTATACGAAAAGCGTTTGAGTTAAAATACGATCTTTTTCTCCTTTGGAACATTTTCGAAAATTGTTAAGCTGCCCATCTCTATGCGGTTAGCACAAACTGGCCTTAGCGTTTGCTGGCCCTGCTGGCCCTCCCGTCACTAATTGCTCTGTGCACTGACGACATTTTAGCATTTTATGTCGTCGATACAGACGCATTATACGATGATATGCGTCGACTTCTATAGAGAAATACGTCGTTACGTGTCCGTCATGCAATACTGCAATCACGGTATAGCAGCGGATATAATGTGCGCCCAGATGCTATAGCATCTACTACCGACGACTTACGACACAACTAGGATATTAGGCTACAATACGCATCAAAACGCATCCGGGCTTAACGTAGTAAAACCAGAAACGAGTCTCTGTCTCTTTCTTTCCATATCACATTTCACTTTGTGTGCAGTTTTATGATTTTTATAATAAAAAATAAATAAACCGACAAGTTATTGTAACGTCATGCCATCGCGTGACATATGGTACTAAGCATAGGCCTACTAACGACTTTCCATAGTTGTTTATTTGCAAATTACCATAAAAATTACAGCTACTAAACTTTTGCCAGCATGCATACCAAAAAACGTGTTTTGTGGTATACGATAATATGCACAACTACGGATACGACTATAAATAATTTCTCACGGCGTTGGTAAAAGGGTGATGTGAATTATATACGTAGGCCTACACCGTGAATCAAATAGTCAAGTAATTGCTCGCATCTAAACAGGCCACCGTTTGCGTACTAGATGCACTAACGTGCACATTTATCTGTGTTTATGTTCGTCGTTTGCGACTACGTTTAAAGTTGCGTGCGTCGCGTAAGCTGGGTATTTACGTTGCGTGCGCGAGTTGCGACAGTTTACTGACCAGGTGGTCTGTGATCTGGTGTGACGTCATCAATAACCGTGACATCACCGAGCGATGCGTCAATGTCGTAAGCGGTCAGTAGACGTGATGGGTTCTCATGGTCCAACATCACCAACCGCAGATGGTCCCCGGTTGTAGTAAACAACCGATCCTATACAGACACATGCAACAAAGTAACAAACCTTTTAAATGCCGTTTCGCTGAACTCGTATCGAAATAATCATACATCGAAATTCAAAATAACAGCTGTTCCAAAAAATGCACCAAAACGCTTCGAATCACTTAATAACATTCAAAAACTCTAAATTTAGATCCGACGACAAATAATAGCACAGCCGAATCGACTGAAAATGACCACTGGTTGACAGCATGGCAATTTATTAAACGTGATCGAATTGTTTCATTTCCGCAATTATAGAATATAACTAAGAAGCACTGACCGCGCCAACTGACAGGCTGAGCACGCGACTGGCGAAGCTCGGCGGAAGTGGAAAGCGCCTGACGTCATTTCCGTCGTAATCAGACGTGGCAATGGTGCCATACTCGGGCTCGGCCCAGTACAGACGTCGCCGGTTAACGTCGGTGCATAGTCCGACCATACGGACGTTCGCGGCGTCGGCACGCACAACCAGTTGACGATCTGTTCCAGTCATCTTGGACGAGTGGATGGAACTGATGCTGCTTCCGCTGTCTGATGCCCCAGTGTCCAGCCAGAATATTCGCCTACGAATTGTCATCATCAACATTACTTCGTTACTATCACGACATCCGATCCAGTGTACGGTTGAGCCCAATTCCATTACGCCGACTTTGCGACAAAGTCCGCTGGGAACCCGGCCAACTAGACGGAAGAGAGACAAACAGACTAGACTACGGAAAAACGTGTAAAAAGGGCGGAATCGTTTGCGCAGCCAAAAGAGATTCCGACTAAAAACAAACAAAAACGAAAAGAACGCTAACCGATTGTCAGTTTGCAACTTACAGATTGGCTTCCTACCTGAGGTACGGATCGAGAGCGATGGTGGTGGGCCGAGCCAGTCCTGAGTTGATGATGACACGATACATGTCCTCTTGGTAGATGTCATAGCGTGCGACTGCAATCAGCTGGTCTTCGGTCTCAGTGACGTAAACGTTTCCAGTGAACCAGTCGACGGCCAGACCTCCGACGTTCCACGACTCCAGGAACTGCACGACGGACGTTGACTTCCATCTGACGGCATCAATGATCGGCTGAGCTGCGATCGACCACGACTTGGAAGCTGAACTGTCGCTAGCAGCGGCAGCCGACTGTGACCAGTAAACCATTCCAGACACGCGGTCATAGTCCACTGCGCCGCGCGTCAGTCTGCTCGGCTTGCTGTTGACGAACGGCAGCTCGGTGACTGGACGGTCTTGCCAGTTGACCGGGTTCCCAGCGACGCCGCTTAGGCGCCACCAGACACTTGACCGCTGCGACCAAAGCACCGTGGGCAGAGGCAAAGACGAGCCCGTCGCTGTAACAGCCATAACACACCAATCACGCGTTTAGCTTTTCACAGCAAAATGTGAGCAGAGCATCAGAGGCTTTCTGGTGTTGATGCGCTACATTAATCCACATCTTACTTACTTACTTACTCGTTGTGATGCAAATTTGATGCTGTAGGCTTAGGTAATAGATGCCACTAAGTGATCGGCCAATATTTCATAAAGCTCAATTTACTTGGTATCTAAAATTAGAATATAAAATAATGCACTATAAACATGGAAAACTGCCTGCAATTTGTTTAAGAGGTTGAAACTTCTGTATCGCTTCATTCATTAATTTTTTATGTTGTAGGCTACCAAAATTTAATAACGTAATTACGAGTTATTTTTAGTCGTAGTAACAGTTGCCGACTGCTGATAGCTAAATTATTCTACAATTTAAGCTACATACGCAAAAAAATATTCCACTGCCCATCTATAGTATTTCTAGATGAAACCAGAGTTGCCTTATTGATTTACGCTGGAAATGTATTACTGTGGAATATGGTATGAAACTAAGCCTATGTCGCTTCGCAACGGTTTGCTTCGTGGTGTGTAAGGGTTTTCGTCACTATCGTGGGTTGCCATTTACTCATAAAAATTTTTATTGTCTAATAAATACACTTTACGGCGATAACTTGTGACGCATAGAGACCGCAGCAAGTCGTGGCTCAGCGATAAATGATAGCCTGAAACGCTATGGACATTGCATGACAGTCAGCCAGATGAATGGCGCAAGTGGGTTGCCTACTGTACATTGGCTGCACAGTAAATAACCAGCGAAAGCTGCTGACATTGTCATGACTTTGATGAGATAAATCACTGCACACTCTCATATTGTCCACAAGGGCGTCAACTGACACCGGCCAAGGACGATTTATGCGAATGCTCCTGCAAGATTAGGGTCGCAGATGCATGCAAAATAAGACTTTGTGTAACATTTTTGCTTGCCTCTAACCACATCTTTAATTCAAGTTGCGGTAACAGCTAGAGCTCGATTGACCTATTTAATGACAGATGTAATTGTTTTGAACTTAATCGCACTATTCGAATCAATGAATAATGTCACGAAGATACTGTACGACATATCGTTACCCCGCCGCAGAAAAAGACTAAAGTTTTTGCGTCTGTATGTCTGGAATTTGATGACATTTTGCAGGAATTAAGCATGGTCCAAAACGAAGTTATTAAACTTTGTTAGCGATTCGCAGCTAATTCTTTCGTAGATTCTGGTGATTCGTTACCATTATGAGATATTGAGATAAAATTTAAACTGATATTTTGCAGTGTATTTCAGCAAATTATGAACAAATTTTGACGAAGTTTCAGGCAAATCAGCTATACACTAGTAGTCAGATTTTAGTGGAGTGTGTAGAATTTTTGTTTCCGGATCGAAATTCACAAATTATTTTAAAAAGTTGCAAGAAAATTTTTGCGAATGTAAAGCAAATGATTTAAAAACCGTTTATATAGGGTGCGACAAAAGTATCCCTTAAAATCGTTTGCCATTTTCCAAGCAATCGTTTAAAATTTTAACGCGAAATTTCACACGCATTATCGATGAGTGGACGCAGTTTGACCAGTTGATCGTTGATGCGGCTATCAGCTATTGGCGTCGTCGTCTAAGCGCTTAATTGTGTCTGAATGTACGCGGAACACAGTTCGAGCATAAATTTCGACAAAATTCTTTTCAGTAAACCATATTTTAGTTTAAGCTACTGTGTGCTTATTAAATCGCTAGAACGTTTACTGCAGACAACAAATCAGCGTAATGTAGCAATTTGGAATACAGTGTATTTGCATTTAACACTGTAATGCGTTCACACAAATAAGGTGAGGTGGAAAATAGGTGCACGTTGCATAATTTTATCGTCTTGCCAAAAATTATCATATTTGGTAAAAATTTGACAAAGTTCTAAAAAAAAACAATTCTCTTGTTTTGCTAGACACGGTGTAGATTAAATTGGCTTTAAAACCGATTGAGAAACTGCGAATATTTAACGTTTTTATAAAACCCTAATAAACCATCTACTGATGGTTGATTGGGACGTAAGGCAGTGCTTAGTCACTGCGACATGTGCGGTCAACGACACAGTAAGTGACGTCCACTGTGTGTGACAACATCAATCACTGACCTACGAAATCAGCTGGACCGCTCTTTGTGCACTATGCGCTTTCTCCAGCAATGACAGACAGCAGATGACAGCCGCTGTGCAGTAAATGCATTAGCATCTTTTTGCTTTGCTCTGCGGCGGCGGCGGCGTGTTTTCACCGCCGGTCACGCGGGTTACTGGGCCACGCATGCAGAGGTTCTAGTTCGATGCGCCGCAGCCAAACAACGTTGGTGGCCTTCATTTTCAGTAACCTCTGCGTGGCCTGATCTAAATCAACTTGACGACCAGATAATGGGTTAGAAGTCGGCCGTAATAATTAACGGCTGCAGTAAATTGATGAGTAATACGCGGTAATTATCCTCTCATAAAAACGGGCATCAAACGCCAAATTTTCAAGCAAGCTTTTAAAATTTACACGACGTACACTTAAAGGTTGGGCATTGATTAAAGATTGTGGCAACATGCACAACAAAAAGCACTTGTAAAATAACGTGCATACGTTTTCTGCTTTATTACACATGTTTTAGTACATTTTTGCAAACGTTTTAGCGCAGAACATTCGTTAAGTGTTTTAGGTGTGATTACAGCTGAGATAAAACGCAGAAAAATTAAACAATATTTTGCGACAATTAATTTTTAGTGTACGTGTGACCGCGGCTTGAAAAAGTGTAGGTCGAACTGGCAGTATGCGATGACCGTTTGCTGCAACGTTTGCGCGCACCTACAACAATTTTTCCAAGCTTAAGTGCAATATTCGACAAGTATTAACAGATAATAATGGTTGGTCGGTCCAGAAGTGTCATACTGTATTCTGGGTGTTATATGTATGTGAAAGACGGCGCGCGGGCAAAGGTTAAGGTCTGCACGTGCATTGAGAAGTTGTATAGTGTACGCGGCGCCGCCCGCCCGTGCGTTTCATTCATAACGTCGTCGTCGCCTGTCCGTCCATTCACAAATACGTCTGCGGCGCGCTGAGGTCACTCGGGGTCAGCGAACGTTCAGTCTGGCGTCGACCACGTTGATTGCTTCTCTTCACGCAGCCAATTCACTTCACAGGCTCCGTCCCGGACAGGTTTATGACCACCCTTCTCAACAGCTGCCATAAACTAATACGTTCTTACGCTTTGTCGCTCTTCTTTAAAATAGCTGTATTCATACATAATTCATCTCAAGCAAGTTTTCGACGAGTCTTGTATGGGAACGGCGGTGACCTCTACTGTCACCTCGTGATAGGTAGGCCAAGAAAAAGCAAGATATTATAATTTTTCGGGCTAGGCTTTTTAGTGTATTAGCAGATTCTTACTATCCGAAAAAATGTGTTGCCGGACGGGTACCTAAACCTATAATGATGTTTTTTGCCCTAGCTTCCATTTGGTGCATTCGGATTTTTTTGGCTTCCCGGGGAGATCTGCGAAAGGTGTAGGGCCTATGGTAACACAAAAGATGTAAGCTTAAATGTGTTACATTAATCAACATCGTGCGAAGTGTAACTATTAACATGGCTTTTACTGACATTCTTGTCGTGATTTCAGCCCATTTTTGAAATTATAGTTATTTGGCAGGATTTCTATATTACAAAAAAATAAGAGTAATGTGCACGTTTTTTTCTGCCACAGTTACATTGCCAACGTATAAAAACAGTTGAATACTTCGACCAAAATCGATTGGATATTTGGTCAGATTCAGTGATTTTTGGCCGTCTTTTCACGTCTTTGGTGACGATGATGATGATACTGATAACGGACAGTGTTGATTTATTTCTTCCTGTGTAACCTTTTCTACACATATGACAGCTAGGTTCATTGGGGCAGACGGTCAGTAGGCCCACTCAACAATAGTTACTTTAAATGGCTCCCGAGCTTTTACTTCAACTATGCTTTCACCACGCTGTCCGGTACATAAGGCTTCATCACAAGATTTGAAAGTGGTGGCCTATTTTAGCAGATTCCGTTTGACCCGACCTGACCAGACCTGACCCGGTGACAAAACAAAGTGCATCAGACTCACAATGAACGCTCTGACTAATACGAGCACGATCTCTTTGACAAACCGCAGCGCATCGACGCCGGCCTACATTAAACACTCCGCTTCCATTATCAACACTAAAAGCTCTCTACAGTACATCTTGACCAAACCGGCGATCTGTAACGTTGTTTTATGAACGCTTGAGTTGAGTGCAAACAGTGAATTGCAAAGTAGAGCTCTTATATACGTGTAACACAATGCGATGAACGCAGCTCGCTGTCACTCGATGTAGACGTTTGCTTCTTTTGTCACGTGATGCAAACCGCAGATCGGCACAATTCGACACTGATTTTTTACTGTCAGCTAAAGGAAGACTTCAGTCTGAAAGTTAGCAGCGCATTGGGCGTTTCTTCTAACGGAACGGCTTCAAGTCCGACTCTCGTGAACAGCTGCCAACGATCACCTGCTACGATTGCAGGCAGCGCTTTTTAAAGGCGTAAGCTACAGTATAATTGCAAAAAAATTGTTAAAAGACCAGCCGGGAGCTCGAAAATTGTGCAAAATGTCAGCTTCATACTTGAGATACAATGTGCAAATCTCTATCTTCAGCTCCATTTATTTCGTTAAAAATAGCATATACATAAAATTACAATTAAAAACAAGAAATTTGAGCTAATGCTCACGAGATGTGCGAAAGCCTATAGCAGTTCCGGTTCAATAGTTCAGCTAAAAATTGGGGTGTTCACGCTAAGTTAATATACAAATACCAAATTCTCTATCTGGATCGCATAACGATAGTTCCGTACGTGGCGCCACCTTGTGAATGATATAGACTTGTGTCGCAGCCCGATATCGCCAAAAAATCCATAAAACCCCTTATTTTGGAGTTCAAGGTCATTCAAGGTCATTGAATTCGGCACCAATCGAGAGCCAGTGTATGACTTTCTATTAGTGATAAATAGTAACCTAGGCCCAGTCTCGCACCGTTACTGAGATACAGCGACTTATTGGCCAAAAATTGCAAATTTTGCCCAACCCCCTCTCATTTAGCGTCCTCGTGGTGACCCCCTTCGAATTTATGGAAAAGCTTTACGGTTCCTGAAACTAGACTCTTCCAAACAGCCAACGGTGAAGATTTGGTGATTCTAGCTTGCACCGTTTTTGACTGATCCACCCGTGTGACGGACGGACAGACGGACAGACAGACAGACGGACGGACAGAATTGCGATGGCTAAGACGCGCTGAAAGCAGTAGCTGCTTTCGCGCGTAAAAACAAAATGTAAACAGGATGGCAAGGCTGCTGAGTGCTGATACATGACAAAACTAATACGATAAATGTAATTTTTAAATTTTTGTCATCGTTTTTTTGTTGTTTTTTTCATTTTTTTCCTGGTTTCTACTGTTTTGTGAATGCCGTAGTGGAATGTGTGTCACGTGACCATGAGGCGCGTTCACGCCGTCGATAAACAACAACTCAATAAGTGTACCAAGCTGGGAGTGGGATGAGTGCATGATGGGAATGAATACCGGTAATGATTGGTCTGCACGCGGCACCGGCTGCACGCCCCATCGACTCAATTCTAGCGACCAGCGACAGCAAATTCGTCCATCTGTGACGACTCGAGCCGTTACGCTTAGCCTACATGCAATTACTGAGAATATGTGCTCGCACTCGCTGCGACGATTCGTCGAGCAGTTTATTATTTCTCACTTACACCGCCGGAGTTCATCATCAGTTAGCGGTCGTCATGCTTGGCTAGATTCCGTTCTTTGCTTTAACACAAAAATTTCAGTTTAGTTCAACGTTTTGAATCAGTACTCTCTATAGTTCGGTGTGTGGCTGCTAATGACTCTTGCAGCCTTGCAGCAGTCAAGTCGGCAATATTATTCATAAACCGAATTGAGATAGCATACGACCTATATGGTCCGGATGGCAGACATGAGTTTAATTCTCACTTGAATAGGACCATAAATAAGCAAATTAATCGTTTAATTTTACGGCAGCGCCCTCGAGAAACTATGGCAGGTAAGCTATACTGACTGCGCTTACCCACGGAAAGACGGGCAGGCAAAGTAGAGTTTAAAAAGTAGTAGCATAACTATTCAGGGCACTTTTCTATCCAAAACACAGGTTTGCATGATTTGCAACGATGGTATTTAGAGGTTGTTTAATCGGAGTGGTTTTAAATGGCATAAATGATCAACATTATTTTTAAAGGTACGACTGCTGCGTGTACTGCGTACGCTATGTGTCCGTATTTCAAATTTTTTTCTTCAGTTTTTTGATCGCACGCACCCTTGTTCTCGCACTACAATCGTGTTCGATATAACAAAGCATGTTCCGCGGTCAACGCAAAACACCGTAAGACGTGCATTAGTCAACAGTCGGCGTGTTCTCGCGTGACTCAACTTCCAGTCGTCGCGCAGAACGCTGAAACTCCGTGAATCAACCTATAGGAAGGAGGCCACTTTCAGTCCACGAGTCGGTCATGCGTCACGCGGCCCGCCGGCCCAGTACACATTTCACCGTTCTGCGACACGAGTTCTATTGCCGTAGTCAGAAAAGCGGAACAATGAGATCGAAAAGAACTACAAGACTTACACTAGCTGAGTCAGCCAAGGCCATTCTTGATGACAAAGAACCAGTATGACTGTTGTTTCGTGCAATGGAGTGTATACAATGGGATGGACGGAGCTCAAGCCCACATCTCAGATAACCTAGCAGGATAAATAAAAAAAATTACTCCACTGTTTTGTCTTGTTTTGTGTGTTTATCAGTAAAAATATTTTTACTGAACAAAAAAACATTATGTAGCCCCAGGTTTTAAAACGTATAATTACATTTTAACTTTAAAAGTTTTAGAATGTAATAATACGTTTTAAAACTTTAGCCTAATTTGCGTTTAGTTACTGGATGACAAAACGTAGCAACAAATGTTGTGATCGTAATCAAAATGCGGCACAAAAACTAAAGAAATGTCAGGCCATTGCCAACATGTTGTGCGGCGCTTTTCCTATTATAGGCTTAACCCGGATCATTTTTACAGAAAATTGGCAGACTGGTTAATCCTGCCCTGAGGAACGTTTACGTCAATTTTGATTTCTTTATACGCAGTTTGTTTTGAAATTAAAAGTCCCTTAGGGGCGGACGGAGAGACAGACGAACGAACAGACGGCCAAGAACTCGCATTGCGGCTTTTTAGAACAAAGCATCGAAAACACAGCAACAATGACGTTTTATCTTTGTTTTCTCAGGTTATGCGAGTAACGAATATCGCATCTCTCTTACTATATATTTTCTTAGTTGCTTACATATGTAGCCTAAAGGCTAGAACGGAAGGAAAGTTCAGTGCGCAGTGCTGGTATAGATCGATGCATGGTGAGGTCGCTGCTTGCGGCGTCACTGCATTGCACGATTATAGGACGATCTGCACACTGCCTTTGATGACTGGTGTAGGACGATTCGTGCACTGGGCGAATAAATCAGCAGAGCGAATGCCGCAGCTGTTGCTGTTTTATTGGTTACATACTCTAGTGATTTTCTATTAATGTAAAATGAAATTAACTAGACTCTAACTTGTAGAGAGCAGTGACATGATCGGAAAATGACGGGCCAAATCGCAAAGCTGAAAAAAAATATTAATATGAAAAATAGCAGTAAATGTGATGCAGAATGCATGCATAGTGGCCGGCCTAGTGCTCAAATCGTCCCACCGTCCCAAAACATCATCAAAAGCAGTGTACGTACGTATCATCCCTCTAGCTGCTGCACACGTGTTACATGAGGCGCTACGCTACCGTTACCCTTCAATACTGCAGCTCAGTGAGTCATCGATATCGATTAGCGTACCTGCCAGCAGTGCAGGCACGCCACGCTAGATGTCGCTCACCTACAGCTGGCGCCATGCTGCAGTCACTGGCGGCATGTAGCAGCCAACGTGCACGTACAGGCATGCGCCCGCCCGCAACCGACTAATTGATGAACAGATGGCTAAGACATCGCAGCTCAAACTCCCACTACGATATTTCGATCTGCTGTTCAGACCTACAACCTGACTGAAAAATTGTATTGCCTGCATATGCGTTTGATACGTGCATTAAAATTAGGCCTACTACTCGCAGCATCGCAACATGTCACGGTGTCGTGTATTTGTTATGGACATCTAGCCTGAAAATAATGGCGCTACTTTATCAATCACTTGATAAACTGTAGTAATGTTTGCAGTGTAAATAATGTTATGGCTGCTTCACGCGGAACAACACGGTGGCATAGGCGGGGTCGTGTAGGTACAACCCCAAGATGACTTGGGTCATGGCTTAGAACAATGTCTTTAGCGACAGCTGTGTAGTTTTTGCGGAAACTAAACGACATTTGCAGTCACTAGACGTGTTTTGGGCCCCTAATATATCCTAAATGCGTTTGTAGTCAGCGCTGCGCTCTAAACCCGGCTAAAGTAAGTTACAGATGCCATAACTGTTGAGACTTGGGGGCTGCTGCCTTCTTAGAAACCCTTCTGCGTTCTCGATCTTTGGCGTCGATTTTTCCCCCTTCAGGCCTCAGGAGTGCACCCAAGACAAACTCCTGGCTATGTCGCTAGGACAACATGTTGCATACAATTGTAGACATACCATCATCGTTATCATCATCATAACAACTAGTGAAAAGAGTGTATACCCAATAAGCCAAAGAACGGGGCCAGTTCGTTTTACAGCTTGTAGTTTTAGAGATATTGATCAGATGTGCACCACATTTGGCATAAATCAGTGTCATTAATTTCTTAACACAGTTGTACCATTTAAAAAAATATTTTTTAAAAATAAAGTGTCGCCATTTGACGAATCATGATTGTAGGCCTACAGATGAGCTCTTTCACAAGTTCGTCGTTTTTTTTGGAAATTACGACTTGCGAACTGGTTGCGGACTGCAGCCGCTGCCTTTAAAACTTTCTGTCATGCCGGTAGAGTTAACATTTTTCAGCAGCTGGTCCACACTTGCCCTGCCCCAATTATTCCACAGAAACTCTCCAAAAAACATCGTGAGGTCCATCTTTTCTCCTAACGTAAAACATTCAATCAGCGCGCGATCGTCTTTACTGATCTTTTCCATACTTCACAAAACCATTAACGAAATTTGTACTTTATTATGGCTGACGTAACTTGTTGACGACATTGTTTTTAAAGTTGAGTAGAATAAATTAAGACTTATTAATCAGAATAAAATTGACTTTATTCATGTCAAATTTCGAGTTGATCAGATAAACACTTTTGAATTTACATGCTGAAAAACAAAGCGGTCTCGCTTTTTGGCCTATAGACCTACGGTGAGTATACTTCATATAGTGAATAAAAATTGATTTAGTTTTATTCATTTTGTCACTTTTGCCGGTAAGCGGTAACAACTCTGCTTTCAGGTGCTCAGATGCACGACGAATCATTTACAATTAGTCGTAAATGAGTGATGATTATTACAACAATATAATAATTATAAATTAGTTAAATGGATACGGTCTAGACAAACACTAAATACCGTACTAAGAGAAAAGACAATTTCTTGCATCAGCCTCGTGACAGGAAGCCAAACTAAGAATCGTAAATAAAATGGTTAAAATGCTAAAGCAAAAAAGATAAGATATACATGCGAATACAGTCCTAAGTGTATTCTGAGCAGCAAATTTTACAACAAAATATAGCAAAGTATAAAAATAATTAAGAAATGGCACACAATGTTGGTCGTTTCGCTACAATGTTTCGGAGATAATATTGTTTTAAAATCTGACATCAGTTTTTACAAGGTAGTGTAGCGACGTGTTTGCGATTTGACGATCGTTTGTTGCAAATTTATTGACGTGTGCCATAAACAAAGTTCTGAAAATCGATTATTTTTATAATAGTTCAAAACGCAACTTAAATAACTTGATTTGGACCACTTTGTACAGTAATCAACACGTTGTTTAAAAACACGTTAATCATGTAGGCCTAACATGCAGAAGTGTTTTTCGTTACCGTATAAATTAGTTCAGTATCATACATGTACTTACAGCATGCAGCGGCCAGACCCAGCTGGTTACTGATGTGTGCCAGGCAAAGCAGCAGAGTAAGAAATTTCGACTTCATCTTCATCGTCGTGGCGTGGTTGCAGAGGTGTGTTTGCTAATGAGCTGATGTCTCAAAAAAACGCCGCGCTGCGTTTGTAGCTGAGTGATGAGCAAAGGGCAATTTGCGAGAAGTGATGCGGCGAGCGGTCAACCAAAAAAGCGTTCTCGGTGGCCTAGCTGCTGCAGTGCGCTCTCAGGCCGTCAACAATGCCTCTCCGCTGTTCTATCAGTCGCTCGCCGACTTTATACACTTGCTATCATACAGCTGAACGATTTTATGCGTTCTGGTCGCTGACCGTGCAGCGTATATATACCGGTCCGTGGTTACGTCGACGGCTGTATGAGTGAGTCGTCGTTGACGGAGCGTGTCGGTCACGTTTGCTCCCTCCCGCCAACCAGTCGCTTACTACGCGCCGTGCGATGAGCTGAGTGATTGGGGGAAAGAGTGAGTGAGCAGGTGCTATACCGGTCTCATCTGCTCAGACGCCATGTGCGGCCTACATTATCACTATCACATGCCGTCAACATCGTGACGACGCAACCTACCTACCACCCGCGCGCACCCAGGAAACGTTTACTAAGTGAACTAAAACAATATTTCGTCAATCCCGTGCAGTCTGCGTTGCACAAATCCAATTGCCTAATCTAAACCTTAACCCTGACCTTTGACCTTTAAAGTTGAAAATTAATACTCTTGTTACTTTTCACCATCGGAACATTTAAGCCAGTTTTGGTGTTTCTATGCCTTTTCGTTTTTCAATTAAAAGCCCTTACGCGACAGACAAAGAGGCGGACGGACAGACGGATGGGCAAGATCCGCAACGCGACTGTTGGAACGGCCAAACAGCAAACCGCGCTAACACCTCCATCCAATTGAAAACCCGTAATACGCTAGTACTCGAAAAATAGTAAGCTTAAGTTTTAGTAACTGTACAAACGTGTCGTATCAGGAAATGCTAGTTAGGCCCAGTTTGCAGTCAGTGCGGGAGCGGTCAGACGCGCCTGAGCTGGCTGGCCAGTGCGTGGTTTGCCAGCCGCAAATATGTACGCTAGATATGCGTCATATTCTTGAGATTTTCGATAGATGCCATGGTGATTGGCATCACGTTTTTGAAGCGAGTGGTTGACTAATGGTAGGCCTATCATGGAGGCGGGGGAGCCGGCGGGGCGCTGTTGCTGTTAGCTGAACCTGGTGATGTAAAAATCTCATTTTTGTCATAAATGGACTTACAAGTTACAATTGTTGTAAAAAACACCTTCGATTTATTAGGTTATATTTCTAATATTGTACCAGACCATGCAGATGCAGTTTCGCGCCGCCTACACGTACACGTAGGCCTACTACACTGTGTCTCAAAAAAAAGCATGTGACTACATTTTTTGCAATAACTGGAACAATGAATGTCCGATTATAATAATTTTTGGCACACTTATTAATGAGACTATATGTCATCGAATGGTGGTTTCATTTCCCACCTCATCTATTTAGTGCAACTGTCTTACCTTGGG
>Ga0209367_1002188_pt1 | contig 25501 bp, 13 predicted proteins | sample WorMetLIZISLAND2_FD_187412 | JGI IMG/M metagenome (GOLD analysis project Ga0209367, IMG submission 187412) | Marine gutless worms symbiont microbial communities from Max Planck institute for Marine Microbiology, Germany - Olavius geniculatus... ... | reverse complement strand
ATCGAGTACCGGCCTATCTGGCTGGGGTTAAGGCGGGGCGTGTTCACCTCTGTCGGGTGGCAGGTAACACTGTGTGATCCCATATGTGTGATCTTGACACTCTGTAGCTCTGAGATGGGTTCGCTCATCAGCAGCTATACACGACCTTTAACCTTTAACCTTTACTGCAGACAACAATGGTGAGCACCTATTTGGCATAGAACATGCAATCTAGATTTGTACTTTTACAATGTTAGTTTAACAGTTTGCACTGTGTCAGTTTTGACCACACAGTTTGGGTGCATTTTTTTCACTTCTGCTTCAGTTTGCAAAAGACAACAGCAACCAGCAGTTGAATTCTGCAGTTTTTAGACTTCTGCTTAACCACAGAACTGAATTAGAATTAATCAATTAATTTCTACCAATTTCTAGAGATTAATATATTAAAAATATTTAATCGGTTCAGCCCTAAAATATTGACAAATTCAAAAAACAGAGAAAAAGACATATATACGCAGACAGACAGACCTAGAGCGGTGTATGGCCAGTCTGCACTGGTAGAGCAACGCGTGGCAGACGGTTGCTGTGGATGTCAACACTGAGAACGTCGGTCGTGTCTCTGTCAGTCGAACGACTCTCCACACCAAAGTCTGACTGTTCAACATCTCAACACTCGACTGACTCACTGCTGCCACGTCCGACTACAACCAGAGCAGACTACACCGTTGAGCTCAAAAACAAACCTCTACATTAGCAATCGTGACTTGAAGACGAATTGCCAGACTTTAATAATTTTTAGTACAAATATTCCTAACACAACTGGCCACTAAATGACCACTCAAGTCCCCACCTTACCCAACACGTGCTTCTACACTACCTGGGATAATGGAACATACGAAATGAGCAAATAAAGAAAAGAACGTCAAAAACATTTGTAGTTTTACTTCAAATAAGCCTAACAAAACACCACGGATGTCATGATCGTCTGCCGACTGAAAGGTCTGTCTATTAGTCAGATTGGCCTAAGTTGGTGAAATATGGCCTTTTGCCCCATACTGCAGGTGACACTCCATAGCTCTGAAATGGGTTTCCCATAAAGAGCTATATCACCATCTTTTATCAAGATTATTTTTTGGCAACAAACATGTTTTAACTGCGATCAAAAGTATTCTAAAACTAAAAACTTATCTATTTCTTTAGAATTATTTCATACTCTGATGAGAAAAATATGTACATCATGAAAAATGTGACTTTGATTTGTCAGACGAGTGATCCCAAGTGTTGTCTAGAAATAACACAGACAGCATAAATACTAATCAGGGCACTAGTGAGTTTTGTAGTTACAGCTGGGCTTGGTGAATGTAACGTAACATGATTTGGACCAATCACATCCACATGTTTTGCACCGAGGTATAAAGCCCAAATTCCATTATGCCAAGTTACACAGAAACTTCAGAAAGTCATGGATGCAAACCATGAAACTCATGAACACAAAGCATAAAATGGGTATGTCACGGGAAAGTTTCGAGCTTTCAAACCATCTTTAAATGTCAAGACGGTTGCAACAAAGTCCGTGACAAGTTTGTGACAAATCCGTTTGTGTTGCTGTAATGGAATTCAATCCTGACAAGATACGGGAAAAGTCCACGAAAAATCCGTGGGAAAGTTTCCGTAAAAGTCACGAATGTAGACAATGAAAATCCATGAACTTTATCGCAAATTTTGTCACAGACCTTGCAGCAAAGTCGACGTAATGGAATTTGGTCTTAATAAAGTGAATTAAAGATGAACCTGTCCGTCGACGTCCATCAATTCGTCATCAGACTCAGAATCATCGTCAACAGCAGCAGCAGCTACAGCATCGGCTGTGCGAGAGGTACTAAGGTGTGAAACGAGTTGACTGACAATCAGTAGCAACACGTGCATGTCAGCATCACTCAACGACTCTGAATACGAACAACAGTCTGCCAATGCCAGTTAAAGGTTAAAGGTCGCATATAGCTCCTAATGAGCGAACCTATCTCAGAGCTACGGAGCGTCACTTGTCATATGGGATCACACAGTATTACCTGCCACCCGACAGAGGTGAACGCGCCCCGCCTTAACCCCAGCCAGATAGGCTGGTACTCGATTTACCTACAGTGGAGGGATGGAAGGCTGAGTTGACCTAATGCAAATGCAAGGGTAATTCAGAAAGTTTGTACATGATGTAGTAAAGCAAAAAATATACTCAAATCATATTTTGCCGCTTTTAAACTTAGTATTTTCCAACTGAAATGCACTTGGTCCAGTGTATCTCCAAAGCTCGAATTCCACTGTAGAAAAAATTATGACCTTGGGCTTCCAGCCATATGCCGTCCAGATAACAGGGGTCATTCAACAAGTTTGTAGTCTGATAAAGATTCACATCACTAAATTCACATGCACGTCCTACTCCCGCACAGAACACAGTGTCAATTTACATTCATAAAATAAGCACATTTATTATGTTTATTGAGCCTCATTACACTCATGTAATACAGTCTAAACTGTGATAAGATGGATGCATAATGTAACAACCGGGCGGTAGGCGTGGTGTAGTGGTAACACGTCTGATCTGATCAGCGAAGTTACTGTACGCCGGGCCCAGTTAATACTGCGATGGGTGACTGCCTCTGGCAGGTAAACCATCTCGGGATGTAACCAACCGCCTAGGTCAACTCAGCCTTCCATCCCTCCGGGGTAGGTAAATCGAGTACCGGCCTATCTGGCTGGGGTTAAGGCGAGGCGCGTTCACCTCTGTCGGGTGGCAGGTAACACTGTGTGATCCCATATGACAATTGACGCTCCGTAGCTCTGAGATGGGTTCGCTCATTAGGAGCTATATGCGACCTTTAACCTTTCTTTAACCAGACAGACGGACAGACATACCAAGGTGGGGTGCAGCCAGTGTAAGTGTGGAGTGCAGAAGCCAAACACTCGGCTCCACAGCTAAGCTCCACACGCGACTGTTATCGGCGCTCACAGCGACCACGTCAGATGGTACCAAGCTGTGCAGCAGTGCAACGAATGGGAACCGTGCATCCTTCGCCATTGCCGGCAGCAGAAAGTTAGCGACTGGTTCTGAGTACCGACTGCTGAACAACGTCAAACTCAATTGTCGTAATGTCTTCATGCTGTGCGCACACACGCAGCAATCATAGTACTAGTATAATGGTAATTTATGTAACAAAAACTTTCGCGTTTGCATTCTGTATAAAACTATGTGTAATGGTGACATTTGCCATAAAGTCTTTGTGCAGTAAAAACAGTGAAGCAGGGTGCACTGAAACAGACTAGTTTTCGAGCATTGATAACTTAGCGACAGTTAGTAGTGGTAAGGCTACAGTGTAAATTCACTCCATTATCCAGTGTCCGCCTTCACTGCTGCGAAGCTGAATATGGCTAACACTTTAAGGAACAAATACGTTTCATGCCCAACAATCACAGCTGCTAGGGGCTACCATAGTCATAGCTAAAAACTCGAACAGTGAGAGTAACGTGATTGACTAATGCGGGATAGCACGTCACTGATGCACCATGTCCCCAATATGCCGTCTATCCGTCCGTCCGTCTATGTGTGTGTGGAGACATACGAAAATGCGGAGTGGCTGTCTGTGTGTAGCGTCAGCGGTCGAGTCATCAAACTGAGTATAGCGTCGGCAAGTGCTGATGGCGCAGTGACACTGTCAGTTGGCTCCACACAAGATGGCAGCCGGGACTCAGCCAACCGACGCAGACAACCATAGTAACCTGCACGCAACAGCAGCAATGTTCAATGTTTCCACAAGAAATACTTTAGATTGTAACCAATCTAAAGTAGACTCTGGCAGTCTGCACACATTAGGATTATTTGCCGATAACAAAAACTGTGACCAGATTACCAGAGCTATTTGATTTGGCTGTGGTCCTTCGATCCACCATCACCAATTAACTCACCCTAGAACCAAACTGTGGATCGAATGATCGGTGGCTAAGATATGGCTATTTGAAGTTTTTCCAGAAAAACTGTTTCAGAAAGACAGGATGGTCATATGTCGTTGGTCACTGAGTCCTCAATATTCATTACACCAGTGACTTTCAACCGGGGTTCCGCGGTTCCGCATCTGCCAAGGGTTCTGCAGCTGGCCAGTAAAAATAACCCAGCATGCAAAATCACGCCAATGATGTAGAAATACTCAGCATCAATTTTTTTGTCTAAAATTGCGTTTCTATGCATTGTTTTGTATAAACTTACTGTGCTGAATCGTTTTTGTTGTTAATAAAATTTCGGCATATTTGCATTTTAGGCCTACATAATAATGTACACTTCCTATGAATGACATTATTCAACTCCAAGGCATTATCAAAAATAAAAAAAAGAACATATTGATTAGGGTTGTGATTATGAAATCATTTGGCCATTTACTTAATTAATTCAATTCTTTAAAGACTAAGCTAAGGAAAATTAAAAAGACACGTAAAACTGTCTTTTCCGAGGACGTCCACGTGATAAATTTTCTAGGTTGGTGGCGGGGCTAAGCGGCCATAGATGACTGCCTCGCCTGTCATGTATGGTTAAATACAATAGCATACTGCTGCCTAATAATATGGTCAAATTTTATATTGGTCATCTTTGTCTGCTTTGTTGTCTTCATGACGGCTATGCCCTCATGCCCTGTTAGAGAAATGAGTCTGTAAACCCCCTGTAGCTTCATCCTCGCAGATGTCGCTCGACTCACAGATCAATGCATGGGGTTCCATGAGTGACCTTCATGCTTGTGTAGAGTTCCGCGGCAACAAAAAGGTTGAAAAACACTGCATTACACTAATTTCATATACTCCTCTTCACTATATTAAGAAACATAGCTGAGCAGAATAAGAAAAGATAAAGGTCCGAGGGTGCGTATAGTTCTTCATCAAAACCTATCTCAAAGCTAGACAGCATATGCCATATAGGACCACACTGACAGAGGTGAATGTGCTCTGCCTTAGCCACTGCCAAGCAAGCTGGTATTCAATTTACCTACCTCAGGGGGGCTGAAGGCTGAGTTGACCTGGATGGCTAGTTATATACAGATATATTAGTGGCACATTTGTTGCACGTTTCTTCATGGAGTACTTTTTGCAATGTTTGCATAAAAAAAACTGTTGACGACAGGCTTGTAAAAAACAGCAGGCGTTAGAATCGATCGCTGAAGTTGCTGACTACTTCGGGACCGACTGACTAGTACTGGTACTAGAGTCACTGTGTGGGCACTTGACAATGAACTAACTGCTGACTGAGTGACAATCATGACACGACAGATGGACATACAGACAAACAGATGAACAGACAGTGCTGAGAGAGAGAGACCATTGCTGATGAGATGCTGTACAACTGAAAAGACAACGTCACTGGCGCTGTACGTAGCTGCATCGCTCGACATGCTGCTATTAGCACACATCGGTGGGTCAACGGGTGTGCTACTAGTCACACAGGCAGCTGGGTCAGTGAATGTGTTATTGGTCTCGTAGGTAGCTAGGTCGGTGTAGATTTCAATCATTCTGAGCGGCATTGCAATGCTCTCGGTGCTCAGCTCCAGCTGCCTGCCAACATACAATCTCACTCAGCCGACACGAAACATAGACCACCACAGCCACGAGCTGTAGTACTTCTAGAAGTGGTATGGAAAAACACTGCTTATCCGTGCCACTTTCGATGACCTGTTCATCATCAAGCTGATCTGTCAAAGTCTATAAATAACTAGTATGTTTTGCATATTTCACCACCAACATGCACTAAGCTGCTCAGATTTGCACCTATATTTTCCAAAAAAAACTTACAGGGGTGAGATCCTGGGCCACCATAACAAAAGTTACTCCTCCCCCGTGGCATGTATCTACCATCCCACTTTATGCAATTGAACATAATTATAATACAACATATAACACAGAACAATACTTAAAGTGTGACCTGCAACAGAGCGTGAGCAGCCGTTTGAGCCGATAACGTGTCTGAGTGTCTGACACACTGGCGACAAGACACGACATCTTAGCTTGATGCAGCACAAACTGCTGGCACACCGACGTCTAAAAACAACATGCAGAGTCCACATCACTCACTTGCTGATGGATGGCCAGGCTGGGTTGTTTTTCGCAACAACTGTCCCCAAGTGACACATTTATCATGACTTAGGCCTACAAAATTTCAGCGGGGATTTTCAGTGGGTTTATCCCTCAAAAAACCGGTGCATTTTCGGAACATTTGCCTGGACATCTCAATCCTGGGTTGCTGAGCTTCTTGTATTCTATTCATCTAATCTATTCTAGTGCACTGATCTACTTTAGTGCATTGATCCATGCCTGCTGTGCAATGTTTGCTGCTTCATGTGCGGCAGATATCAGCCTTTTCAAGTGCAGCTCACATCATATTAGTGACGCCTAAACTAGAGCAGCGGTGCTGAGACCCCTGGCCTCCACTAACTGCAAGCATTGTTGATAGGAGAGAGAAACAAAGAGAGAGAAAAAGCGCAGAGTAGTAAAGATGAACGAGCGAACCAGTCGTTGTGCGTCAAGTTGCGAGTTGTAGAAAAAGAGCAGACGTTGAGTCAAGGCGCTAAGCTGTGTCATTAACTCAGTGTCAGCAGTACGCTGCAGCGACACTCGAGGTACTGCCGAGTCAAACTCCACTCTCGACTGATGCTTCTACACCATGTGACAGACAGACAGACATACATCAATACGTTACTGACAGACAGGCAGACATATTAACACACTACTACACAATTAGCCTTACTTGCTAGTCCGAGTGAGAACTGTCTGACAGCACAAAATGTGAAGTTTCCACACACACACGCAGAGTCTAACTGTCATGTCTGATCAAGTAACGTTGACAGTAGTAGTAACACACAAAAACGTTTTCATATTACCAAAGCAAATGTACGAATTGTTGCCCATAAGTTGCCCATTCTTAGACATTACTAAGTTACCAACCTGAAGAAGCGCCTAACTGCTGCATGGTCTGGTCGGCAGCAGCATGACATTAAAGAGAAATTTAACCAACAGGCTATCTGCCTGTGTGCAAACTGTTAGGTGACACTTCGAAAATACAAGCTGACAGACACTGTTAAAGATACTTGATAGTTATATGACGTAACAAAAAGATTTTTCTCAGAAAACCTTTCATATGACACTGTAATGTATGCCGCATAAATTACTGTTAGTTTTTAAATGTAGAGTAATAACGTATAAAACGAAATGAGCAGGGATGTGTTTCCTTCAAATTCCCTGTGGTAAGTTTCTGGCACAAACAGACAAAGCCAGATAACATCACCAATATAAAAAAGTGCCACTTTTTCTAAGATAAAGTCGTTAAAATGCAGAAAACTGATGTCATGGCACTTTTGCAGATACGTCGACAAAAGGCAGTTAGGCCTATTTTCCGATACCAATTAGAAGAAAGTGAAAGCGAAGGTGAATCTCACAGCAAAATGCCGAGCTCTGGCCGACCGAAATGCCGACTGAATGACAACCGCACTGTGCTGCCTTCTCTTCTTCTCCTGCCAGGAACAACAATGCAGCTGTGACAGTGCATAACTAGCACAAATGTGATGCAGCAACTGATGCAAATGTCACAGCATAAATAACACAAAGTGTCACATCCTAAGTGACATTTTAATGTTAGTCTAACTGATGCAAACGTCACAGCGTAGGCTAGACAACACAAACTGAGACACAGTAACTTAGTTGAGTTGATCACTGGCTGTGGCGTTCGGCGTGAGTGGGCCACAATGCTGTCAGGATGCCCAAGTAAATGAATAAAACTCAACACACGATATTGCGGTTCTAAGAGCCAAAGGTAACTTTCTTGACACTATCAAACCAGCTTAACGAAGCAAACGACATTTTGAATGGTCCAAAGACAGAACAGACAGATGGACAGACGAACAGAGAGAAAAAATAACGAATACACGACAAAGCAACTAAGGTCTGCAAAACATAGGCTAACAGCCTACAGCAGCCACACGACTCGCTGCCTCAAACTCAAACCAAACCCCTTTACTCTACGCTAATTCTACCCTACCCCTAAACTCACAACTCAAGGACTTAAGCTAAACTCAGTTGCCCAACATAACTTTAGCCCTCTACGGCTGCCTAAACAAAACAACCAAAACCACGCCAGCATCACGCAAGCGTGCGACTCGTTCAGACACCAGATGGCGAGTGACGGCTCTACGCAGTTCTACGGGCACCCAGCATAGCAAGCCCAATCACGTGGTCACAGAAGTTAGCCCGTGCAGCCTGCGTGACCATCACACTGGCAATGTCTACGATGGCAAATCTGAACTGAGTGATTAGCAAAGCCACAACATTGGACTTAATGACACCATGCTCACACTTAACCTAAAAGACACTATCTGCCCTTGCTTGAAATTTACTTCTCAATGTACCAAACAAAACAGACAAAAATGACCCTTCTGACATGTCTGCCAAGTTGCCAAATTTCACTGCTGAACGAGTGAAGCACTGTAGTGAGTGTAAGGTGGCCTACTGCCTCCAACAAACAACTACAGACATCTACGTCATCTAACTAACTCTACTGAGAAAAATTATGCATGACAGCCACTGACCAGTAGCCATCATCAGACAACTTGCAACAACAGCAAAAGCATAAACAGTACAACCGACAACAAGTTAGGGTTTACTCCCATTTCGTCCAATCCCGACCTTTAACCCTACTCTGATGGCTCATGCAGCTAGTCGCTAGTAGTCATAATTAGCCACATGCAGAATACACTAGTAAGCAGTAAACATTACAAAAACAGACAAAAACAAAGAAAGAAAAAGTGAGACCTCGCGTTGCCTGCGCTCCTCCTGTGTTCTCTGCAGCAAGACATCCTTCGACTCCTGAACACATCACATCAATCATAAAACACTCCCTGCTAAGCTCAATCCATTTCTCTGCTACAAGCTACAACTACTTCCAACATAATGCAGGCAAACAGGTACCAACGAAAAAAGACAAACAAAACATCAGTTAATGGAGCACATCCAGTCCTGCCAAGATAATGTGCAGAAAAGCAATTCACATATACTTTTTAACGGCAAAATTCAGGAGTTACACATCGAAAACAGAAAAAAAATCTCAAAAGCGGACATTACCCACGTCACACTTTTATGATTTTTGCTGTTCCAGGGTACGAAAGTTCCACCAATGAAAGTTCTCGGGGTACGAAAGTACGACCCCATGACTCGGCGATCGATTTGAAACAACTCAACAACCACAAGTGACATCATTTTCACCTTTTTACTTGCACCACCGAACGCCTGAACTGGTCTGCTTTTATACTCTCCCTCGAAACTATACATTACTTAGTTAACTCAATGCAAAAAGATACAACTGACAATTATCCAAAATACAGGTTTCTCACACCGTAATTTGTTATTGTTTACCTTTCGTTTCATTGCAGTCTCGCACTTTGTTATTTTTTAGGTAACATTCTATTTCTAAGATATTAAATTATTGCAATATAAAATTTAATTTTTGCTTTAAATTTTATGCATTAAGTTATATTTTGCAATTATTATTAGTGCAGAATTACTATTTACGGATAAAAATAATTGACCAGCTTGTAATGGATGTGGCTACGTTAAACGAAATCACTATTGATTAGGTGTGACAGCTTTTAATGTATAAACCTTTTGTCGCATTCGTGCATTTATTTCCAGTTGGTACAATAATTTCATAAAGCTTAAAACGCAATTAATCTTAGACATTAATGATTGTAAAAGTTTAGCAACATTTGTCAGTTTTTTTAATCGCACTTTTTAACGCATCACCCTTTTAATTATTTGTGTGAGTCGTCTTTGGTCATGTGATCAGTGTTTACTGTGTTGTTGTTGATATTATTGTTTTGGTTGTAGATATTTTAAGTTTTCGTCAAATAATATCGTTTTTCGGATAGTGTTCCGCTGATTTAAAGCGTCTTTCAAAGCTGTTTTAAGTTTTCAGTAGTTGGACGGTCACGATTTCGTGCAGAAACGTTTTTTGTTGTTTTCTGACAATTCCGTAATCAGACGATAATGGCGTACGTCCTTGATCGTGAGATTGAAGATGAAGTTTATTTGTCGCCGCTTAGAAATGTCGTACGACCGTTGCAGATAAAGATCGGCTTTCACCCGACGTGTGTCTTTAAGAACATTTTCGGACAACGACCACCGTCAAGTGCGCGTTGTTTGAACTAAAAGTCAGCTGTAGAAAACGAGTTTGCAGTGGCAGCGATAACTGTTTGATATCTGAGGACCGCTCGTAATCTGTTGTGAATAGCTGTTGATAACTGATTGCAGTTATGAAGCTGCTAGAGTGTCCAAAGCTGGAAGCTGTTAACCATCTGTTGTCCATACGTACAGGCGACTGCATTATCGACGGAAGGTTGCCATGAGTTGTCATTCTTTAACATAAATAATTTACATCATGATGATGGGTGATACTAAATACCAAAAACACTGGATGTGTTTTCGGTACTTTTTGGTACTGAAAATCTAATCCCAAACCCTAACCGTAAACTACCGAAAACACGTTTGGTGTTTTCGGTTACATGTTTTCGGTTGTTTTCAATATTATGTACCACCGGATAGCTGTAAGTTGGCGATCATGCTATTAGTATGTGTGAGAAAATTGCAATGGTATATGGCTCCAGCCAGGCAATTACTCACCCCAAGGCACTTGTCTGTTAATTTACCCGCACTCGAATTATTTTCGTTAATGCTAATCTTGAGTGTTATAAGTGAGTGCAGCTCAAATCAGTTTACATCTGTTTCTTTGTACATGTCTTTTAAAATGCTAGTGCTGCAGGCTGGATAGTTGCAGTTGTAAGTGCACGGCAGTCCGTGTAACACTATTTTGCAACAGTCTCTAACCCTAGTCTCATAAACCCGTTAATCCTGTCGATAACCTTTAGCTGTATGGATGGCTAGTTGTGTGTATGGACACTTTGCTTGTGCTAGTTGTAAAGTGATGGTTGTGATGCAGGCTGGAAAGTTACAGTTGCAAGATGACCGGTGATGACAAGCGACTGTTCCGCAGCCTGAGCACGGACCATGGAATGACATCCAAGGATTTACAGGCTCTGTCTCCACCTGTACACGGGTTCACGCTGTCGCACAGTCCCAGCAACATGTCAGTTTATTCTTTCGCTGTTACACTTAACTGCTACCTGCTGTTGCTAGTTCTGTGACTGAGTGTGTTTTGATACTTTTGATGAATGACAAGGGTTGTCTTATCAGCTCAGGGCTGGGTTTAAACTCCTCCCCTTGAGGCCAGAATCAGTAGCAATGTGTTGGTCCTTCTTGCATAAATTTTGTGATGTTAAAAAACTTGCCATGAATTCAGCATTGCAACTGCATGCCATTTTGCCACTGTCACCTGATTTGAGTTGACGTGTGCTCAGCTGGAGTCCAGAGCAGTGATGCTGGCATGTTCTGTGACATCATCTCTACTGTGTTTCTCTGTATGTCTGTGACTGTCTCTCTGTTTCTGTTTGTGTCTGTCTGTCTCGTTCATTTATTCATTTATTCAAACTTTAATAAAAACTGCCAAAACCCTGCTACACAATAAAACGAAATAACAATCAATATGATGAATAGGAAAAATGTCCATGTTAATATATACAGACTGTTCCTGTAAACATTCTGGTTTAAACTTTTGTTGTTGATGACTAATATACGATCAGGAAGTTAGTAGCTGTGTGGCTTCTCTATTCAGACTGTAGTGCTGCTCATGCTGTGGAGAAAGCCGCGGATGTAGCAGGTGCTGACTGTTGCCAGTGATATGTGCGTCACAGATACTGGTAAAGGTTGCTGAATTGTTAGCTCGGTAACCTAGTTTTGCTGACCTTCATGTCTGCAGGTGCTACAACCAGAGTCCCGGCAGTGATGCTGGTGTGCTATGTGACACTATCTCTACCAAGACTCTGTTCTACCTGATATCCACGCTGAACGCATCGTTCTACCCGGACTATGACTTCAGCAGTGCGAAGAGCAGCGAGTTCTCACGTGAACCAAGTCTACAGGTATCTACACATCGCTGCTCCGGACTAGAGATGACTGGGAACATTGGTGTTTTGCATTTCCACTCCATCCCATTTCTATACTGTTTATCACTCGACACTGTGTGTATCGTTGTTATTTGGTGCTTTCACAACTGTCGGTTGGGAGTTTCAGACTACATTGAGTCATGTTTCAACTTACAGTAAACTTCTGAGTGCAATTTTAACCTAGCGTTAGCAGGTGAGTGTTGACTAATTTGTAATGTTCTTTCTTTCTCGGTGAACTCATTGTGTTTGGAAGCAAACCCTTGTACTTGAAGCCATTGGACTCCTTCCCCGATTTCCTCCCCCGCTGTCTTTCATTTACTGTCTGGCAGCAGGTCACTGCCAGACTGTGCCAGTCTTGTCCAGGAAACTTTGCAGCACTGTGGGTTGGATGATATTTTGATGTCGGACCATGTCTTACGCTGACTAATTGTACTTGACCACTTCAAGCATTGTGATGGTGTGTGCATCGTGTAGTGGGTGCTGAATGCGGTGGAGTGCCAGCTGCTGACGACCGTTGGAACTAGATTCAATGCTATCAAGGACCAGCTGTGGAGCACTATTGATGAAGCAATCACACTGCAGGACTGCATCATTTATAGGTACTGCTCATTGCTCAAACATGGCAAGTGACTGCAAGGTCGATATTGAATGTTCATACAGCACTTAACTGCACAATTGGTGCATCTGTCAGAGCTCAGCACGGAAAATTGTAAAAAGATAGACCCATACTGTCATCGGCAACAGTGTAGCCTGGGATTTGGGTAATATAGGGTTTGTGCAGATTTTCATGGGAGTTCTGTAGCGAGAGGTATAAAATGGGGCTGTACCGAATAGTAGATTTTACTGTTCAGCCGAGTAAGAATAATTTAGTCTGTTATTTGGTCTAATGCGTGAACGACTTGGTGAACGACTCAAGACCGCGACGCCTGGAGACAACTTGTGGTCGAAGGTGTTGACTTACAACCCTCTGACTAGAAGAAGAAGAAGAAGAATTTGGTCTAATATGAATAGAATTTGAATAGTTATCAATGCAAGTTTAAACACGCAGCACAGTGTTTTGGTTTCATTGTTCACACACGTGGTGAAAAATTTTCAGATTAATAATCTTGTACACATTTTGAATGAATGATACTAATGAAGATAATTCCCATTAATGAAACATGCTGTACTTTTGACAAAATATTTAACATACCGGAACAGGACATGCGGTGCCACCGTTTCAGCGTGACTGATACGGCGCAGCCAATACGGCGCTTACCGTTCCGGTGCTGGGATGATTTGGACATCACGATTCGTGACGTAATGTCACGCACTGTTGACATACTGGTATTACACGCATTTCTACCACCAATCATTGCTGAATTATTAGTGCTCAAATAGGTTCGTTTTTTGGCCCATCTTGTAGGTTTGCCAAAAATCTCATACCTGACATATAACTGAACAAAAAAAGCCAAATTCCTGTGAGTTGCATTATGATGAGATGAAAGTGGAAAGATTACCTGTTCCATAGGTGGTATATGAGCATTTTGTTTGCATTCTATTTCATTCTGGTTGTTTTTTACTTTTCATGCTTGTTAGTGAGAATGCCACTCTGCTGTTGACGTTGCAGCTATAACCCTGACCTGACGTCTGACCCATATGGTGAGGAGGGCTGCGTCTGGTCGTTCAACTATTTCTTTTACAACCGCAAACTGAAACGTATTGTGTTCTTTACCTGTCGAGCTACCAGGTACTGATAGTGTGACACATCTCGCTGTTTTATAATATTTTAAAAAACTAATGGCACAGTTTAGTAACTTTCTAAGTAATCATGCATACTATATATGGCACAAAGTGAAAGCAATGTGCTTTTAGAAGGTTACTAATGTTATTTTGTGAACTGGTGGTGTTTTGGTAAGTGCTGTTTGACTGTTTTCTTCTTGCAAATAGTTTCTGTTGACTGCTGGATGTTACAGCAACAAACAGTTTTTCATAGATATGAGGAAGTTTATGGGACCCCTAGTCTCAGTTCATCGACTTGTCTATTGTCATGTCATTTGCTTCTTTTGTCCACAAGAATCGTTTGGAAGATGGCCTTGAGCAGCAGTTGTCGAATGTCAAGAATTCAGAAATTAAAGGTCCTACTTTGATGATGTTATATACCTTGTACCTTATTAGTTCTGTTTCAACCTGTGACTTTGTTTGAAGTTACCGGTAATATACACCTCACAGCTGAGGCAGCAATGGTGTACATTCAGTGAGCCATTGTCTGTCTTTTTGTCTCTCTATGTGTCTTTGTCTGTCTGCCAGTCCGTTCTTCCATGTCTATCTGTCTGTGTGTAGTGAGATTATGGATGTATCAGGTGCACACTATGATGATGTCTGTCTGTCTATTTATCTGTCTCTGTTGTATGTTTGTCTTTCTATCTGTCTGTCTGTCTGTAAAGGTAAAGGTAAAGGTATAGCGCATCGTCGCAAACACGCCTCTAATGCGCTTTCGTCACTAACCAGAGCCGCCTGCCGCACGGCCACTGTGTGCAGCCTGCAGACACAGGCTGGCGCAGCGGTCGGCTAGGCAACCTCAGTCAGCTGTACCAAGGTCCCCACCTTTCGTAACCCATGTAATGGGTTACTACTCATTTAACCGACCCCGGAGGGATGGCAGGCTGAGTTGCCCTTGTGGGTTGACTGATAGCGGACGCTTTACCCACAAAATGGTCAAACGGTCATCCATCAGTCTAGCGCAGGATAGGGAAAGTTCGCCGGCCAGGACCGACGTTCTAACCACTATGCTACGCCACCAACTGTGTGTCTGTAGTGAGTCAATGGATGGTTCAAGTGTGGAGTATGACGATGATGATATGCTTGGCTTTGAGTTCACTCAGTCAACTGATGCTGATGCTGCTGCTGCTGATGTGATGTCCTGTGACAATGATGACCAGTCAGTCTTGTGCTGATTATTTCGTACACATTTCATATGGCATCGTGACAGCAGAGAATTGCATTAATTTTAGTTTCTTGATAAATTTCTTGTTGTTGAAGAATTTTCGGCCAAAAGTACAAAATTTGGGCCAGAGATTTCCCATGTTGGTGGAATTTAATGGCAATATTGAAAATTTTAGTGCGCCTATCTTTTCTGTGCGAAATTTATGGCTGCAACTTCTTGTTCCCACAGATTTTTATTCTACGACGCCATTGACACGTAGTTGCCTTTAGCAGAACTGTTGTGTCAGTTGCGGTCAATAGTTTTGTAACCCACAGTGCTGCAGATTTTCTGCAAAACATTCTGCTTGTAGCAACTGTTTATGTGTCTGTTCTAACAGACCTATGTGTATTGCCTGTTTGTCTTTGTGTCTCCTAACTCTAAAACAAGATGATACAGTTTCCTGGGGCCAAATAGTAAAAGGTCAAATGGTGAGTATAGCTCTTTGTGGAAATCCATCTTAGAGCTGCAGTGTGTCACCTGCCATATGGGGATCGCACAGTGTTACCTGCCACCCGACACAGGTGAATGTAACTCACCTTAACATCAGCCAAGCAGGCCAGTACTTGGTGGGATGGAAGGCTGAGTTGACATTTGTGGTTGGTTATAGGAGGGGCCTTCAATAAGTTCCAGGACTGTTCTTCTCAGTAAGCACGCAGTTACAGTTAAAAACCAAAGCTATTATGAAGTTGTACTGCCACTATTTTACGTCACTTACCATGGTCTCATTTATGACGTCATGTTGTGATGTCATTATTATTAAGATATAAATGATGGGCGTTGAAGTTTGTTTAGAGAATCAGATTAGAAAATAATCATAAAATTTTCTAGTTGCAGAAGGAGTAGAAAGTGCTGAAATTTTTGGTAGATTATTTGTAGTAATTAGCAGTGACACTTTATCACATTTGAAAATATTTGAATTGTTTGCCCGCTTTTGCAAGGATCATTAGTCAGTTAGTGATGATGTCAGTGTTGGAGAACTGCTTATGGCAAAACGGTCAGCTGCAGACTAAGCATTTTTTGGTTCACTTAAAGAGTTGTTCTTGCAGACTTTTTTGCTTGAAAGACATACTGTGAATGAACAACATTACCAGGCATTATTATCTGATTGATTACGACCAGCATTTCGCAGCAATTGACCAGGTTTGCTGCAGAAAGGTGTTATGTTTTAAAATGGCAGTGCCCCATCATGCAGTTGGCCCATTAGACAGTAAGGAAAATTGAAAAGATGGCCTATGAACGGCTACAGCATTTGCCATACAGTCCAGGTTTAGCTCCATGTAATTTTCATTTGTTTCGACCGCAGCATGAATCACTTGGAGACATTAAGTTAAAAAAATGATGAAGGTGTTCTAGAGCATTTTGTTCGGAAATTTCTACAGATGCCAATAATAAACTTAATGCTACGGGTTCCAGCTGATTGGTAGAACAATGGGAACATTGCAGTAAACTGCAGGGAGAATATGTTGAAAATTAGCATAACTGTCAGAAATGTCGTTGTATTAAGGACGTAGTCCTGGAACTTAGTGAACGCCCCTCGTGTATCAAGATGGTTTTTTACTCGTTCACGGACACTGTTGAGCAGTGAGCACTTGATAGCAAACTGACTGGAGTCAAAGTGACGACATCTCAGTTGTAAAGTTAGTGTCCTAACCGTTAGGCCACCGAGTAACAACCTGTATTGCAGTGCTGTGTATGTCCATGTGTGGCGGAAGATGTCAGCGGTGATAGTTAGTATTGGGTAGTAGTGATTGCAGTCCAGTCCCAGGATTCCGGCCATTTTCACCAATCCCAAATCCCGGGATTGGGCCTGCATCCCAATTTTGTGAATTTGGGATTACAAAAAAAATTGCTGAAATAGTAGTTTTTTGAGTTTTATATGATAAAATTTAACAATTTCAGCCATGTTACGCAAATCATTTATGCACTCGGGAGTGTTTGCTGTGCACCATAATGTGCGTTTTGACAGTCGCAGTCACTCACAGTCCCAGCACCTACTGGTAGGGGCCTACTGCATGCAATGAACGAAGTAAGTTGTTTAGGGCAACTATTATTGTCATACTAAATAATGACCAATAAAATATGTAAGCGTAATCCTGAAAGTGACCCGGGATTACAAATTTTTCAATTTTGGATCCCAGGATACAGAAGTCGATCCTGTATCACAGCCAATAATAGCTGGGTATGCTGATGTACCAATGCCAGCACAACCAAGCACCTCGGTACCTGATGGACCACTGCTCGCCAGTCTCTGACGTCGTCTTCCGACAGCGTCTGCGTTCGGCCAGCAGTCACCAACTTTGCGTGCCACGTCATTGGCTCAGCACCTAGGGCCGTCGGGCGTTTTCTGTTGCTGGACCAACTGTCTGGAACTCACTGCCTGATGACCTACGTGATCCGGAATGTTCTGGAAACATTTTCAGACAGTCGCTAAAAACGTTTTTGTTTTCACAGTACTAGTGTGTTCAGCGCATTAGAGGTTCTGACGACAATGCGCTATATAAATTTACATTTGACATTTAGTGAGTGAGAGATATCTGTTATGCGCTGTGTGTCTGTATGCAGGGAGATGTCAGTGGCGGTGTGTTGAGACTCAGCCGCAACAGTTTCATCAACTCAGCTCCATTGTTCTCGTGTCTTGAGTCTTCACTCCAGATTCTCGTATGCAGCACTTACGATTACATTTGAATCCATGCTGTCATTTGGCTTGCTATCCCTGCACTGTGGTATTCATCGGTGCATTGGGTTGCCAACGCTTCTCAGCTTAGAATACCGAATACAGTGTTTTCTGCTGGCGAAAAGTGCCAAATTTTCAACAGTGCCATGCGAGATAAAATCATTCATTACTGCCAGACTAGTGTCAAAAGTGCATGTTGCTGCGACTAGAAAATGTTATGCCAAATTAGAGGCATAATTTCAAAAAGTGTCCGACTGCCAACGTCGAATTTTTACACCCAAGCTTGTTTTCTTTTCAAATGACAAACTTGATTTTTTTGGCACATTGAAATGCCAGCTGCTGACGCATCCATTCCAATGCATCGATGCAATCCACTGGTAAATGTGAGGCATTAGGCTCGCATCACAGTGACGTATTTAAATCCGAGTCCATTACCAGCAATGCCAGCATGCAAACCATATCTGCTATGCTGATATGACAACATGCATGCCAGACATCTTAGCCAATCAGGCACACAGGCAGGGAGCTATGTTTGCTTTTAGCCGCAGTTGCTTTGACCATGGCAGCACTTATTGTATGTGACTACTGACTGTGTCTACAAGTGTTTGCACACTGGACAGAGCAGATGTTGGACCTGTCCATGTTGTGTTAGTTTATGTGTTAGCTTGACTGCTGCTGCATACCAAGTCTGTGACTGCATTCACAAGTATTTGTAGTTAAAGACTAGGCACTTCGATGCTTCTGCTGCCTGCACCTAGGTGTCTCCTTCCCCCAGTCACAGTTGAGATTTTCATCACTTTCTGCTGAAGTGCACAGAGATTGAATGACTAGAGTTGGTAGAAGTTTTACGGATTTGCTTAGCTCTATCAATGCAATCAGATCAAAAGCTAGTTGATTGCTCAGGTAGCAAGCAGTTACAAGGTCCCAGTGTAATGTTTGCTCGACTAGCACTGTGTTGTGTTTAATAGCTGTTGTTTGTGTATGTTTGTGTGACTTTGATTTTATTTGCATTGTGTATATTACGTCTGCAGTTCACATTAGATGTTTATCTACACCATGTCCAGAAAAAACATCCCGAACATTATCGATTGTCACTTGAAGCAGAGATGTCCAATTTTAATAATTTTTGGTATGTATATCTCTGGCACAATTGGCCATCAAATGACCATTCATTATTCCGCCTTACCTAGTGTCTGCTTTTGCACTTCCTAGGGAAAACAGAACCAATGAAATATGAGTTAAAATGAACAAAACTACGTCAAAACGGATCCCCAACATTATCGATTGTGACTTGAAAAGGATTGACAAATTTTAATAATCTTTGTTGCAAACATTTTAAACACTACTTGCCATCAAATGATCATTCTAGTTTCCTCCTCACTGAATGTCTGCTTCTGCACTACCTGGGAAAACACGAACAGGCAAAATAGGATAAAAATGCAATATTTCATTGGTTTTGTTGCCACATGTAGTGCAGAAGCAGACAATGGGTGCGGTGAAAAATTGGACAGTCATTTGCCGGCCAGTTGTGTCAGAAATATTAGTATCAAAAATTGTTAAAATCTGATAATCTTTTTTCTAGTTACTATCAAAAATGTCTTAGATGTTTTTTTTCCGGACATGGTGTATATCTGTATGTATGTATATGTTACTGTATACTGTTGTTGGCAGCATACACAAAGGCTACAGCCTACATGTTGGGTATCCCCCCACTGTCGTTGCTCTGTAGGTGCTAAGCAGAGTTGGTCATTTTAGATTATATATGTTGCTGGTCACCATGTAGATTTAGTGATTATTTGTGCGGTTGGTATTGTTACTGCCGGACAGTTTGATAAAGCGTAGCATGAGTTCAGTTGACTCAGTTGTGCCCAACAACAGTGGCATCGTGTTTGGAGGGCAACAGGAATTGTCCCCCTGAATTTTAGCTGGTCACAAAATTTTCTTGCTATCCAAAAGTTTTCAAAAAATACAATATTTGGTGCTTCACAGTTTCCATTTTGGAGAAATTTTTGAGCAAAATAATATTGGTATATTGAGATATATATAATCTTTATTGTTGAAAATTTTCAGTGGTTTATATTTGCTGGCCCTGAGCCAGCAGTGGGCTGCAAACACACCTCAGTTATATGGGCAGACGGTTTCACCTCTCCCGTGCAGTGCAAATCTAAGGTGGGGCACTATGCAGCGAGATGCTAATCCATAATTTTGCATATGAGGAAAATAATCATGATGGTTGACAACAAACATCATATTTAAGGCTAAAATGCATGAAATTTGATTTTGGCTGGGACTCTGCTCCAGATCCTGCTGGAGGATCTCAAAGTGCGCTCCAGACTCGTAGCTGGATTTAAGGGGTTATACTTTTAAGGGAAGGGAGTAAAGGATTTCCTGCCGCATTCTCTGCTGAAACTTAGATCCTTCATTGCTCCCATATACTGCGGCTGTTATATTACTTTGCTTGGTGGCATAGGCACATTTGTGGAAATAAGGACTTACTAAAATACCGAACAGTTATCCTATGAAGTGTCATATCTATTGTGCTATAGCAGCGTTTTTGAGTATAATTGGGTTGGGGTGCTTTATTGCAAACAGTGAATAAGAATTCATGGAATCGATTCATAGAACTATTGTTTTACTGTATTGTCATTTTGAACACTGGATGTAGATTGTTTGATTTGTGCAGCAGTTTTAGTGCTGATATTGAGCTGTTGCACAGTTTCATATTCACCTATGAATAAATTGCAAATGTTGATTGCTTTTTTATTCTTCTACTTGCATTGTATAGAGGAACTGCAAAAGAAGCTGTATAGCAACTATCAACCAGGCTCATATCATAGGCCTATATCATACCCCTCTCGTCACTACCACAGTGCCGCTGTGCCGTGGAACTTTTGCTTCAAAACAATGCGTAGGGGTCTGTGCTGCAACATTATACGCCGTGTCCCATAAACCGGACCTCTGTCACATTTTCGAATAACTCCAACAATCCTGCTTTAATATCAACAATTAAACCACGCATACCTTGCACTGGTACTGTTTTCACGACTTCCAGCTGCAGTCAAGTGACATAAACCAAACGACGATGTAGTACATGCGATCTGAGACTGGTTACTTTAGCTTAAGTAAGATACTGCACTGTCTGGAGTGGTATAAGCTCACACACACTGTGTGCTCGCTTTCGAGGGTGGTCTGTGAAGCTCAGAACAACGCATAGCCTGCATCCTGGACATCCCATAGCTGGATAGCAAAACTCCCATGCCAACCAACTAGCGGATATGAGGAGTGTTGTAAAGGAAAGTCCAGAACGGGGCCTGGGGTGGAAAATTAATGTTCTGGTACAGTAACGCTTAGCTGTGTTGATGGCTAGCTGTGTATTTTGGTGCCACAAAACACTTCTGGTGGAACGATGGAGCAAGCAAGCAATAACATTTTTGGCATTTTCTGCTTTCCCGTGATATGATTTTCAGTGAAAGGATTGGGACATTTAATTTACCTTGGCTATCTTGGCTACAGAACAGAACATGCGCAAAGCAGTCATGTGTCCTGGGGTGCCTTGGCCTTGACAACAAAGTCCTTAGCCCTGGTTTTGGTCTTTAGATAGTCTTCAACCAGAATACCAAGGACTTTCTGTTTAACATTTCCGATAGTTTGAGCGCTAAATTGAAAAGGTGTTGAACATTAGCATTTAACATCACCGAAACTCTTTATACCAGTAATTGTCGCTGTGATAGCGGTATTTGGATGTCCCTAGCGTTGACCTTGAGCTTTTTGGCCTTGGCTTTGGTCCCAATTCATTGCAGGTCCGTCGAGAGGCACAGCGGGGCGCGGGGAAACAATCTGGCAGGGCCCCTCTGGGGAATTTAAAAAAAATTTAATAATGCACTCCAATGTATGCCCTACTTTATATTTCTGAGTGACTGCGGGGCCCCCAAACGTCGCGGTCCCGGGGTAACTTACCCTCTACCTTCCTCCCCTTCCCTCTCAAAGGGCCTGAGTCCTTGGCCTTGGCCTCGAACACTAAGTCTGTGATAACATCACTGGTGCAAACATTGGCTGCCAGGCTTCTCGCGGCACGGTGTGAGTCAGATAGTGTCAGACTGTTATGCTCGCTGCGTGCAGACGGCAATGACGAGTGCGATGGCGACGCCGCCGACCACGCTGACTATGAGGTACGTCGTCAGGCGCTCCAGCAACACATCTCTCTGATGCTCTTCGTCCTCAAGACTGGCGTAGCGCGCGCAGCCAGCGTGTTGACTTGTACCGCCAATCGCCACCTACACCAGCTTCACATTTCAGCCTGTTCACTAACAACTCTATCCTAACCATAGCCGCCTAACTCTTAACTTGATGAAAACTAGCCTAACTACATGTTAGAACCGTCCAGACTCGATGATGATTCCAAAGTCCAAACAGAACTCGATGATTTTTATCGTCCGTCAGCAGACATTGCGACACAGTGATCTATGCAGTCTTTCGATCTGAATCTTCAAACACGTCTGTGAGGCCCTTGATCCCTATCTCTAACAGTTATGGGGCTCTTATCTGTAAAAGCCCTACCGGTAACCTGTAAAAACGTACACTAACAGTCTAACCCTAACGTTAACCGTAACTCTAACCCTATATTTTATACATAAGAGCTTTTTACAGATAAGGGCCCAACACGCATCCACTTTACACTAGCCTGCACAGTCTATGGCTAGAGGTGATCGTCAGGCCGACTTGTGCTGTATGCTAGCTTAACTGGATTCAACCCTCGCTGGCTCGAAGCGCCGAAAAGGGAGATGAGCTCCCATGCAAAGCGAACATACAAAATCTTAGATTTCTATTTCTACTACTATAGTACTACTAATTCTGCTAGGCCTACATGTACTACGACTACAGCTATACCGGCGGTGATGACAAGAAGTAGGCCTAGAAGTTAGTGGACACTGACGCGGATCTGGTAGAGATGGTGTTCGTCGTCAGAACTGCTGCAGACGGATGAAGTGTTGGAGTCCGGGGGCTCTGCCGGCGCAACGAACTGCAGTCGGTCATAGTACAGTGCGCTGACCTGACACTCGGTATCATCCAAGTACACCGAGTAGTCGTCCTTGCGACAACCTATCGTCAGGTTCTGTCCCTATGTCATGCAGCCAAGTTCAAGCTGAAGTTAAAGGCACAGAGTATTTATCCGACAGTCATATCAATTGCATGACGGCTATTCATACGGTTATTGGATAAATATCCGGTCATACCTGGGCCGGCTATTTATCTGGCAGCTCTCTTGGACGGCCTTAGACGATACCTACGGGGTTTTGTCTCTGCGGCGGTACGACAAGCACCCTCGTCGTACCTTCGCAGAAACACGACCTTATAGCAGCCGACCACCTGACGACCTCAACCCTAGTAACTAGGGTATCACGAGTAGCGCCAGTCAGTAAGATGAATGCTTGCCTCCAGTACACTCGAATTCATGACCAATGATATAAGGAATTTCGGTGTCCATACATCGTCACATAAATCTCTGAAATACGCTAACTCTAACCCTAATAGCCTATTAACCATAATTCTACCCTAACTAGCCTAGGTGTTATTTATCCCGCTGCTGGCTATATAGTCGGTGCGGAAGTTCAAACTAGATGTGTAGGGCCTATTATGTTGCCAGAAAACTGAAATGCTTGCTACGTTACAGCTGTAAAAGGTAAAGGTAAAGGTGTCAGTTTGCATATAGCGCATCTCGCGTACCCGCCTCTAATGCGCTTTTCGTCACTAAATAGAGCCGCCGTGCAGTCTGCAGACACAGGCTAGCGCAGCGGCCGGCTAGGCAGCCCCAGTCAGCTGTACTAAGGTCACCACCTTCCGTAACCCATATAAATGAGTTACTACTGATCAACCGACCCCGGAGGGATGTCAGGCTGAGATGGCCTTGTTGGTTGACTGATAGCGGACGCTTTGCCTACAAAGTGGTCAAACAGCCATCCATCAGTCTAGCGTAGGATAGGGAAAGTTCGCCGGCCACTGCAGGACCGACGTTCTAACCACCATGCTACGCCACCAAGCTGTGACACGCCGCTGTCGGCAACAGTAAACAGATAGGCGTAAGTCTTGAGTCTGGAGCAGAAAAAAACTGGCAGAGAACTTGTTAGCATTGAGCGACCTGGATCTGTACGAGTTGAGACGTATTGACGTAGAGTTTGACGGTGTCTGTGAGCGGTGCGATGACCGGCTGGTTGTGAAGGAGCAGTGTAGCGTTGTGCAGCTGCACGCTTGCGTTCACCAACTGTCCGTCGAAGTGCACCTCCACGTACGTCGTCATCACTCGACTACCTACGTCACTGCCGACGTCACCGTCAATGCTGACACTGACGTCACCGACCATGACGTCACTGTTGTCGGTCGACTGCTCGTCACGTGACACGTAGCCGATCTGCACGCGCCAACGCCGACACTATGAGTGACACTGTCAGTCTTGTCGCACTGATAGTGTAGTGTGAGGATTTTCACCTCTCCTCTGCTCGCCCTTCCTTTTTTTCTTTTCCGCTTTTTCTTCCTCTCGTCCAGACCTCTTTTATTGCCATTTTCCTCTCTCCCTTTTTCTTTTCTTTTCTTTCTTGCTTTTTCCTCTGTTGTTCTCCTGCTATGAAGAAGTCCCCTAAAAGATGCTAGGAGATGTGGGGAAATGCTGTAGCCTAGCTCCAGTGTTTGAATTGCCGGGGGAGGGGGCTGAGGGGGTTGAACCCCCCCCCCGACTGTTTTCTCAACCCCCATAACAGACTGTCAAATTATGTATTGGTGGGTTACCTATATGCTGTATACATAACCTACGATTTACATCACAGTTTTGGTTGGGCTCCGACCGTCCAGAAATTCACCCCAGCTAATTTTTCACAATTCAAACACTGCCAGTCACTCAAAGACGTAGTGATCGAGACCACCATCTAGAGGCGCCTCCAGGACAAACAGTAACATCTTGATCTTGTAGTCTGGAAAAAAGTCTTATAATTGTCACTGCATTTAATGATCATTTAGTCAGTGTTAGATAAAATAGTCAAAAAAACATCACAGTTTTGGTCGGGCTCCGACCGTCCAGAAATTCACCCCAGCTAATTTTTCACAATTCAAACACTGTGTAGCTCGCACGGCGTGGTTCATCTGCGTTCTGCATTATGTATTCCGTGTGAATTTAGAGCCCAGGAAACGCGTCTGTAGTGACAGCTAATAACGTACGTTCGTTTTCTGTTGAGCAGTATATTAAAACAACGATTGGTCCTGGCAGAATTTAATGTGTTTAAGATGCATTCTCGTCTGGGTATGACGAACCGAGATAAACTGTTATTATGTCCGTGCGTATACAGTGAGTGAGGTCGTAGTGCAGGCCTACTGTAGGCCTATATGTGCGTGCAATGGAGTGAGACCTGTGACTTGTCGACGGCAGTGACGTCGAGGTAAGCTTCAAAGTCGTCGGGCACCGTACAGTACGGCATCAGACATAAGACTTCACTTGACGACACCACCGTGCACTCGTACTACACACGCACGATATACGCACCACTAGTCAGTCAACGAGTCTACTGAATAAATGAACAACTTATTAAATAGATAAATTAATATAATTCAGTCAATAAAAATACTTATTTATTTAATTTATCTATCTATTTAATTTTCTTATACTTTTAATTTGTTCACAATATTCTTTTACCACATTTTTTAATTAGTCAATTAAAAGGTAAAGGTAAATGTCAGTATATAGCTCATAAGGAGCGAACCCCTCACAGAGCTACGGAGCGTCACTTGTCATATGGGATCACACAGTGTTACCTGCCACCCGAC
>Ga0209367_1002187_pt1 | contig 25504 bp, 14 predicted proteins | sample WorMetLIZISLAND2_FD_187412 | JGI IMG/M metagenome (GOLD analysis project Ga0209367, IMG submission 187412) | Marine gutless worms symbiont microbial communities from Max Planck institute for Marine Microbiology, Germany - Olavius geniculatus... ... | reverse complement strand
TGCACCAAGCTTTGCTGGCAAATTCCTTCAGAAAGCGGCGAGAGCTCCAGTTCTTTTCCACCCGTAACGCCTTTATAACAATTCTGTCCTCTCGCGTTATTTTACCCATCAAAATGCAGAAACAGGTAGTTATTCCCAAAGATATTATTTTAAAAGCAAAGGCTAACAAATACCAGCAAAACCAGACGATTTTATTAAGTTCGTTAAAACGTAAAATTATCGTTTCGGTCTCGAAGCAAGATGTCTCGGTCTCGGCCCAGTAGGTCTTGTCTCGGGTGTCGGGCCATTGCGTCTCGTCGAGACGTTTTGTGCAGGCGCGCGCCGTGCATAGGCTACTCTAGCTGCAGTTAAAGCGATACTAACCAGCATGACATTTTGTGGCTTAGACATAATCGTTTCCAGTGTTTTTACTCTTTTATTTACTTATTTCATAAAGCAGAATTATGTTATGCCAGTCTTTTTCGTCAAAAAATAACCTAGTCGCAATGAAGAAAAGTGTATGATGTCAGAATGAATACTATCAGCCAAATGTAGACGACGTATAAGGCTATAATCAACTGTAGTTTACTAATTTGAGTTGCTTGCAAATTGCGATAAACATAAAGGCTCATGTCTACAGCACTGCAGTTGCAATTCATTATGGTGAAGCCGTTAATTATTTAGTGATTGTCAAATTAAAGTGCAAAAACCCACAATATCACAAATAAAAATAGAAGGCTCTCGCGCGTCTCATGAGGATTAGCTCAGATTTCTTGTTAAAATTTGCTCCGTCTCCCTTCTTTGCCTTTATTGTTTGAACCGCATGCACTAAATCTCGTCAGTTGATTTTAAGGAAAATAATTGAAACTGTTGCCCTCAGACGTCATATTTTAAGACTAAAATGCACTCAATTCGATTTTGGCTGGGGGTCCACCCCAGACCCCACTAGGGTACCTCATACCGCTCCCCAGATCCCCTAGCTGGATTTGAAGGTCTTAACCTCTAAGACAAGGAAATGAAATGAAAAAAGGAGAGAGGGTAGGAAAGAAAAAAAGGCAAGTGAAAAGGACAAAGGAAAAGGTAGAGAAAAGGGAAGGGAGAGTCAAACCCCCCGAGCAAAAATACTGGCTACGGTCTTGCCTACATTTAAAGTTGTAGTGCCACGCCACTCTTTATTGCCTATATTTTTATACTGCACTAAATTTAATCAGCTAATTTTATGGAAAATAATTAAATCTGTTGCCACCAGATGCCATATTTTAAAGGCTAAAATTCATCAAATTCGATTTCGACTGGGGCTTTGCCCCAGAACCGGTTGGATGAGCTTATAGCGCTCTCCCAGACCCCTTACCTGAATTCAAGGGGTCCTACTTCAAAAAAAGCGAGGGGAAGGGGAAAGGAGAGGGGAAAGACAGAAGGAAAGAAAGGGAAGGGGAAACAGGAGGGAAAGGAAGAAAGAATGGGAGAGGACGTGAAAGGAGAAAAGAGAAGGGGGGAAGAGAAAAAGAAGGACGGCATCCGAGTGGGAGGAAGGCTGCCTCCTGGTGCTGAGGAAGATGGACGCCACTGACAGAAAGCAAGCAACCACACGGACAATCGTTACAAGAGACCACCTGCAGTGTTTGTCATCAAAGTGTGACGTAAATAAACTCTGCTCGTTCACTCACTAAAGCCCAAATTCCATTACTCCAACTTTCACCGAAACTTCCCCGCGGGGAAAGTCGTGGACACAAATCACTTAAGTCGCGGACACAAACCATTTCGACATGTCGAGATGTTTGCGACAAAGTCCGGGACAAGTTCACGACAAAGTCACGGACTTGTCGCGAACACAAATCACGAAAGTTGGCGACGTGATTTGTATCACGGACTTTCATGATTTGTGTCCGCGACAAGTCCGCGATTTTGTCAAGAACTTGCCGCAAAGTCGGCGTGATGGAATTTGGGCTTAACTCTGTTGCACGCACAATAACTGTGCCACTAATTGCAAATTTAACTTGTCCAACATTAGTCTACATGAACAGTATTTCTAAACACTGCCTTTTGACCAAACTGATGTAAACTTTTATCCTCTTACACAGAATTACGTAAGACTCGAACATAGATGCCGAGCGAACTAGAGCAATAGAACTACCAATATGAACAATACGAACAACAACTGATGTTCATGGTATCACATGAATTAAACAATCAGCATCACCACTATTACAAATCTATCATCATCATCATCATCAATATCAGTAGCAGCAGCAGCCAGCTAGCTAGCTACCACAGTCAGCTGACAGACAAGACCAGTGGCTTCTATCCCGATACCTGGAGGGGAGGGGAGTACAAAAATGGGGGCGAAACTTGAGCCCAAAAGTGGGATGAAGTTGTGCCCGATTTCGATTCCAGATTAGGGGAGATGGAAGCCACTGGACACGACAGATTCTAAACACCATTGCTGTCATTAGTACAAGCAGCTTGGGCTTAAATAAAAAAAACCTGTGCTTCCGGTTTGCAGCCAGTGAAAAAACTAGGGATGGAGGGCAGCAAATTTTTTTTTATTACCTATTTTTATATCACTACGTGTCATGTAATATTAACCAACAACTCACAAAAAACAAACTGACACACCAAACGGTACTCATGTAAGTAAAGTTACCGCAACATTTCAGATTAGATGCGAACAGTTTTTTTCACTGAAACTTCGAAGGCATACTGAAACTGCCCTGATATTTTTTAGAATCCAATAAAAAATTTAGGGATGCAGGTTCTTTTTCTGGGGACGAATGGCAACCAAAAGCACAAGCTTTTTTTTCTTTAGGCATTATCTATCAAGCACATCAACTGTACCACTGGTAAGTAAGTAAACATTAGAACACCATTAGCTGACACATAACAATCAACTAACTTCATCATTCAAGTACATTGGGTCAACATCGATAAACTACTTCCAACATACAAGGGACAGGGCAGTGCTTTTCAGACCACATTTGTTCGCACCAAATAGGAACACGAAGGTTTGCACAAGTGGGGCCCAGCGGAAATCTCTGGTGAGCATTTTGGTACACTTCTTTGGAAATTCAAACGGTTCATGGGCAAATTGTGCAAAATTCCAACATAAAACATCCAAATAATAGTGCACAGTTAGTGCCCAAGTGCCATGACTGAAACCACTAATGCCCACAGCAAGCCTAAAAGTACTATGGCCACAGCACACCAAAGTGTGGCTATAGCCACGGCCCCAGTGGCCACTGCAGGACCATGGCCATTACTAACACACAGCACAGACTGTAGTGCTGGGATCATAGACACTGCAAATGGATGAAAATGGCCACAACTACGTTTATAAACCACAAAATAACAGCCAGTGAAAGTGGGTGAAATAAAAAAACCCAAAAAAATCTTGTTTGGTTTCACTTGATCTGGCGGCAACAAACCCTGCACAGCAGACAGTCAGTGAGACAAAATTGGCAAAATAACCGCAAACTAATTAGCTTGACAAAAATACCACAACCGCAGCCATCGTCAATATCACACATGAACACTGAACACGCTTCAACAAACTGTGATCAGGTACAAATACGCATACATACCGCTAATTAACCAACCACTTCTTTGCATATAAGATATTATTTACACTTGTGTTTATTTTTCAACACAGCAACTGCAACAAGCACTGCAGTCATGATCAGCAAAGTAAGGGAAAATGAGTAAAATGGCCTGACCATGTGCTACGTTAGTGAGATGACAGAACCAGCAGAGTTTATCAGTCACTGGCAGCCGAGCAGCAAAAGACCAAGACAGAGAGATGGACGAACTGTGTTGAAGAAGACCTTAAAAGAGCAGGTGTATCAAAGTTCAAAGAAACATACTGGAAAACAAAAAATGACACCAAGTCACATTGCAGAAAACAGTGGGGAGCAGTCGGTAGCACAGGCATCTATGGCAAAAACACAGCCAGATGATAAAGATCTCACACAACTTGTGCATAAAAGCAGGCCCCGATACCATGACTGTGGCATACTGAGCCAGTCAGTTAAAAGCGCTGGCTGTTAATAGAGCCAGCCATCCAGCCAACTTGGGTTGTACGCTAGCTTAATTAGGTAACCCTTGTCAAAGGGAATGAGCTCCCAAGCAGTGGACCTAGCCATCTATGCATAATCTTCGTCTTCTTCGGAACTGATCAGACTGGTGTTTTTTTTGCTCAATAAGATATTTTTCAAGCACAGCACTGGCCCACTGGGTAAAGCCAGGTCTTGGAACAAGAACTGATGAGATTGCTTTAGCAAGATGTATATAGGCAGACACTCTTCCAATCGCCCAAACAATGGCATTAAAGCATCGAAAAAAGCAAGAATCAACAAAAATATTACAATCTGCACATACAACACCATAACAATATAAGAAACAACAGGATTAATTATAAAACAAGTGCTAGACTTTGCCACATTTAGATGCTAACTAGGTTAACCAGGTCAATCAGCTATTTGAGAGTGAAATCTGCAATGACTGAAATTACGGAGAAATATGTTACAACTGTTTCTAGGTAACTGTTCAACATGATCATACTGTCAACCACGATATCAGGCATATTTGAAAAATTAATGTACAAAATATATCTAATGGCCGAGTAAAATATAACAAATGTTACTTGCTGCAACTAGGGATGAATCAATATCCCAATTTGAATTTCAATGCGATATTAAATGATAATGAGCAAATATCGTGATATTGATACAATACGGATATTTTGTGAGTAAGCAAATCTGGCAATGTCCAGATTGTCTACTCTCCAGCATTACAGGTAAAATTATTAGAACTACCATTATGTTAATTACATATGCACATGTACAATAGAGTTCTTACAATTTTCGGTTTAGCTCGTTTTTTGTGTTTTGTGTTTCTGTAAAGGTTAAACTTTCTGTTTTTTATTGTAAAGGTTAACCTTACCTTTCCGTTATTATGTGTTTGTGTGCATTCTGCCTGAAAAGGCTGACCCCAAAATGACCTATACCGTGTCGGGCGGGACGATTACCCCTACTCACTCACTCACTCACTCTACTGTCCAGCCAGATTAAACCATGTAATAAATTATCTACGTGGACACATGCAGATTTTGGCAGTATGCCCAGCCCCCCTAAACACTGCCACATGTTAAAAAATTGACACCATTTTCAGTAACTACCATACTCCAACCACAATTTTATAAAAAAATAAATAAAACAAAATAAGCCGTTCAGCACAATACTACCAGAAGTAGTTCAGGAAAAGGCTGATAGCTCTGTGTGTGGGTAGCATTGCAGCCTGGTGTATTAATGACAATGAATAAAAGTTTTACTAATCGTAACTAAACTTATTTATGCTAATTGTTATTAGTTAATATGCTTATAATTAGTTGCAATAGTCAAAAATAGCCTGCTCATTGTGCTGCTAAGTCAGTACTCTAGTGACAGGTGTTAACAGTTCAACATCAACGTTAAAACTTTAATACAAAACATTACGATACACATAGGATCTAATGGGCGGAAACTATCATCAGTCAAATGCCACAAAAACAGATATAACAACCTATTAAAAATTTTAACATCCAGACTACTAATATGATTCCACGACATTGCTGGCTTGTGGACAAAAAGACACAAACACAAAAAAGTATTACCACTGCCAAACGTGGTAACAAAATGCATCTGGGAGGTCAGCAGTTACGAAGCTGATTTGCACATCTTTGCACACTTACGCACACACAATATTGCACTTTCAATATTTTGCAACTTTGAAGTCCGTCAAATAGTTCCTGCACTTTGTTCTGTTATTCACTGCCACACAGAGATACTGCATATATGCCACATATTTCAACAAACTGAGCAAACATTTGTGCATGTTTTGCATCCAAACACAGTGCATATTTGAAGACAAATTTTCACCATTAAACCAGCATCCTTAGTTGTCGTCATCATCATGACAAAGTAGTGTCACTTGGGCGACAAGCCAATTGCACAAAAGACAACTGGGCAACAGCACATCAGTGAAATATGGCACGTATAGTTAGTTGGCCTTTACAAGTCCTACAAAAAAAATACTAACAGGCAAAAATTACATACACTGTGTCCCAATATAAAGTAAACCCTTAGAATGTCATCAATAACTGTGTTAAACTAAAACTACCATTAATGAAAGTTAGTGTACAGTATTTTGCAGTTAATTCGGAAGAAGGACTCAAAGTCCATGTAAGAGGCTCTTGCAGCCCTTTGTGCCCTTGCTCAAGCCTTTTCATTACTCATTTTGTCAACGTTTTTTTTTGTATTTGCTTGTCTAAATAAATGATTTGATTTGAAAGTTTCAGTTGAAAGTATTAACCATAAAAGAAGAGATCATATTTTGAAAAAGTGTCATTTTTAGATAGCAGAACAAACAGCTCTTTACAGATGCCTGCTTTTGACGTCATTGGCATGTCACTATTGTGTAAATAATAATAAACAACGGTTTTAGGACAGAAGTTTATGTTGTCATTCAAGTTTTGCATCAAAAAAATTATGGAGACCATAACTAGAAAGAGTGTCACTGAATTTCTGAACAGAAAATGGTCAGTACCCACTTCTTTGCATAAGTTTCTGATGCAGACTGGAAACCAGCAGCGGTAAAAGGCATAAGACGTCAATTGCTCAGAACGCTGATTCAGCTGAGGAGCTGGTATTAAGTCGAGAAAATGCCCTGGAACTCACAAAAATTTGAAACATTCAAGATGCAGGAATTTCCAAAATGTCAGCACACAACATCGAAACTGCTGTGTTGTAAACTTCATATTTTCAGTGATGCATGTTAATAAAACTGACAGTGTTGTGTGTTTTTCTAGACTGATACATTATTTTTTCTTGACTTGATTTACAGTTATTAAGTCTAAAATTTCAGACAAAAGTGGTAAGTTTTTGATATGTTAGAGCTATTTGTTTTGGAGTCCACTTCTTATTGGGACACAGTATCAAAGTTAATAAGTAGAGTAATAACGTAAATATATTGTTAGTTAGCCACGAGTTTTACTAGTTCAAAATACTTCAAAGATACATGAGTTAAACCATGTGCAGAATTATCCTACATTTGCAGTTTCTGCATAATAAACGATGCTGATAACGACATTTTATCCAGAACATTTGAAGTCACTTACTAAAACTTTTCTGCCTGGTGACTCTAAATGTATGGCTGTCGCTCAGTCATTTCAGCATTTCCTTCGGTCTGTCACCCACTCGTCTGTTGCCAAGACGGCTTTATTGCCCAAGTGACTGTGCATCATCATGACGATTATTATGCTAGTTATATTACAGACACATCAAAACTACAGCTACGAGTTGGTCAGAGATGCAAAGTAACTGGTGATAAACTCTGCAGAAGAAACTGTACAACTAGCACATGACACATCATCTTCCTGAAGTTTCCGAGAGAGAACAAAAAACCAGCGGAAAATCGCAACAACACTGCGTAAAGCAACGTCAGCGCGAGTGACGTCATCAGTCGAGATTCGGAGGAGGAACAAAGGTCACAACCTCTTCATAAATCAGCTCTGACCACACACAGATACACAAAAAACATACACGATTACAATTTCAGATTTCCAACCCTAGAACCGAGCCTTTGCCATTTACGCAAATACCAAGCATGTCCAGGACAAATATGATAAATCAACTAGACTATTAAGTGGGCTGGTGAAAATAAAAAGATTTAATAGTTAACTTCAACTTCACGTATGGTTGGAAATATAAACAAAACATGTGAGAACAGAAAATAATGCATTATATATTGGAGGAAAATATGTTAGGAAAAAACAAAGGAAAGAAGAAACAAGTAGTAGTTATAATGATGAAAATTTTTGTGACTGACCACCAAAAATTCTGAAGAATTAGTCATGCAATTAACCATTTATATCTGCTGCCCTACTGTTCATTTTAGTGCATGCAGATCTGTTTCAGCTGTCAATATTCTAACAGTTACTGATGACAACTAAATGATGCAAAATGTAAAAGTGAAATACTGGAGAAGAGACTGACTTTTCCAGGCGTCGATGTCCAAGTCCTGTTCCTCGAAGGACTGATCGTAGGGCGGTGACGTCGGTTCATCGGCCGGGTCAGCGTACTGCTGCATGTACGGGTGTGCCAGCGCCTGCTCTGCAGTGATGCGTAGGTCTGGGTCCAGGTTTAACATTTTCTCCAACAGATCTATTGCTACACACACACACACACAGAGAAAGATGGAGAGATACAGACAGAGAGAAAAATACATGTAACATGTCAATACAGTGTAGTGGTAACCCACTGGTCTCGCTCAATACTCTTTGCCAGACCTGGTTAATACCTGAATGAGTGACTGTCTGCAGGCATATGAAACATCATGGTATATAACCAGCCACCGGTTTGACTCAAACCTTTGTGGGATGATGAATAGGTATCGGCTTTCTAGCTTGATAATAATAAATGACGAATGGTGATGGCAAATGTATACACCACTTTAGCTGCTGGCTTAGGCAGATCTGTGGCTTAAGCTGATTAGCTAGGTCCAAACGTTGGCAGCAGCCCGGGACTGTTCTACATTCATCAGATGAACCAAGTAAATGCTCACCATGGCAGTACCAAGACGACAACAATGTAAACATTAGAATTTACTATTAATCCGACTAACACAAAGAGAGAAAGAGAAAGACAGAGACAGACAGAAAGAAAAAAATGACACAAGAAATGAGTGTAAATATCTAGAGCACAGAGTCATAGGGACTTACCGAGTGGATTTGCACCTTTGAATACTTGACTGAAGTCTTTCTTTGTCATCTTAGGCAACGAATGAATGAACCGCCGAGCCTACACAGACACATGCACAGATACAAACACACAGACAGGCAGAAGGACAGACAGACATACATAGACACTCATGCAGACAGACAGCCAAGTACTGGCAATGGTTACAGCTACTGCTACAGAAACAGCAAGTTCTACCAAACAGAAGGAACTATTACCAGAACTGCTGGCATGCTGACTCAGTCAGTTGAAGATGCTAGCTATTAACAATAGAGCTAGCCATCTGGCCGACTTGGGCTGTGAGCTAGCTTAATTGGGTCTAACCCTCGTCAGCTCAAAGTGCCACAGAAGTCTTTTTAGCACATACTGGCGCTTTACAAGTCAGATTATTATTATTATTATTATTATGAGCTGACACACAATGGATCTAGCTCAGCTAACTTAACTGTCCAGTGCCTACGCAGAATTTTCTTATTCTTCTTCTTCTACTCGTCCAAATTGGATTGCATACCAGTTTAAGTGGGTGCAGAAGCTGTGCAGAGAAGACGAGCTATGATACAACACGTGAAAACCTTCTTCTACTACTTCTTCTTCAATATCAACAGCAGTGCTAACTAGCGAGAAACTGACAGATAGAACTTTAGCATAATACCTCGTCACTTTTGATCTTAGCAAGTAGTTCCGGACCCGGTGTGCCTGTCAACTGCATCGTCTTCTTCAGCTGATTAATGTCTTCACATCACAAGAGTTAAACAACAACAACTCTGACACAGGAACAGACAGAAAAACATAAACTAAAAACATTTTCATTCCATCAATCATACGGTGCATGACTATCCGAATAATCTGTGTTTTTGTCTTATCACTTAAGTCTCCGGTTTTTGTTTCTTCATTTTTTTGCATGTTTTTATCATGTTTTGCAAAGTGTTCTTGCAGTACTCTTAGCACTAACACCACATTAATCTATTCACCATGAAGATGATGATGAAGCTGGAAAGTAGGCGATGTGTCTCGCGACTACTAACATGTAGCTACAGCTGAGCTACACAAAACAGCTGCTATTGATAGCTGTCCTGCAGACAGACAGCAGATGCAAACAGCCACAGACATGCTGTGAGGGAATAAGGGTCGCTTGTAGCTTGCAGCATCATGAGCTAACAAACAGACAAGACACAATGGCACAGTTTTAATGACTATTTTTAGAAACAACAACTGAGTTGCAGCATGAATACAAGTAGATCATTGACTTTCTAAAGACAAGTCATATTATTTTTCTCATACCAAACTCAAAAAGTAAGCGGATGTTTTCTCTCATTTTTTCAGCTATTGATGTTCAGCTACTAATTAATCATAAACACAAAACAATTATTGTTCAGTCAACTGCTCAGTTCAATGAATAACTCATGCCGAGTGCTAAGCTCGTGATGAGCTTTGAATCTAACTTATTATCTAACCAAACGAGTGAAGGTGGTATGTTGAAAATTCAATCACTAATCAATCACCAAATGACAGCAACAAGCAACTAAAAATTTCGGCCAAGGCACAACGTAAGGCCAATCGATGCCACAAGTATAATTGGGGAAGTCTCGATCCACAACTGCTCATTGCCAACCTATCGCTCATAAATGTGGTAAAATGCCCAGCCCCCAAACCCCTTAACAAATCTTGCTGAAATTTGGCCTCAATTCTTTCCCATCCTTCCCACAATTTTGGTCTTGGTCTGCTGTCTGGTTTCCAAGGAAAAATAAAGAATAAAGAAAATAAAATAAAGTAGAAAAAACAAAGTGAAAACACAAAGACTCCCGTAACAACAGAACTGCACTAGAGTGAGTACAAGAAAAGATACGATCGGTGCCAGGGAAGAGTGGTTTACCAGTCAGCAGCTCAGCCAGGATACAGCCCACAGACCAGACGTCAACTGCAACAAACAAAGCACATCCTCATCACCCTGGTTGCAATGAAGCAGTTTTTTTCTAAAAGCCCAATCCTGTGGGTTTTTGGCTTTTTTGGATTTCAGGTTTTTTTTGTTTTTAGATTAAATCAGTTAGCATCTAACGTGATGGGCTTTGAGATTTCTATTGGTCCTCAGTTGGCTGTTTCACATAAGTCACTGTTTGCTCCATGCATACAGCACAGAATATACCAATATTTGCAAATATGTGGGTTTAAATCTTTGAAAAACTTAGCCATAATAAAAAATTTGAAACTAAAAAAACGTTCTGTGGAATGAGGCATCTGTCCCATTGCCACGCTATATAGCTTAGCAGTTGCGTTTCAGCATTTGACGCTATTGTGAGCCTGCAGCCAATTATGTCTTTGAACAAAAACGGTTGGTTGCCATGACAACAGGGGTCTTCAGGGAAAAAATTTACATGACACCATTGCATAGCGTCAGCCCGAAAATAGGGGGTAGGTGAAAACAGTGTGCAATTATCTTTTGCGAGAGCGAAGTTATAGTCAATTTTGTCCCAAAATTCATTGCCATAGCAACGGGGGTAAACAAAGGAAAAATTTAAATGACACCATCAGATAGTGCAGGCCTGTAAATTGGAGGTAGGTGAAAACAGCTAGCAATTATCTTTCACGGGTGACGAGTTATAGTCAATTTTGTCCCAAAATAATCGGCAGGGGAGAAATTTTAACGACATCATCGAACAGCCCAAACCCAAAAATAGGAGGGTAGGTGCAAACAGCGCGCAATTATCTTTCACGAGGGCCGAGTTATAGTCAATTTTGTCCCAAAATTCGTTGCCATGGCAACAGGGGTCAGCAGGACTCCAAAAATAGGGGGTAGGTAAACACAGAGCACAATTATTTTTTATGGGGACCGAGTTATACCGCTGTGAAGTTTCCATAGACCGTAATGCAATTTTTTTTAAAATTGGGGTAAAATAGGGGAGGGAGTTATCAGACTTTTATACCAAACAAACTCGATCTTACTTTTCAGGCCCCAAATCACTGTGCAAAATTTCATCAGAATCGAATCAAAATTGCAGCCGTAGGAGTGTTTACAGACAGACTGACAGACAGACGCAAGTGATTTTATAATCTGTCCCTTGCTATGCTATACCAAGGGGACAGATAATTGGTGGAACAATGAATTAAAATTGGATTAAGTTTAAGAAGGGTTTTTGGGTATCTGCCCGGCTGTCTCAACCCTAAGTAGTAGAAGTAGCAGCAACAGTAGTAGTAGTAGTAGATGTTTGACGTCTGACCAGTCTGGTTGTAGTGCATCCAACTGAGCATAATCTCAGGAGCACGATACCAACGAGTAGCCACATAACCAGTCATCTCATCATCCGCTTGACGAGCCAGACCAAAATCTAGGATCTGCACAGAAAGACAGACAAACACAGATGACATAAATTTAGATAAACACAGATGACGTAAGAAGCAAAAGAAAAATAAAACTAAAAATTTGGGGCAAAGAACAACGTGAGTCCAACCGGCGCCCTAAGTCCGATTGGGGAAAAATTCAGGGAGTTGAAATTTGACCGTAGCAAAGTCAGGCGGCCCAAACTACAATGCATTAACATACACAGAACGTGCAGTGTCGACAGGGTTGGTAGACATTAGCCAACTAACTGTTGTCGTTAGTGGACCAAAGTTTACCCAACTTTTTTGTTCAATGCGAGAGAAATGGTAGTTCATAACACCGTTTACCACTTGTCGATTTCTCCATCCACTCCAGAGATATTCAACGTTCGTGCTCAAAGTTGAAAGTTGTTTTAAATCGCACCAAATGTTGGACGTTTTTCGCCATCCCAAATTTTAAGGGGGCAGTGCCCCCCAAAAGTTGTACACACGTTATCAGCCCCACTTAGCACTACGTCACAGGGCACAGTTTCATTAAGCTACTCCCTTTGGCTTTAAAGTTATTGTGGCTAATTGACAAAAAGTTAAGCCAATTTTGGACCCCATTAAAAAAAAATTTGTAAGGGAGACCACCATCTGCAGTGTGGGGTGCGCTAGCAAGACTTGGTTATTCTCTAGTGCATGTAAAAATTTAGGGGCGCAGCACCCTTTAGGGGACAAAATATGGTCTTCTGAAAAAGTTAATTTGGGTGGGTATGATTCCACCTAACTCCTACGCTATTGGACCAAAGTTCACCAAAGTTTTATTGTCAACACGGTAGGAATCGTGGTAGATCAAACACTTGTCCAATTTGCAATATCTTCTTCCCTTCCAGAGATATTTACCGCCGAACTTTAAAGTCGTCTGAAATCTCGCCAAATTTTGCATATTTTTGGCCCCAACATATTATACAACTCGGCCTACTAATAACCATCGTGCAAAATTTCGCCGCGATCAGCCAACTGATTTCGGAGATACCTGGGAGAAGTAAATAAAAAACATCTGCAGTAAAACATAGGTCCATTCTGAAAGCTATCGCTTCCAAGCAGACTAAAAGTGTTAGCAACAAATTGCAATTTGAGAAAAATGCAAATCATCAGAAAGTAGACAGTTAAGAAAACAGATGAGAAAAATTCACTGCTCATTGCTGGGTATAGACATTCACATCCACACTTAGTTAACTCGACTTTTAGAAACATTGACGTTCAGTGAGTAGAATGTAAATGAAAACATTGAGAACTGACTTAAGAGTTCAAAAACTATTCACTGAATGAGCAGAATGCGAATGAGCATCAACGAGATATTCAGTCAGTGAATGTTACCTTGAGTTCACAGTCTTCATTCACAGCAATGTTACTTGGCTTCAGATCCTACACAGGAATCAATCAATGAAGTTTATCTGAAAAATTTCATTATCATCATCATCTACCAAGCACACATACAAAAACTTTTCTTGATCAACGTCAGCGGACAAATGTATTAAATAGCAAATAGGAAAAAAGTACAACTGTACTGGCGTACATACATGGTACATGTACATGGTGGTGTAGCATAGTGGTTAGAACGACGGTCCTGGCCGGTGAACTTTCCCTATCCTGCGCTAGAATGATGGATGGCTGTTTGACCACTTTGCGGGCAAAGCGTAAGCTATCAGTCAAACAACAAGGCCAACTCAGCCTGCTGTCCCTCAGGGGTCAGTTAAATGAGTAGTAGCCCATTATATGGGTTACGGAAGGTGGTGACCTTTGCACAGCCGACTAAGGCTGCCTAGCCGGCCGTTGCACCAGCCTGTGTCTGCAGACTGCACGTGGTGGCTGTGTGACAGGCGGCTCTGGTTAGTGACAAAAGTGCACTAGAGGCATGTTTAAGATGATGCTCTGTACAAATTAACGACCTTTACCTTTTTTAACTGTAACCCTGGATATTTGTTTGAAACTAGCACTAAATAAAGACCATTATCTACAGAATTTGATCATCCTGCAGACAGAAATGTCTTTGGGACTATTGCAGCTTCACTCATCTCATATCATGTCACTCATGTCCAATCAGTGCTGTCGTTGCAAGTTTTCCGCAGCAGACTAAAGACCAAACTGTTTGCCAGAACTTCCAGCTGTTCTGAGTCTGACTAAGAACGTCTCATTGCATTGACTACTGCGTGACTTCACTGTTACTGTTAATTTGTTGCATGTCCTTGCAGTCTTAAGATTTAACAGCACACTAAAAGAAACTTGTTCATCATCATCATCATCATATGACCAGACTCTAGCCAGTAGGATAGTAATTTACAATAATTATATCGGCCAAGGTAAACGTAGTGAACATTGGAGAAGATTAAGAAATTGGTCGTTCTGTCCATCTGTGTGTGTGTGTACACGATGACTCATAACAGCAATAAATACAAAATTTTAATCAGTCATTGAGACAATCATTCTAAACTTGTCTTTTAAAATTTTAGCTTAAAATGACCACCTCTGGCCTCGATGCAAGCTCTTAGTCTAAGATGAGTACACTGCTGCTTGATCTCCGTCAATAACAATGCACTGAACGTATCGTAATGCAAACAAACTCTGGCGTAACAATGATGTTACACTGAGCACACTTGGTAAGGTGCGTATGTCATAATGGGTGTGACCATAACTAACGTCAAGATAGTGCAGTGTACGATATTTCATTGAAATCCATGAACTACAAACTGAATCAGTCATGTTTGAAACAGGGGTGTCGCTAATTTTGGGACACGGTGTAGTAGTAGTAGCAGTAGTAGTACTAATGTTTAAATTACTTTCTTGGCGGAGATATGCACTCTCACGAGCGCCTTCTAGTTCAGTTCATGAATCTATCACACTCCTCATCTCACACTGTTTTTCCACTGGTAGATTGAAGTTCAATCATCAATCAATCAAAAAAAATTGTATAGCGCCTCCTATATAGTCCCGAATGACAAAAATTGACAATGCCTAACAATTAAAACACTAGATATGAGCAATATAACAAATCGATAGTATAAACATCTGGAGCTGTAACATGAAATCCAAGATCCATAGAAAATGCTAAATAAAAGTTTTTCAAGATTATGTTTACAAGTTTAAAAGTCAGTCACTTACTCGATGGATGATGCCAGCTGAATGCACGTACTGCAGCACATCAACATATAGCACAATTGAGTGAGTGAGTGAGTAGGGTTTAACGTCCCACCCGACACGGTATAGGTCATTTCGGGGACGGCCTTTTGAGGCAGAATGCACACAAACATATAATAACAGAACAGTAAGTTTAACCTTTACAGAAACACAAAATACAAAATGCAGAAAAAACAAGCTAACCTAAGATTGTAAGAACTCCATTAAATGTGTGCATATGTGATTAACATAATGGTAGTTCTAATAATATTCCCTGTTATCCTCCAGGCAGACATCAGTGTGATAATGCTGTCTATTGGAAGACAAAAGGCAATGTAGCATGAATGACTCACAAACACAAGTTCAACTAAACATGCGGCCATTAACTAGCAGTACACCATTAGACACAAGTACGTTATAGCAAGTCTGGTAATCATTACTTCTCAACACAAAGACAGTTACAGCGTAAATACAATACATAGAGAGTACCACTCTGAGCAATGTGTTTTGAAGGACAGACAAACCAGAGATGCACACCCATAATAGCCGCTGAAGATTGCGACGAACATGAAAACTAATAACATATAACTGAACTGAAGAGACACATGCACAATGCACATGAAAGACTCAAAAAACAATTAGCAATTAATGATTACAAAACCTTTAACAGATCACCTTACAAAATTTATTAACAGCTAATCATGAATTTCGATCATAAACTGATTAAAATGATTACAGATTACATTCTAATCGGAATGCTAACTGTTCGACAAAAATGCCGTCTGTTATACGTAGACAAGAAATTGTACATGGTCATCATTTAGGCACTGTCTGTCTCTGTCTTCGTATGTTACAGTATATGTCTTTCTCTGTGACTGTGACTGTGTGTATACATGCCTTCAATCCTCGCAGTATCTGGTACACAAGAAACTGTACATGGTCGTCGCTGAGGCGCTGTGTTTTCACAATGTTGTTAAGGTCAGCGCCCATCAAGTGTGTTACCATGTAACTACAGTACACATTACACAACCACACATTCCACAAATGCAATCTATGTTGTGAGAGAATAAATAACATCAAAAAATGCATTTTTATTGTAAAAATTAAGCCAAAATTCACAAAATTTCTACCATCGTACAACAACTAAGAAATACGAAATACAAATGCATTTTTATGAGACATAAAAAAGTTTCTACGAAATAATAAAAATATAACCTCTATACGACCGACTCTACAGCTAGCTGGTGTTCAGCATACTGAACTGCAGCTATAACTATGACTATTACAACTGGCCGTGAATACTACTACTACAAACAAAAAAATACTTACACATCCTCAAATTCCCTGATGGATGTTGCCGGTGTAAACACATCCAATAGACCAATGATCTGTAGTTAACAAACACAAGTAACTTTCAGTCAACCAAAACATGTTTATATAGCACTCCGTGTCACATATGAATCAGTGGTGCAAACACCACATTTAACTTAATCATACCAGCCCAGCTAATTGTTCTTATCATGCTGTCATTATTAACTAATGCTGTCAAGCAATTAATTTTTTTAATCACGTTAATGCAAAGGATTAATTATTTCAGTCACACACAAAAAGAGCCTGACTGAACACACAATGACTGAACAACTACATGTCTCATCTACAAGAGCTGTTAAACTTGCCAACAAGCAACAAATGATGTCATCACCAACACAGTAATCTACTTCATTAACTTGCCAACTATCATTAAAGCTTGCTCCACACTGATAACAACGGCAATTTTAACCTGTTCAGTGTTCACCAGCTCACTGACCACATGCTGTTTCTCACATTTCACTATATGCTTCACACGATAACTATAAAAAGGTATGTCAAGTACTTTCATTGCCGCAATATTTATACTTAATTGCCATTTAATCATCACAGCAATAAAGAGGTGACAGCGGTATAAAATGTTACATTTTCGTGACGCATGTGCTTCAGTAGACGCAGCTCACGATAAGCACGCTTAGCATGAATTGCCGTCTGAAATGGTCGTGCCAACTTCTTTATTGCAACTTTCATCTTTCGGTCTCTGTCATACGATGAACTGCACACAATGCCGCATGACCCAGAAATACACAAACATGCAACCGTTCCCATCGGCAAAACAACAAAATATGCCATTTACCCATTTGCTGCCACTACTTATGAATCAATGTAAATCAAGCAGTATTAGTGAGGTACAATACATATGTAAAGTAAATGGATCTAGGCACTCCACTGCACTGCTGGGTATTGGGTGGAAGTCGTGTCCCATCAAAGAGGAGACAGAAGTTCGCTTCTATTTTAACACTGACATTGTTTTTTTACATGCGAGACCTAGCAACGGTAATTCTGTCTGTCCATCTGTCCATCACGACCCAGTACCGATTCAAGACCAGGTGAGATAGAGACATCAGGTTTTCACCAGCCTAGAGTTTCTAGTATTTTGTGACAAAATTTCATGCTGATGGGTCAGGGGGGGTACATACGAACGAGGAGGCAGAAGAAAGCACCCGATAGTAAGACGTTATTTTACCATTATTGGCTCATCTAGCTTGAAAATGGTTGCAGATGGGAACAGACATGCTGATAATCATAACAATCACTGGCGACGAGATTCTTAGTAACGTCAACATTGACGACCTTAAACCCTCATAATAAAGGGTTTTAAACTGTTAATAAATTTTTCGCAATTTCGGGCTGTGACACACAATTTTAAGAGTGAATTGTACCGCAATGGTTAGAGACAGACCAAGACAACCTGCATATGAAATTTGTGCCATTGAATGTAGACTTTAGTAGTTTCAAGTACCGACGCCCTACATTTAAAAAGGTTTGCACATGGGGGTGTCAAAGATGAGTACCTCCTAAAGAGGGGTGAGATGAAACACTGCACTGGCAGCACTGACTGCACCGGCAGCAAATTATCGCATTAATGCCAACCCAAACCTTAACCCTGACCGTAACCCCAATCCTGATCTTAACCCTAACACTACCCTTAGCCCTAATGTTTGCTCTAACATCTAATCTGCAGTAATTTGCTGCCGATGTGGTCAGTGCTGCTGGTGCGGTGTTTCGTCACAACGCCTAAAAATAATTATTTTCTGCTATTCGCTCGTCTATCGTGAAAACGATTGCAGATAGGCAGAGGCATGCTGCTTAACATAACAAGCTCACTGACAACATGCTTATTAATGGTATCAACATCAATGACCTTGAATACCAAAAATAGGGTTTTTTTAATGATTTCTTGCAATTTTTGGCTGCAAAATAGTGAATTGCAACAAAATGGATGGAGATAGACCAAGATTACCTGCAAACATAAACTGCTATATGCTATCATGCGTCTCATGAGCATTAGCTCAGATTTCTTGTTATGCTGGTGAAACTAAACACACCACTGACCATGCACACCCAACTTAAGTGCTAGAGCCTTCAATCTATTAAAGTTTCCACTCAACCATAAAAAAGACAAAAAAAATTACGAGTAATACATAAGCCATCATTGTAACTAATCTTCAGAACTTCAGTGTGCTGCTGGCTATGGGCGCATTGCACGGTAACCAGACACTTTGGACCTAAGACATTTCGGACCTAACTTTCAGGTCCGAAGTGTCTTAAGTAATGACAATGTCTTAAGACACTTCGGACCTAGTTCCAAAGTGTCCGGACACTTCGGACCTAAAATTACGAGACACTTCGGACCTATTTTTCAGTATATTTTGCCATAAAATAAAAAATTGAAAACTAAAAACTGTCATTCAGAGAAAAATTATGTGGAGAAATTGAAATTTTCTGCACCCATAATCTCGACACCGCTGAGCGGCAGAACTAATATTTCGAACAATTAGTGTAGGCCTAATTAGTTGGACAATTGGACAACTGGATAAACTGTCAATCAGTTACAGAAATCGGTATAATATGTGCTTTATATATGCTACTTTCATTCGGTCATGTTGAATGAAATTGTTGCGATTCAATGTACGTTCTCATATCTTATATCGTAAGCCTATTTGAATCAGTTTCATGCCGCTATAGGTCTACAAAATGAGATTGACTCAGTAAACAAGCCATCATTTTCTCAACAACAAGTCACAAGCCTATGCACATAACAAAATAGTTAACTTTAATTTTAGTCAAAAAACCATTAGACCACTATAAATATCTGAGAAGTGTCTTAGGTCCGAACTGTCTTAAGTCCGAAGTGTCCAGTAAGCCATTGCACCCTTTACTGTCAGTTGTCGCAGCGGAAATCAGTAACATTTAGTAGGAAAAAAGCAAAGTTTGCAAGCGGCATCACAACAATTCCCACAGTTACCAAAGGGCACGGGTAAAATGCGGACCTGTGAACCAACCAACGGGTAAACTGCGGACCCTACCTGCAGACCAGGTCCGCAGTTTACCCGGTTCACATTATCTCTATAAGTCTTCCTTCCTTGTTGCTGATGTTTGTAGGCCTACCATAAATGTGTTAGACGTAGCGTACCTACGGAGCATCACCTGCCATATGAGATCACACTGGTTAAAGGTGGTGATTAAAAGTGGTGATAAAGCTTTTTATTGGAAGCCAATTTCAGAACTATACAACGTCACCTGCCATATGGCACCAGTGATCTGTGCAACACCTGCAACGCTGCAGTCCCACCACATAATTATTTTACTAAAAATTATAAAATCCATGATTATGACACAAGAAATAAAAACAATTTGCACTTATCAACTGTTAATCTTTGTTACGGGTTTGGGGCAATAACTTTTAAAGGTTGTAATTTGTGGAATCAATTGTCAGAAGATATTAAACATGTACAAAATATAACTACATTTAAGAATAAATTAAAGGAATTATTTTACAATAGTATATCTTTGTGTTGAAGTTATACATTGTTATGTTCTGACTGGTTTTTGCAATGCGTTATAATCATATTGTTTGAAAGTGACTATTGCACTTTTCTTTTTTTTCTTTCCTTTTCTTTTTTTATCTTTGGATATTGTATCACTGATTACTTAGTTACTGCGGGCGGCCAGCGTTGATGAGCATTTGCTTTTTTGGTAGCCTGCCTACATTGTCTAGTACTGTACGACAATATTGTATTTTATGTTTTTGGCAAATAAATACTCTCTCTCTCTCTCTGTCAAGAAAGGACGTGGGGAAGAACAGCCACAGCACCGACAAGATCACCTGGGTCGAGTGCAAGAACTGCAGCCGCTGGCATCGTTGCCGCTGTGTGGGATACCAGTGCGGAGAATTCATTTGCGAACTCTGTTGACAATTTTTTATTAACATCTGTTGTTTCACTTGCTTAACTGCTAGTTTGTTTTGAAGCTACTATGAAAAGTATCTCTATTTTTGGGCCTATTGATCTAAAGACGATTTCCATTTTTAGGCCTATTGTTTAGTGACATTTTATTACAGTATTGCATTTCATGAGTGATTGAATGAATATATGATGGGACATGCTGCGAGCTAAATCTAAAGTGCCGATATTTTGGCCTACATAGGCCTATAGCCTATCTTTAAAATGAAATTCAATAGTTGTGAACTACAAGAATTAAGCCTCTGTAATATCAAGAAACACAATACATGCGGATCACATCTGCAAAGTAGGCATATTATAAATTACATTAACCTTAACTTTTTTCACACAACCGCCTGCACTGCAGCAGTAAACGCATAGAGAGGGGCATAACACATGAAAGCTACAGTAAGCTCGGCACATCTCTCATTAGGCGTTCGATTGCGCGGGATCCGCATTTTAGTGGTCCGCAGTTTACCCACTGGTCCGCACTGGCGGTCCGCAAGCTTTGGTCCGCAGTTTACCCGTTGATCGGTCTGCAAGTCCACAAGTCCGCAGGTCCGCACTTTACCACAGCCCGTTACCAAACACAACCAGACGTCAGTACTTACCAGACCTGACCGTAGGCACCTGAGCCGACTGGGCTCAGTTTCTGGTAGCGATCGGGCATTTCCCATTCGGTCTTGTTCAATTCAACACGATAGAAATGAGGCTTCGTTGTTTTCGTCGCCTTCGACGTCATTGCCGTCTGCTATAATTTTGCACTGTAGGCCTAAATGCTTTATCACATTCGCTTAATTAAAAACAGAAACAAGTTTGCTTTACAAACATAAACACAATCCAGGATTTCCGGGAAGCACCTGCTACCTAACATAACGTAGCGTAAGTATTTTACGCGATACAGAGGACACGATACAGCTTTTCCTTGCTGTAGGCGTCTATGGCACGATTGTCGTCTGTCGTCCGTCTACCAACATGATGATCTTAAACGGCCTTGAAATTAAAAAAAAAACAAGTTTTTAAAAATATTTTACCAATTTTGGCCCTCAGGGCATATTTTAACAATGAATTGCACCAAAATTACTGCACGGAGATAATCTAGTCGACGAAAACGATCGAATGTGCGCAGGCTATATACAATTTTCAGCATTAAATTAATGTAGATTTTAGCAGTCTAAGGTTCGACCTTTCAAGTTCAAAAAATTTTTCTTTTAGCTACAATTAAAAGGGGTTCAAAATTTAAAATTGTATATTCCTTTAAAATGCACCTTTAATTGTACACTTTTGTTTATTAGCTTACAAGTTATGATTGACTGCTTTGCTTCGCCTAAGAATTATAGTTTCTAATGCATGTAGGGGTTTATCAGCGATGTTTAAGTTCAAGTTATTCAATACATATTAATGTTTTTCTATCTTTTACACCGTCTCTCAGAAAAAGAACAGTCAAAATTGTTTTTGTCATAACTTTGTCAAAATTTCACTAAATTTGATAATTTTTGGCGAAAAGATAACCAAGACGATGAAATTATGCAAGGTGCACTCATTTTTCACCTCTTTAAATTTGTGTCAACACACTACCGTGTGAAACATAGATGTTCCAAATTGTTGCAATTTTCCAAGAAAACGCTATAACGACTTGATTAAGCACAAAATAATACTCAATGTAAATTGTTTAACAGAATTATAAGTTTGTGTAACAACTAAGAATTTATGTCCAACGTGAGCCCCGCATACAAAGACAATGGTTTAGATGCAACACCATTGACTGATAGCGGAATCATCGACTTGGCATTCACGGCATTCACTCATTGATTACACGTTTTTAAGCTTATCAGTCAGCTATTTTGTTGTCTGCTATTTTCACCATAAAATATTGAATACCACAAAATTATTAAATCACGTAGCATCTTCTGTCGAATTGATGATGCAAAGGTAAACAATCTGATACAAATAATCACCACGTAGTGTAACAACTTGAAGCATCTGTGTTTCACACGGTAGTGCGTTGACGTAAATTAGGCGAGGTGAAAAAAGTACACCTATCGTCTTGGCCATGTTTGTACCAAAAATCATCAGTTGGTTGAAATTTGACAAAGTTATGATGAAAACAATTTTGACTGTTTTTGAGACACGGTGCATATTAGTACATAATATAATTGCACTTACTATAATATCGTTACACTAGCAGCTACAGAACTGCAAGTGCATTTAGCGGACAGTGCTTTGCTTATAGCCAATGTATGGAATCTGGATATTAGGTCTAATTAGCCTACAGCGGATAAGTAAGCTAGATATAGTAATTAAGTAACTACTAAGCAGTATCTGGATCGGACATCCATACACAGTACTCAGCCTAGTAGGCCTAACTACTGTATAATGATGATGATGCATGCATGCACTTACTAAGGGCGAATCCAATATGTCTACAGCTTTCTTTTTCCGTCGCTTAATCGTATTTCTCTGACGCGCGTCTTTACAGTCGACATCACTGTTGAATCATTTTGGTACATTACTTCGCAGGATGTAAGGCTTGGGGTAATTTAACCTTTTACTCCAGCCTTTCTCGATGGGTTTGGTTATGTGTTTCGTTTCTCTGCTGTATCTGCTTCCACTTTATTCCGCAATTGTTTACGTAGCTCTGAAAAACGCAAATTTTTTCAATAACATAGCTTAAGTTCAATGTAGGCGCCATAATAATAACGTTATTATGCATACAGGGCATATGCTGTATTTTTACCGTTGGTATTTTACAACGTAGTTCAGCGACGCGTTTAAGATGCGGTGGAAATTTTAATGACGCACAAACCTTTTTGTACGCTAGCGTTTATGCATCTCTCGTAGGCCTATGCTTCTATGCGGTTAAATCTTTACAAACTATTCAGTTACGACAGGCAGTGCCGCAGTTTCGTCGTTCTAGTCTCTGTTTGTCGCAGCGGCTGTTATAGGGTGTTTACACGATCAAGCAAACGTCCAGCAATTCACGTGTATTTTGAATACATTTGCTAGAAATTTGCTGGACGTTTGCTGGGTCGTGTAAACACCCTATTACATGTATGTTTGGCTCACAAGCTGTGCACGACAAGAACATTATTCTGTCGTACCGTTTAATAACAAGACGCTATGAGAGATCTCAACCTCCGCCAGGAATAGTTTTACCGCTTGGCGAATACAGCTGACGTCACACAGCTGTTTTCAAATTCCAAAACAAGAATTCGCTGATCGCCACTAAAATCTTATTCACTCATGACAAAAAACTTGATCAAAATTCGTTAACAGTTTTTTTGAGAAGGCTAATGAGTTTTCGATAATCGCCTAACCTCAAAGCCGTTTTCATCGCTTCGTTTCGGCGGCAGTCTTTTTGTAAAATCTTTAAGATCTAATTTGAAATAGTCGTCGATTTAATAGATCTAATTGCTCATTGCAATTAAAGTATTATTGCTTACCGAAAGTCTGCTATATGGTACTATACGTGTTCACTGTTCAACTACTGTTTTGAGTCTGATCGACTGGTATCATTTTGCATGTTTATACGCGATAAAAGAAAATGTGCATAATTATAAAATTTGACGATCTCGACGTTAAAATTATATATAAAATTGCAACCATTTCAATAAATTTTAACAAGTTTCTACATCCATGCGTTTATGAGGCGAAAATTTCAAACGACAGACCGGCTGATAAACGAACAGAAAAACTGACCCAATGCAATGCGTAATGAGGTGTTTACACGATTCAGCAAACGTCCAGCAAACTTCCAGCAAATGTATTCCAAACACACGTGCTAATGCTGGACGTTTGCTGGATCGTGTAATCACCCTATAAGGCGGCCTCTCAGAACTCCGAAGAAGGAGCACATAACAGTTCACACAGTATGCTTAAGATAGTCGTAACTCTTAAAGTGGACGCGAATGTTCGTGACAGTAGCATGCATCGTCGTACACTTACAACCGTAAAGTAATTAACTCATTAAACGATCGCATGCTTTGACTGTCCTCTTGTCGCTGTCTGTCCGTATGTGTCTGTCTCTATCTGTCTGTCTGTTTGTGTGCGTGTCTGTGTGCGTGGATGTGTCGCTGATTGAGAGGCTGTAGTGGTCACGCAGCAAAGTGTCGTGACAGCGTAATTAGTCTTTTTACCACCACCACCATCATCATCAGCAGCAGCAGCAGTAACGTTGTCAGATAAGCTTATGCCTAGTGGTGCAGTTGCTGTTATTAGGTTTACACTACCGTAGACAGTAGACATAGTTCTTCACAGTTCCTAGAAATCTTTAATAGACTTTTCTAAATTCAAGACACTTTAAACGTTTAATTAGTACGAGTTCTTTAAAAACTAGTATATTGTTAAACTGGCTGCAAATACGATTAACTACTGTAAACAGAAAAGAATCTTTTCATAAATTTGAAACAGCAAGCAGTACGATCATTTTCCACAAAAAGCAGGTTTAGCGCGACACAATTTGTAATCTTTTTATAGGCCTAGAGATTTACTAAGAAAATAATAGTCACCAGTGCGCAATCGTGCTAAATTAAAACATTTTGTAACTGGTTTGGCGTAAAACATTTGGTCGCACGTTAAACAGAAACAGGCAAAATACACCGTGTTTCAAAAACCTAGCATCGTTTATTTTTTGAATAGCTCTGTGAAACATTGATGAATTTTAATAATTTTTGGCGTGCAACATACAGAAGAAACTTGACGTAAATAACTATAGTTTGGCTCATCTAGCGTTAATATTGTCGCTACACTACACCGTGAAAGCGACAAACACGAATAACAGTTATTATCTCTCAAAAAATCACAGGTTTCACATCACATCATCTGTATTACAGCTTTAAATTTTCTTCTTTATCATCATCATCATCATCGACAACCGTGGGCTCAATGCCCGTTGGTGTCTGACGCCATTCTTACTATCGCTGCCCACCGCTGCCTATCTAGGGCAGCGTGGCTCAACTCCTGCAGGGTTGCCCC
>Ga0209367_1002184_pt1 | contig 25511 bp, 18 predicted proteins | sample WorMetLIZISLAND2_FD_187412 | JGI IMG/M metagenome (GOLD analysis project Ga0209367, IMG submission 187412) | Marine gutless worms symbiont microbial communities from Max Planck institute for Marine Microbiology, Germany - Olavius geniculatus... ... | reverse complement strand
TAACCAGTAATACAATAAATCAATTTAAAAATTGTTTGAAACGGGAATTGCAACCGGAAACACACAGTTAATCTTAGTTATTAGGATAGTAAGCGTTATATGGCTTTCGCCTGTGCTTACTTAGGCCACCAGTAGTTCTGGTGGCTTCGGTGAATTCGACAGTGTACGGTCGACTGTCGGCCCTCTAGTACGGAGCCTAGAGGACCGACTATCGGCTCTCTAGACACGGCGTTTTTTGTATGTGAAAGGGGCTGACAAGCGGGTAGTTTGCAGGACAGAATACAGACAGCTACAATTGCAGACTTTCTTGTATACTACCGTTTCTATAAATTCTCCTTTGTTGTAAAACACATCTTGTTGCTCCATAATGAGTAAAAGAATTAAATTCTGTCTATATTCAACCCCAGATCTAACTCGCCGACCACACCCACTCACAATAAAAATAACGCAGTGACTATACGCACGGCCGGTGTGGCATTATTGGCTGATACCATTCACCATTTACCATCTTCTGCGTATCATCTTCATCTTATGCGGCTTTGTAGGCCTGGTGGCCTTTTGCCGATCAGTACATCAGTGACAATATGTGACTGTTCTTGGAGGAAGTTCCAGTGTCAACATAAAATCCTTCCAGTGCTTGTCCAAACGACCTTTGATTGAAGCTGTTTACTGATGAGGCATTGACGACATCACTTGGCAGACTATTCCAGTATTCAACAATTCTCTGGCTAAAGTAGTCATGTCTAACTCTGCTACGGCAAGTCAGTCTAGATAGCTTCAAGTTGTGGCCTCTTGTGATACTGCTGTTGGCCATTCCCAAGATTCCACAGTCAACAGTGTACAAATCATGACAAAATTTGTAGGCTTCAATCATGTCGCCACGAACTCTTCTGTAGACAAGACTCGGTAAGTTCAATATCTGCAGTCTGTCCTCATAGTGTAACTGTCTAATATGTGGCAAAAGACCTGTAGCTCTTCTCTGCACTCTTTCTAACTTGTCAACGTCCTTCTTGAATGACACAGGCCATGTTACATTAGCATATTCAAGTATTGGTCTGACAAGAGACGTGTACAGCAGCACCAGTGTTTTTTTATCAAGATATGCGAAACTTCTTTTAATTAGCCCAAGTTGACGGTTTGCTTTGACTTTGAGAACCACTGCATCAACCTGCTGCCCAAACTTCAATTCGTTGTCCACCAATACACCAAGATTCTTTCACACTTCGACTCCTCCAACACCACTGTACTTCCATCTTTGGCTTCCAGAAAATATGTCATCACTGGCGGATTAGAGCCCAGCCTTAGAATCTTACACTTGGCTATACTGAACTGCAGCAGCCAGACTTTAGACCAAGACTGTAATGCGGACAGGTCTGCCTGTAATTTCTGACAGTCACTGAGACTACGAATCCTGGCAAACAGCTTTGTATCGTCTGCAAATAGTTTAACCAGGTTAAACACAGCATCTGGAAGATCATTAATGTAAATTAGAAATAACAGTGGTCCCAATACGCTGCCTTGAGGCACTCCACTAGTAACGCTGGCATAGCTGGAACGTACACCACTGACAATTACACATTGCTTCCTGTTACACATGTACCTCTCGCATAGCCTAGTTCTAAGCTGTCCGTAGCTCCAGAACTAGGCTAGTATTTAGGACGAAGTTCTTTGTCTACCTCTCGCAGTGACCTTACCTCTCGCATAGACCTCACAGTCGCTGGTCTAGTTTTAACTAGGAAAGCAAAATAATAAAACGGCAGAATCTAAAAAGTAGAGCAAACAATCTTATACGTCTGTAAAGGAAACAATTCATACATCTTAATACAAGCTAGTTATAACATTTCTACTTTCATTTGCTACCATGGTTAAAAATATTTTCCCTGAACGGAGGGGCGAGGGCGTTAACACAACAAAATATTAAATAAGCAAATGTTTACATTTTTACAGTTTAGAGTACACTTTCTGAAATATTGAGAAATTTACAAATATGCACAATGTTTTCAATTAATGGTACCGTATTTTAGAAGATTATATTCTTCGGTATTCGTCCACGGAGCCATAAATACTTCCATCGTATTCGTCAAACAACTGCTACTTTATATTGTCATTCATTTTCCACTTCAGTTCACTTTTCTACGATTTTGCAACCGGAAAAGGTGACGTCACGTGACTTTGTTTGTAAACAAAGTGATTCGTGATTCTGTGATTGACAGTAATAAATTAGACATAATGTCGTGTCGTAGAGCTATTCATTTTGTGCTAAAGATCGGGAAGAGAAGCGAAGCTGTCGATTTCTATAAAAATGTGCTTGGCATGAAGGTACCGCATACAATAGTTGCAATAAAATCGCATCGCCCTTCTTTCTACTAAGTGCTGTTGGTGTCTGGCTTTTTCGCCCCTGTTCCGGTTCGCCCCTTGGCTTGTTCGCCGCTGGCTCTTTCGCCCCTGGCTCTTTCGCTTCCTGGCTTGTTCGCCCCTGGCTCGTTCGCCCTCTGGGTTGTTTGCCCTCTGGCTGATTCGCCCTTGACTTGTTCACCCCCTGGCTTTTTCGCCTCCTCACCTTTCACGTTTCACCCCCGTTGAATGCCGGTAATTTTATATCAAGGCTCATACGTAATAATTGTCTTTAGTTCTAGACAGTTTATGCATGATGATGAGAATAAACGATTGTGTGAATGTTTAATGCTTTGTTCAATTCTGAAATAAAATCATTAGGCCTATACACGTATTTTATTATACAGAGTTTCAGTGCACTTTCTCGCCTTAGAATGTTTGCAATTATGTCTGATGCTGTCTATAGGTCTATAGGCGTTTGTCAAGCGGTTATTAGGCCTAGACCCAAGTATACCTGTAAGAATTTATTTCAAAGGAAGCTTGACATTGACACGTACATTAGCTGAGTTTTAAGCATTCTAGGTATAGGCTATATATAATAGTTACGCCACTGCAATAAAACCGAAGATTACTGACTTTGTGAACTGTGATCACTCATTATTCAATTTGTCACGTATAATGTTAATTGAAGTAACTATTAATCAGTGATGTGATGCTACACTTACTTGTTGCCTTTCTGTAAATTGAAACACAAGCGTCAATAATGAATCACCGGTATACACAATGGGGGTGGAGGCGAATCGTCCAGGTTGAGAGAGGGAGTGAATTGGCAAGAGGGCGAACAAGCCAGGGGGTGAAAAAGCCAGGGGGCAAATGAGCCAGGGGACGAATGAGCCAAGGGGTGAAAAAGCCAGGGGTGAAAGAGCCAGGAGGGCAAACAAGTCAGGGGCAAAACAGCAAAAGGGTGAAAAAGCCATAATTCGTTTTGAAGTTATATTTGTCAAAAAATTATAATTTACAATTTTTTAGATGCAAGTTGGTTATATGCAGTATTCTTGCTATAAATTAGTTTGTTTTATTCAGATATTGACAACAGTATGTGCGGTTTTAGGTTCTTCGACATGAGGAGTTTGAAGAAGGATGTAAAGCAACCTGCAATGGGTAATTCTGCTGCTTTTTATGCACCAGCCACTGTCTTTGAACTTAATAATGATGAATTTATTATAACTTAATAATAGCATCTAGGTCTTCAATATTACACTAATCTTATATACTCCTCTTTGCTACGTTAGGAACGTAGAGCGCAAGGAGTAATAAATTGCTTTACCTCTCTGCAGCACAAGTAAGGTGCTCATCTGCTTTACTAGGCCATTGAGCCTGTATATGGGTAGACCACTAAGTCTGCGACGCATGGCTAGTGTAACTGTAGCTACTTTCCCGGCAGCAGACCATTGCCACCCCTTGACCAAACTGTACTGCTTGATGACAGAGGCATACGACTATACTAAAGCAGAGTTACTAATTGATATCGACCAGACCAGGAGTACAACCCAATGACTGCATGATCAAAAATCTGGAGCCATAAAGCCAGCGAAATAATCCGGTGCTAGATAGATGCATGGTCATAATGGACAAAACTATGCATCTATCAAGCAGCGTTATGGAGGTATGGTGCCTCAAAGATAATGGGGTGACGAGTTTGACCTTTTGGGTTACGTGACGTGATGACGTCAGTTGCATGGTTGATGCTGTCGGCGAGGTGATGCTGTCAGCACCGCTATTTGCGGTGTGAAAAGAAAGGAACTAAAAAGCAGTTAAAAGAATAGAAAAGAAAATAATGCGCGCGAAGAGTACAGTAGATTTGTCACAATCTAAAATATTTCTTGTTACATTTTGCTTATATTATGTTGTGATAATAAATGGACTACATTTTCAACTAGAAAGCAGTCAAAGTCCGCACACATCTGCCAAGGCAATGTTGTTCGCTAGGTGGCAGCACTATCTTTGTTTTTGCAGCGGTTTCCCCCATGCCCCATTGAAAGCAATGGTAACGAAAATTTCAAAGTGATCCAGAATCCAGGATTCCTTCCGGATCACCCCCAATATTGAACGACTGGTAGTTTGTGCCATTCCCGACATACCCTCAAAATTTCAGAAAGATCTGTTCATAACTTTTTGAGTTATCTTGCTAACACACAGACAAACGGACAAACAAAGTCTGGCAAAAACATTACCTCCTTGGCGGAGGTAACTATCATACTCTGTGTACTTTTATTGTAGTCCGTATGATGGAAAATGGAGCAAGTCCATGATTGGATATGGTGCAGAAGACAGCCATTTTGTACTGGAGCTTACTTATAATTATGGAGTTGGGAGTTATCAACTGGGAAATGATTTTCAGGTACATGTTTCTGTATATGTGCATCCGGTGGTATCATATAACAGTTTTGGTGACTTCTTGTCGATAAAGATAATCTTGGAAAATGGCTGTGTTTTAAAAGTTTGTGAGATTGCACATTGATAATTTTTACGCACGAAAGCAGCTACTGCTTTCAGCCCATCTTGGCCATCGCAGTTCTGTTTATCCGTCTGTCTGTCACACGGGTGGATCAGTCAAAAGTGGTGCTAGTTAGAATCACCAAATCTTCGCCGTCAGCTGCCTGGAAGACTCTAGTTTCAGGAACCATAAAGCTTTTCCATAAATTCGAAGGGCTCACCCCAAACGAGGGCACTAAATGAGAAAGGGGTAGGGAAAATTTGCGACTTTTGGCCAATAAGTCGCTGTATCTCACTAATGGTGCAAGATAGGGCCTAGGTTACTATTAATCACCAATAGGAAGTCATACACTGGCTCTCGATTGGCGGCGAATTCAATGACCTTGAATGACCGTGAACACCAAAATATGGCGTATTATGGATTTTTTGGCGATTTTGGGCTGCGACACAAGTCTCTGTCATTCACAAGGTGGCGCCACGGAACTATCGTTATGAGATCCAGATAGAGAATTTGGTATTTGTATATTAACTTAGCGTGAACACCCCAATTTTTAGCTAAACTACTGAACCGGAACTGCTATAGGCTTTCGCGTGTTTCATGCACATTAGCTCATATTTCTTGTAGCTATCACTCAGAAGTCAGAAACTGTCACCTAAAGCAGCTGATTGATTTGGAATATTAATTTTTTTAAATAAATATTCATTTTTTAATAACTTGAATGTTGAGAAGCTTGCACTGAGCTTATGCTTTATGCTGTTTAACAGAATGCCATCAATTTTTATGTGCAACAGCTATGCTAAGCACATAATCGGTATCAGCATTAAACAGTTTTTTAAAGATGAACATTACGTTGGCTGTGCTGATGCATAGTTGCTACTTGCTATGCATGCGTATAATGGAGTTCTTACAATTTTAGGTTAAGCTCATTTTTGTGTTTTGTGTTTATGTAAAGGTTAAACTTTCTGTTTATTGTAAAGTTTAAACTTACTGTTCCATTATTATGTGTTTGTGTGCATTTTGCCTGAAAAGGCCGTCCCAAAAATGACCTATACTGTGTCGGGTGGGACGTTAAACCCTACTCACTCACTCACTCACTCCAGCTGTCAGTGGCATGTTCATTAGCTCCAATGGGAAACTTATGCTTTTGGCTAAAGTCATGTTCTATGCTACGTTGTAAATGTGTCGCAGGGTATGACGATTGTTTCCAGTGATGTTTACAAACGTGTCGTTGATGCTCAGTATCCATGTACCAACATTGATGGCAGTCTTCATGTTGATGATCCTGATGGTTACTCATATACTGTTGTTGATAATTCTGCATTTGATGGAAGTATGGGACATTTATCTTTTTGTATTAGGATATTTTTAACCTGATATTGCAATACAGATATGCTGAAGACATATTTAGTATTTCATATATTTTTTTTCGTCATGGACATTTGTGGTCATGATTTAAATCATTAGTTTTATTTGATAATGGTCATAAGAAATGAATAGAAATGTAATGCTAGCTTACATCTACATTTCAGTTTTTAAAAATAAACTTTGTAGCGTAGAGCTGTTATTTATATTGTTGCTGGGTTGAAATGTCAAACAGCACACTGCATCCAACATTAATCCCAGCCTGGCAGGCCAATATTTGATTCACTTATGCCAGAGGTATGAAAGGCTAAGTCCACCTAGATTGTTTGTTATGTACTCAGATAGTTTACCTTTCCGAAGACATTCACCATTCAGGTACTAACTGGGCCAGTGTGGGGCAACTACATTGATCGTGACAATGCGTTAACTGTTAGCCCATGCCACATAGTTCCCGGAACCACCGCCATTTGCTGCCGCCGCCGCTGTTAAGGCCTCGGAGCGCGACCAACCGTTAAGTTAGCGGTCCTGGACCGCTAAGGTTTCACGCCACCGCCGCCGATAAGCTAGTGGTTTTAGCGGTCTAACGACGAAATAAAATCAAACAATGTGTTGTGTTCACATTGCTGCAAGCAGAGCGCTAGCGCGAGTGCGCGTGTCCTCGTCAGTCGTCATTTATGGTCACAGTCACAGTTTCAATTGCCAATGGCTTAGCGATCCGGACTGCCACTAACTTAACGGCTTAAACCGCTAAGCCAGCTGCTAAGGCTTCTGACTTGCCGTTAAGGCCTTAGCTTAACGGTTCCGGGGACTAATGCCACCACAATGTTAATTTTTTTAGATGCACTAAAGAAGCTGGCATTGGCATCTTTAAATCTTCAGGAGACAAAACGTGAGTCTAATGCAAACTCTTGTCGTAGGTTGCATAAACGCATGCTGGCTTATTTCGCTGCAGCTGTTTTACTGTTATCTTATTAATCATTATGCAGCTAAATACATAATATTTTTTCTGTACATTATTTGTGATATTTGTTTCAATTATGTTTGATTTTTTGTTGAACAAGTATGGATATTTATTTACATTTGTTTGGTAGTTCGCTCAGAAGTGATAGCTTGCGGAACGGACTTAAGTTTTGCTGGCATTTATTTTTTTTCTTCTTTTTTTCCTTGCGTAATTTCCGAGCTCCGTAAGCCGATTGCCGTAAAATTTTGCACAATGCTCAGAAGTGTGTTAGTTTTATCATCCCAGTCCAAAATTTCAAGGGGCCTTCCCCCAAAAAATTTTAGGGATCAAAAACATGCAAAATTTGGCTCGATTTTGGTCAACTTCAAACTTCGGCGGCAAATATCTCTGGAACGGACAAAGATATTCAAAATCGGACAAGTGCATTTCCTTCCGCGTTAAGTGAAGAAACTTTGGTGAACTTTGGTCCACTAATTACTGAGATTAAATGGTAGGATGGTACCCACTTAAATAGACTTTTTTGAAAGTCCATATTTCGGCCCCTAGAGGGTGCTGCACCCCCAAATTTTTTACGCACGCTATAGAATGACCAAGTCTTGCTAGCGCCCTCCTCTCAACGGGGACACGGGTCCTCTTATGGGCCATGTGACTTTGCTACCGGGGAATTTCAACCCGTTAAATTTCTTCTCCTAATTGGACCTAGGGCGCACGGACTCACATTGGGCTTTGCCCCAAATTTTTAGTTGGTAATATTTTCAATTTAAATTACTTTATTTACTGGTTTTGTTATATGTTTTACTTCTTACTAGACATGTCACTGTTGTCACAACAGTTGAGACTATTCACACGTTATAGTCTTTGCACTGTGACAGAATAATGTTTCATAATTGGCAGATTAGTGTTCTAACTTGGAAAGATTGGATGAGGTCAAGTTTCGCTAAGACTTTATTTAGGACTAAAGTCTTGAGTTTGCTCTTGACTTTGGGCTTATCTACGAGCTGGACTTGACTTTAGTCTTGACTTTCGACTTGACTTTCGTTTCTGGTCGTCCATCTTTTTTTACATAACGGTCGAATAACTGCATTAATATAATTAGTTAATTAACATTACACAAGTGTTTTCTGGGCCTATATTAATCGGGTGATGTGTGCAATATTAATCTGCTTACATTTATGGCCATTTTGTGGATACAAATGTAATTTTGTGCAATATTTTCAGCAATGCAAACCAGCGATGACGTCATAATTTACGCAGGTGTTGTCTGCTGAGTTAACGCCAGTAAGTAGTAAGTAACAAAACGCCTATTATTTATCACATACCACACTTTATTTTATTAGACAAAAAGTAAATATTACGCTCAAATAATGAACTGGGACGTCCGTTTAATCAAGCCAAGGCATAATTGTATTCTTTTAACATTGGAAATTGCCAGCAGATTTTGGTCTTGACTTTTGACTTGACTTTAGGCTTAGACCAAAGTCAGATCAAGTTCAGTCTTGACTTTGGGCTTAGACCAAAGTCAAGTCAAGACTTTAGTCTTAGACTGAAATCTTAGCAAAACTTAACCTGAGCCATTGTCAGCAGTATTCTGCTGAGATCAGTGCAAGTTGGTATCTTGTTAACAAAATATGATCATTTTTTGTGAATACCATTAGATACTAATGTGACACGTATGCAGATAATATGTGATGTCACTGTTGCGTTTGTGTTAAAGAAGGGTGGTTTGGATTGTGCACAGGATTCTGGTGTGACTTGTGCGGCATGCAATTAATATCGGAGAATCTGGAATGCTTTTCAGTGGCTTTCGATTCTGAAGTAGTATGTCAGTGCATGTTGTCTTAAATTGATTTCCTTTCTCTGATGAAACAGTGTTATATTGGGTGCATTCTGTGTCGCAGAATTAATGCTTGGTGCTTATTTGTGTCAACTTGTCTTCTACAATTTGGCATTTATTATAATTTTATTTCTATGAGTGTTCAGGTGCTATTTAAGCATTTGATTTTCACAAAATTCCATGATGGTAACTGTTATGCTTGTCCCTAGAGCTGCTGCTACGGTGAGTATTCTATTATTACTATTTTAGTTACATTTTTGCTTTTTGAGTGACTGCCAGTTAGTCCTGATAACACAAATGATATTTTGGGAGCAAAATTTTTTTCCGGGCTGCGTACCAATGTTGTGACCCAATCAATGGTGTCAGAGTGCTGTAGGGTTAATAACGGTAGTGATAGTTTAATACGTTTTAGTAAGATAGCTTTGATGAATTAGTTTGAGTTACGTTTAGTACCGAGAGTGAGCCGCAAAACTGACCAAGTAGTTGTGCAATCAGCCAATCACTGTTTTACACAGCCCTAATTAGATGAAGAATGTGTTACAAAGACTGTTTCAAGCTGTTCTTAGATTAGCATACATTTGTTGCGTGAATGGCGGAGACTTGGTGTAGTGATAACATGTTGGTCGTGGTCAGCAAATCAACGCTGGGCCCGTTAGTACTTGGGTGACCATTTGGCAGGCAGGTACTGAGGTGAATCGTCTTAGTATGTAACCAGCCACCAAGGTCAAACTCAGCCTTACATCCTCCGGGATAGGTAAATCGAATGTTGGCCATTTCTCTATGGTAGATTATGTGACTACCAGATAAAGCTGGGACATAAACAGGCACACCACGTGATGGACTCACTAGCCCCATACTAAGTGGTTTTGCAGTGTAAAGTGGTGTCTAGCTGAGGGCTAAGGAAGCCTTGTGGCTTGGAAAGACTTTACTATTCACCGTTTTGTAATGCAGGTTGAATTGGAATTCATTAAAATTCATAGTTCAGTGGATCACGGCTCAGCATTTGGTAGAGTTGCACTGTCATGTCCTGCGACTCAGGTGCTGTATATACATGGCATCTCGGTCTGTTCTGTGTCGCATTTAAGTGCTCTAATTCTTATGTATGTATAAGAACAACATGCATTCAAATGTTTTCATTTATGTGCATGTGTGAATTTTCAGTTTCGTCATTGTTCATGCCCAGGTGCCATATTGATTATTTCAGTGTGTTTCTTTGCTCTATGTTTATGAAAGATAGTACTTGGCTACTGTTGCATTGTTTTGCACAAGAAATCTGAGCTAACGCTTATGAGACGCACGAGAGCCTATACCAGTTTCTGTTCGCAGGTTGTCTTGGTCTATGGCCATCCATTTCATCGCAGTTCACTTCTCTGCAGCCAAAAATCGCAAAAAAAATCACTAAAAGCCTAATTTTTCATGTTCGTGGTCACTGGTCATTCAAGATCGTCTATGTTGATACCACTAAAAAACACGTACATGTTTGTGTTTATCTGCAAGCATTTTCATGCTAGACAAGACAACAGCGGATAAATAACCAGTAACCACTTTTAGGGGGTACTTTTCTTTGACATCCGAGTGTGCAGGCCTCGTTGAACATGTGGGGTCGAAACTTGGGGGTGCTATATCTCCATTCAATGCTGAAAATTTTATGTGCAGGTTGTCTTGGTCTGTCTTCAGCCATTTCAGTGCAATTAACTCTAGAAATGTGTGTCGCAGCCCGAAATTGCCAAAAATTCACTAAAACACGTTATTTTGTAGATTCAAGGTCATTCAAGGTCATCGATGTTGACACCTTTAAGAAGCTTGTCGCTAGTGCGTGTTGTGATAAGCAGCATGACTGCTGACTTATTTTTTGATAATTTCTGAAGCTGTAACCTGGCGAACTTTTCTGCATCAAATGAATTGCAGGAATTAAGCATATTTTTGTGGTAATTATTTTGTCTTTGTCAAACTGTGCATGAAGCTATGCGTAATCTGAACTTTCTGAGGCATTTGAGACATACTGGAAAGAACTTTGGCATAAAATAAATTCCCTGTACATAGTGTTACTTAGGAGTTATCTTTGCTTTACACAATAACTCTCATGTGTTGTTGCATGTAGTAGTGTGCAGTTGTAGCTATAATGCATAATTCTGCTTCAATTAACCTGATTGCATTTCTTCTTCTTCTATCATTCTAAGAAAATCCATTGTATGTTAACATTATTTATTGTAGCTGAAATCCATAGAAGAGCAAGCCATCAGTGATGGCTTCAAAGTTTTAACGCCACTAGTAAGTCTTGACACTCCCGGCAAAGCCACTGTACAAGTTGTCATACTCGCTGACCCCGTAAGTCTTTACTGCTTTGATACTGTATTATAACAGTTATTAGTAAGTTACCGTGTATTAATTATATATTATATAGCATATAATTTTATATCATATACTTCACAAAGCATACCTCCATCTGTGGTCTAGAGATCGGGAACCTGATTCCTCCCTTCCTCCCCACATCAGGAACATTGATTCTGCTCTGGCATTTTGCAAAGCCCTTAAGACTCGTTTTCCAACTGATCTAGACGTTGTAATGCACTATTGGTCTCACAGTTGTGGATAAGGCATCATAATGTTTATTATTATGATTATTAGAACGTCATAACATATCTGATCCTATGCATAGATATCTGGTACATAGCATTAGGTACTTTCTTTATCTTCCATTATTGATGATTTAATACACCCGTGGTCTTCTTATGTAATGAGGACACTTTACATTTTACATGTGATATCGTACAGGGCTGCAGAAATTGTCAAATTAACGATTAATCATGTGATTAATGTTTGAAAATTTTCATTGATTAGAAAATTTATTAAGTTTTTGATTAAAGGCACGTCACTTAGAAGTTATTACGAAGCAGAGACCATAAGTTTCTGCAAAGTTGGCTATTAAAAATTTCATTAGTTCTGGGTCCTATTTACGATGTGTGATGTTGTAGGATGGCCATGAAGTATGCTTCGTTGGTGATGAGGCATTCCGCGTTCTGTCACAGCAAGATCCGCAGGCAGACAGCTTGCTGTCAGCAGTCAGTATTTAATTTACACGATGTAATATATACACCATACACCACTGATGTATGAGGGGAATTTAAAAAGTTTTGCAAGTTGATATGTTAGACAGAAAAATTTTCCAAAGTTTATACACCAACTAGAAATGCGTTCTGTGTAACGAGGTATCTGTCCCATTGCCACGCTATATATCCTAGCAGCTGCGTTTCAGCGTATGACGATCTTGTGAGCCTGCAGCCAATTTTGTCTTTGAATAAAAACAGTTGGTTACCGTGACAACAGGAGTCTTCAGGGGAGAAATTTGCATGACACCATTGCATAGCCCGGGCCCGAAAATAGGGGGTAGGTGAAAACAGCGTGAAATAATCTATTGCGGGAGATGAGTTATAGTCAATTTTGTCCCAAAATTCGTTGCCATAGCAACGGGGTGTGGCAGGGGAGAAATTTAAATGACACCATCAGATAGCACGGGCCTGAAAATAGGGGGTAGGTGCAAACAAGGAGCAATTATCTTTCACGGTGGCCGAGTTGTAGTCAATTTTGTCCCAAAATTTGTTGCCATGGCAACAGGAGTGGGCAGTGGAGAAATTTAAATGAAACTATTGGATAGCCCGGGCCCGAAAATAAGGGTGTAGGTGAAAACAGCACGCAATTATTTTTCACGAGGGCCGAGTGTAGTCAATTTTTGTCCCAAAATTCGTTGCCATGTTAACAGGGGTTATCAGGGGAGAAATTCAAATGACACCATCGGATAGCGCCGGCCCGAAAATAGAGGGGGGAAGTGAGAACAGCTAGCAATTATCTTTCACGGGGGCTGAGTTATAGTCAATTTTGTCCCAAAATTCATTGCCATGGCAATAGGGGTTGGCAGGGGAAAATTTTAATGACACCGTTGGATAGCCAGGGCCCGAAAATAGCAAACAGCACGCAATTATCTTTTACGGGGACCGAGTTATACCGCTTTGACATCCCCATAGGCCTTAATGCAATTTTTTTACATTGGGGTAAAATAGGGGAAGGAGTTATCAGATGTTTATTCCAACCAAACTCGATCTTACTTTTCAGGCCCCGAATCACGTATGTTTCATCAAGATCAAATCAAAATTGCGGCCGTAGGAGTATTTACAGACAGACTGACAGAATGACAGACAGACGCGAGTGACTTTATAATCTGTCCCATGCTATGCTATAGCAATGGGACAGATAATAAAACGTATGTTTCTCCTAAACACGTATGAGCCTAAAGTGGATATGACGTCATTGTGATGTATGACACCATAGAGCATTAAACAGGAACGATTTGGAGTGCCAGTGCAAACAACGCAAAATTGGGCTCGCTGTTGCATGACATTTCTTCAGTCTATACCGTTAGATTTTCCAACAGGAGGCCTTGGGACATGTGATTTTATGAGAGGCCTGATAAGTACGTCCATGAATTTCTCATTTGTGATTATTGATATTCAAATATATGCACGACAATTTTCCAGTCTGCAGCCGAACTTAAAAATGCGAAACCCCAGGATACATGATTTTGTGGAAGCCCTGACAAATACGATCATGTATTTTTTATTTGCAATATGAATACAGTAGCCAAGATCTGCACTGGCCATAAATAAGAACACTTATGTCAATTACGATGTCACGTTGGGATTTGACATCGTCAGTAAAATTTTATTAAAAAAATAAAAGTGGCACGTTTTTATAGACCGCTGTGTTAAGGGTAATGTTGTTTTTGCATAGTTCAATTACTAGCGGCAATAACAAAAGAATATTTAACTGCTGTATTCAATTACTGACTTTAGTCATGTAAAAAATTTCTTTGAGAACATTTTGCTGAAAACTGCAAGACTCTTATGACATACGGTTGCAAAATTATGGTGTAGTTAACTTTGTGCCATTTTTTGGACCACCCTGTATAAGTATGAGTGTTATGTTCTTTATTGTCATTGCTGCATTTTCAGGCTATGTTGATGGACAAAAGTAGCGAGTGGTTTTCAAAGATGGGAAGATCAAAAATATCAGCGCAGCCGGTGTAATAGAAACGAGTGTACATGGCGTCTTGCATGACGGGGCCTGTGGCGAGTTCAAACTACAGCCAAGATTGAATGGCTGTAATACTGAGGAAATGTTTTGTGATGCAAGTTGCACTGCCCTTTACCTTGAAGAAAGCTTGAGCGGATTTGGAGATGTTAACTGTAAAGATGATGGCTGATTTGTTGATGCTGTACAATTGGACCTAGTTATGGTGTTTGGGGTGTCGGACAATATGCTGTATGGACTGATGTCGTACGTACCCTGGACATTCTTTGCTACTGTACTGGACATTTCCCCACCATGATGTACACTATAATGTAGGCATATGAAAAGGGTAGTGTTATTTTGTGATGATGGTTGGATTAACTAATGACTAATGCCATTTGATTCACAATCTGCACGGGAGAAACACTACGGTTCTGAAAGAAGTGATTCTCATTAAATGAGCTCGTTTACACGGTGAATTATTAATAGCAAATGTCAAAATTGTTCAAATAATATAAATGTCTGGTGTTTTGCAGTTATGCGGCATTATATCTGGTATTACATTGACGTACCGGTAGTTGAAAGGGGTGTAACTTTTTTTGGCTCATGCTGCACCTGGTTGAAAACTTCTGTGATGTACACTATATAAGTTCACGGTATATTTTTGCAATTATTGTGCATCGTATTGTGAAATTAGATTGGTCCAGAGTCATCATTCAGTTTGTTAAAGGAGATGTCACACAAGAACGCATGTTGCAGTGAAGCAGAGTTAAATAACACACAACATTATAGATAAACAATGCACCAAATATCTCCTGAATGGCTGTACAAAATAAAATTCAAGCACACAGTTACTCATTAAAAAAGTTTAACAGCAAACCTGCTGCAAAAACTAATGGAAAGTTATTCATGTTAAACTTTCAGGACAAAAAAAACTTTCTACGCGAAATGCACTGCACAAAATGTTTGGTCCTATCTTTTTTCTGTTATGTATAACCTACCTAAGGCAAAGGATGATTGGATGAAATTTCTTCAGTTAGCTTTTGATAGGAATCTGGATCATGACCAGGGCATACTAGAAAACTAATAATCTTTACCAGCTGTGATTTGGATTAACAAGCACCAAACATGGCAATATTAAAATCATCAGCATATCTCAATCTCAGCAACAACTGTGAAAATTTCCAGAAAGATGCTGTATTAAGATTGCAAAATTCAGAAGCACATTAAACTAACTGTCCAGTCACATTTTGTTAGTAACATCACCAATGCTATAGTTAACACTAGCGTTACCCAGCACAACATATTCAGCACTTAATTTGTAGGAAAAAATGGCAGTACTGTCAAGGACCACAGATTGCTGAGTACTGAACTGCTGAAATACCAGAAACCAAGCTGTCAAACCATATCAAAGGTGTGGGCTACAGCCTTGGCCGAAAACAAGTTTTGGTTCATTTTCAAAACACGATTCAATGTGCAGCAATTTGGTATTTTGGCCATTTTGAACCTTGCAAATAGACAGCATATCGCAGTTGTAACAGAACTGTCAGTATGGCAGTAGTGCTTCCAAAATAAGTGCCGGTATGCCATACTGAAGTGAACAGTACGGACACAAATAAAGCCCCGAACAGTGAACAGTGAACAATTATACACGTAGGTACTGTAGCAGTGTCAACTGCTACAGTACTGTCAATCTGCCACTAAAACGATCACATCACGTTCACAGCAGCGCTAATTAAAGCCCAAATTCTATTATGCCAACTTTCACCAATGAAGTCACAGACACAAACCATGAAACCATGAAGTTTTGGTGAGAGTTGCGGACGCGGACCGTGAAAGTTATGGACACGAACTATCTCCACATGTCGAGATGGGGTTGTGACAAAGTCTGTAACAAACCCATCTGTGTCACTGTAATGGAATTTAGTCCATGACAATGCATGGGAAAGTACACGACAAAGTCTGCAGACTTTTCATGTTTTGTGTCCGCAAGAAAGTCGGCGTAATTGAATTTGGGCTTTATCAACAAAAAACCAAATAGATACTAACAAAAGGTGGTGCGAGATTCACATAATGCTAGTAAATGTTACTCGAAGCTGTCTCAAGAAATCACTGATACAATAAATTGAAAATATGTACATGATAAAACAGAAGCAGTAGCAGCTGTACTAACAACAATTGGACCAATAGGATGAGCATGCCGTGAGATATTTCTCGGAATATTGGTCTTTTCCATTTAGAAATGAGTACACTATGTTAAATCAGTATCTGGTTTAGTCATAATTTTGCATCATTTCTGTGCCTTGCAAAGATTTTTTACATGTGTGAATGGGTTTCATTGATTATCAGTTATGAACAATAACAGCACAGAAATATTAATTAACAAATTCATGTAATCAAGATACAAGCAACGATTAACCACAATGACTGCAGCAGCGGCAAGGCAAATTGCTATAAATTTAAAAAATTAGCGTTATTTTGCGCTACAGTATAAATTTTGTTGGTTTGTAACAACTGCAAAAGCCAGCAAATAAAAAAAACAGCCAAAGTTAAGGCAATAAAACAAAGACTCATCAATGATCCTCTAACGACGCTATCACCGGAATCAAGATGCAGACAGTGGCATGGCCAGGAGGAATTTTACCATGTGGTCCATCTCCTCCAGCATCATCTGCTAAGTAAATGTTGGGGTTATTGAAATTCCCAGTTACCGATTAACTGTTTTATGCAACAACACAAAATGGTGGACTACATGTCCATTATGGGCTCCTAACTTTGAAAGAAGAAGGCACAGTAAAACCAGCATTCGCTTGAGTGTTCTCCAGTGAAAAAGTAACCAGTGTGCCAACTTTCCAGTTTAAAGGATGGATCAATTAAACTGGCATCAAAACGTCAGAAAATTATGCATATCTTGCATATTCATGGCCTGGATTGTGAGCTAATTTACTGTCAAGGTATCTTGTCTTATATGTTTGACAAATGAAATGGATGGACATCAGGACTGGTGCCGATATATTTTCTTGTATATGGTTATGATTCCCAATGGGGGTGAGTGACGCACCTCGTGTATTGTGTATGGCTATGCCACTGGATACAATTGGACAATAATAGTAACTGGTAGTAACAAAAATAATTAGTCATGAAATTACAAAAATACAAAACTACGAGCTTATATTAGCAGTTCAATCCCTGTCTCACACACACACTGTGGTAACTGTTTAACTGTTGATTGTTGGTGCATTATTCTGCAAACCGGTCACATAAGCTCATAAAGGTGAACTGCACAAACTACAAACATGAAGCATCATAAAAAACTACTTCCAGTGGCAAGTATAAAAACAGCTTAACAACTAGACAACAGCTACAGTTGTCAAGCTACAATCCACAGTCATGGCTTTACTTGCCAGATGGAGAATGTCACTTAAGAACTTTCTCTAATCATTAACACACATGTGCAAAATAATTATAAACAATAAATGCAACAATTCATTATACTTACAACACAATGATAACAAATATCTATGAAAAACAACAGCATGCTGAGAAAAAAGTTCTAACAATTACAATAGCTGTCCATGCTATTCTAAATGCCATTTTTACTTGAAAACTCAGCTCAATAAGGTACTCCGTTTAAAATGATATGCAAAAATGAATTTCATGAAAATAGCTGTGGGAGTACATTTCACAGGCCATTGGCTCTTGGAAACATCTCAAACACACTAAGCACTAAGATTGACTACTTTCGTTTGATTGCTACAACATTCAGGCATATAATTATCAACGGCGGTTACTTGGTATCACCCAATCAATCATCTGCAACTGGAAAATCAAAATCAGTGGCTTAGTATACATAAAATCACTCAAAATTACTTAACTGCATGGACAGCACTGAGCACAGAGTCGAGGCACTTTCAGCTGATTATCTCAACTGCTATGTGCAGTAATCAAGTGTCAAGATGTCCCAGAGGAGAAGACCGACGACTGTGAGGTGTCGTGGGGCAGGTGCGGCGAAAGTGTCATGAATGCGGGAAACTGGAACAGCGACGCAGTGGCTGCAGCTGTCTGAAGTCCACTGCCGAGGCCGGGACGAGGACTGAGCGAGACCAGTGGACTCAATGAGCTCCAGAATGACAATGGACCTAACGGCGTTGGCATGGGGCTGGTGAGCACGAGACAGGGTGTCGATAGACTTCCCAGTGTAGTTGCATGACCAGGCAGCACGGAACTTGTTGTCGCCGCAGTGGACCCGGTAATAGTTGGACTGGGATACAGTGATGTGGATAGTGTTGGCATTTTCAGACTAATGGGGTCGGGCTTTGGTTTATTGTAACCAGTATCAGAAGTGCTCGAAGTCTTCTTGGCATTGCTGGACATTACAAGTGGTGACACGGCACATCTCTTCTCACCCACCCTTGGCACTAACGACAATGATGATGGCAATGACGATGAAGCAGGTATTGGAAATATGAAATCGTTGTCGTCATCAACGTGCATTGTAATGTCATCGACCATGCTTGCACCGGCGCTGTCTTCGTGCAACGTGATTGTGATAGGTGGCACCACGGTTGTACAACTGTCACTCAGTGGTGTTTCAAAAGTACTCCTAGTAACCACTGGAAGGGCTGGTATAGTTGGTGATACTGATTTCACCGAAACTGTACTCTCTTCTGGTACCACTGTAGAAGAGCTTATTTCTGGTTTCACTATGTTGTCTGCAGACATGAAGCTATTTGTGGTGGTTGTCACAGCATTGTTTGCCAGTGAAGACGGTGTAGCCCAACTCATAACTATGATGGGTGCAGGCTGCTCGGGTGGTTTAGCCATTGATAAAGTACTCACGGGAATTGATAATGTGCCCAACACAACTTTATCCTGTGTCGAAGATGGAAGAATGCTTATAGATTTGCTAGTTCTAGATACAATCCTAGGTTCTATCAGTGGTTGCAAGTTGCTATCAGCAGAAAGGCCAAGTGAAGCATCCAGTGACAGGGCCGACACAGGCACAAGACTGATAGGTTGACCGTCGACACTAGAAGACAAGAGCACTACAGTACTGCCAGCGCTGGCGGCACCAGCAGAAACTGGGAAAATGTTCAGTCCAGAAGAACGGTCTTCCACTTTGACAGGTAAAAAGTTCAAATTGGCTGCCTGGTTTGCATCAGCTAGAGTCGGCAGCAAGTTCAATGCAGGTGAAGGAGCTGATAAAGACAGATTTGGATTAATGGATGAAGCACAAGGAAGAGGAGCCAAATTTGTCAGACTTGCTCCCAATGTGCCGGTTTTCTGCAGAGATTCCAACTTCTGCGACAACGTAGGTCCTTTTTTCTCATACCTGTACAGCTGAGTAGCAGGCTGCAATATATTGGTCTCACCTTCCAAAGTCCCAACTGCACCATCAGGATGTGTGCCATCAGGGAATGCCAAAAACTGATAAACAAACTTCTTGCCAGGAACTTTGCACATTATTTTCTTGTCGTAGTAGTAGCGCAATGCTCGGCTGAGCTTATCGTAGTTCATGTTCGGCTTGCTCTTACGCTCACCCCATTTCCGGGCCACCTCTTCCGCATCCTTCAGTCTAAATTCTCTCTTCCGCCTGTCGGTCCACTCGATGATTGTTTCATGCTCCTTGTTCACCAGCAACTCGAGCAGAAACTGCCACAGCGTCACATTCGCTTCTACACCTGCAACAGTACAATGCATACAATAACATCAAAGTACAATGCAAGACCGTACATAATGCTATTCCCAGAATCTAAGATCTCCAACGTACAACCCCACATGCCAAATTTGATGCATGTGCACTGCATAATGAGCTTGAAAACTGCAATAATACAACAGTATTCTATGCTTGTCATTACACGCACTATTACCAAATGAGGCACAGTACCACCAATTACTGAGGTGTCCCACATCTGACCGTATTTGACCAGATATAGCAACTATCATATGCTACGTAAAATGTATGGAATCATTCTAACCTACACTCGCCTATGAACTGATTCTAGACTAGGGTTAAACTATCCAATGTGGTGACTATAAGGGCGCGTTGCACCAACGTCGTTCATGATCTCGGTTCAGCTGAACCTAGATCAAATGTTGAACCAAGTTCACACAGTATTACGCTGCACCAAGTTGAACTCAGATCAGCTGATCCCGTTCAGTTAAATGGCCGATGATTGGTCAAGCCATGCTGGGCCTACGGACTAACTACAGTGACATCACAGTCACACGCAATGCTTACGAAACAGTCCAGTACAGATTGGGCGTAATTTGTCCGATCTTTAAGTTTCCCTGAAGTTACTACACAATCTTTGCATCAACAGTTGCACTGATGAAGTTCCGAAGATATGCATTTTGTGTTCCAATAGATATTCGTTAATTATTCTACGTCCGTTGTCAACATAATATGTTTACCATAGCTACGGCATACCAACTGCGTATCGGCACTCTAGAATGCTGTTTATTTATCCATTAATTAATTTATCCACTCCAGCAAAAGGACCACAGAAAACAAATATAGCACAAAAAATTTATGTAACATATCTAGATCACAAGTATAGTTGAATTTAACTCATTTATGAGTTTTTGTTGCTGTGGTTAGGGTTCGATCGTATGTTTACTGTAGTAGCGAGACATCGCCACCGAAAAATGTGATTTATTCATCTATGTGTTAACCTATTGAGCACAAACAGAACATAAGACAAATATAGTAGAAATCTAACACATCCAGATCATCAGTATAATTGCATTAATTGGACAAGATAAGATTCGAATGGGACAATTTTTGCACAGAAAATATTTATTGCCTAGTGCGCATGCGTAACCGCGAGTTGAACCGAGATCAAAATTTGATCGGTGGTCAGATGGTGGTTCAGAATTGAACGGAGATCAATGCTTGAACTGCTTTGGTGCAACGCAATTTACGGCTAAACTAGGTTCAAATTCAGATTTGACCCGGGTTCAAAGTTGAACGATGTTGGTGCAATGTGCCCTAAGTAACACATTTTCGTCAAATAATATTTCCTAAGCACAAGAGATAAGAAGTTGAACTTTTGCACAAAAATAGTGGAAGGCTGATGCTCATGCTCACATATGGCTCCTGCTGAAAGTGCACCAAGAAACACAGTAATGAAAAAGCCTTGACTGCACGGCATATACAGCATATATGTCAATATAAAAGTATAAAAGACCAAAAACATGCCAGTATAAAAGACATCAGTATAAAAGACGACAGGCCAATGCCATCTTACAACAGATGCACGTAAACTGGCCTGTGGCTGTCACCATGAGCCATCCTGGCCAAGTGGCCATGTAACCTTATAGCATTCATCCCAGGCAGTCGGCAATCACCAGTCCACACCAAAAGATATGGCAGCCACAGCGACCCATTGTCTTTTAGACTGACTTTACGTGAACACACACTCTCCATAATTACTTGCCTCTGACTGTGCGACGTAACACAGATGTATAACACTCAGCCTCAGTGCTGAGTACTGCTGTACCGGTATCTCCACTTCTACCAAAAAATGCTGCTTTCCCGACCCTCTTCTCCTGCATGTGGGCTACATGCACAAGACAAATACATCATAAACAACATCTAAGATACAGTGAGCTGCTTTACAACAAAACGGTTGGACTTTGAGTTATTTATAGTTAATCGCCTGTCAACCAGACCTACAAATGTTCACCGAGCTACTGTATACCTGTTGGGGTAACTGGAACTTTCGTTCCCGGGAACGAAAGTTCCATAGTAGGCTTAGACTGATACCAGTACTCGGTATCGGTATCGGGCCGATACCACTGGTATCGGTTTAGTATCGGTATCGCCGATATTGAAGCCGATACCCCACCGATACCCCCGATGGCCGTTACTGATTTGTAATGAAAGCAGACGTTGTCGGCGCAACTGATCTGCATCTCTCCGTATACACTGAAGCTGTGTGGCGGTTGCGTCCTACCACTACAGCCTTACCTCCCTCCCCCCTGGACCGTACGACATAACTGCCGACGTATATACAGCGAAGTGTACTGACGGGATAGGAAGCAGCGGCAGCGGCATGACACAATTCCGGGCCGACGATTGGTTCCCACTGCACCAACCGCCACGCGCGGTTAATCAAAGCCAGTGAACGTCTTTTCAACGCGGCGGGAGACTTGTACAGCGACCAGCGCAGGCAGCTAGCACCAGAGCATGCAGAGATGTTGCTTTTCATTCGTGAAAACCTTAAGTACATTAGCGAATAGACTGTTTACTAACTGTTTTCGTTACCATTTGTGTCAGGGAACAAAGTTCCAGGGAACGAAAGTTCTCAGGTATGAAAGTTCCATGAATCCCTGTTGGTATATCGGTTGGTGCAAACCACAGATAGTGGATTCAGCAAAACACTGAAGCCCAAAAAATATCACGCCCATCTCCGCATATGTACGATAAATATTTAATATATTTCGAATTACAAGCGTCTTTAATTTGGTTTGCGCAACAAAAAGTCCAAAGGCTACAGCTACATGATCCAAAAGTTCATGATATGCAATTTAGAAAAAAATAACATACCAGGTAGAATAACAATCTGGTTTGCTAGCAGATGATAATGACGCTCGTGACGTAAACTGTGTTTTTTGGCCTATCTAACATTAACGCGTTAAGCATACCTGCTGACGGCACGGCAGACAAACTTGGGCGTATTTATAATATACTTATATATGAACTATGAACTAACACTAACGCGTTAGGCATCAAAAACGCAGCAATAAGTCGGTGGATCATACCCACTGAAATATGCACGATAAATATTTAATGAAACGAGCTTCAAGTGTTTTCAACTCGTTGCGTTAGGCGAACGGAGAGTAAACAGTCTACTTATTTCACTACCGTATGCATACATTCCCCTGGTCAACACAAAGTCACAGCTTATGAAACTAAATATGTGAACAACGGTAAACATTCACCATCATACGCACAACAGTTCACGATATAAAGAAAACATTATTAATCCAAATCAAATCACGAAAATCTCAAACAACTTTTTTTTACATGGGAAGTTCCGCCTACGAAATAAACAACGCCTATTCAGCTGGTACTCGTTTTTACCTGTATGTAGTGAAGGGTCAATATCGAAATTCGATCGAGATACCGATACGATATCGATATCTTATTGAATTTTACACACTATTTATTTTCATACATTAGTATATAATTTCTTGATTAGTACCATTTGTGTGCAATTGCAAATGATCACGTTTTTTTCAGTTTAGAGAGTGAATAAATGATTGTTAGTTGTGTCAGGAATATTCACACCAAAATGATTTTTCTTTAAGTTACAATCAGAAATGTCAGGGATGTTTTTTGAAACACAGTGTACATGAAAATTTCTGCATTCTGTCTCGAGTAAATTCATTTCATGTTGTGCAAGGAAAACTGACAACACACTTCAGTGACGCTATCAACAATCATCAAACAAGTTAAACGAGCTCAGTAACGTAACAAGTGATTAGCAACTCATTAGCTTATGCAGCGGTTGTACTTATTGCAGAATGAATTCAGTTTGTGATGTACAGTGCTGTCATGGTCAGGCAAATAAGAGAAATTGCATTCCCCCTCTAAATTTTAGCATGTTGAAAAATTTCCTTCTTGACCGAAAATTCCAAAAATTAAAAATTTAGGAGTAAAAATCCCCATTTTGGGAGAATGTATGGGCAAAATTGAACCTTTGGGCACTTAAACTCATCTACTGGAAATTTGCAGGTTTCTGTCGGAACTGTTGGAAATTTGAAATTTCTATCCGTCTGACGGAAATTGCAACCTCTTGCCTCAACTTTTGTAACCCGTGACACTGCTAGTGACGTGCAAGGATATGGAAAAATGTCAACACCAAATGGCAAAAAACAACATGCATCAAACATAGTCCAAAAAGTAGAGCTGCAGAAGTAAACAAGTACATTAACCGTGCTATTAATCACTAAAAAATTTTAACAATAAATTAAATTTAAATCACTAAATTTTCAACCGAACTCGCCTTATTAAAGATTATTATATGGTAGTAGCATGACAAGCATCAAAATAATGATAATCACTTTTCCACAGTAGGTAAACATTTCAGTATGCCTGCAAAACCAAATAAAACAAACACATACTTTGTCTCGGGGAACTGCAGTTAGCTACATAACTTATAAAGTTGAAAAACAAAAAGTACATTTTCCATGACAATCGCTATAAGCTTTTAACCGAAAGTAACGCCTGATAATCACTAAATTTGGTAAAAAGTAACTACAAAAAATTTTAATGCTTACCAATACTACTAAAATGCAACAGAAAACCTAAGCATGGTAAAAGATCATCAATTCATCAGTCACAGTCCATATTATATACAGGAGTCATAAAAAGCATGCAACAGTCACTATTGGTCCCGGCAGTGTTTCTCGTAAATGTCTTTGAGAAGTTTCAGATTTGAAGCATCACACGCTTCTTTCAGATGAGACGCTTGCTTCCAGCTGTAGACATGCAACACCATGGAAATATCAGACAAGAGAGATACAGAAACACTTTTACTCAACTCAATACAGTTACAGTCTACACTGTGTCTCAAAAAAGTATCCCCGACATTTTCAACTGTAACTTGAAAACTAATTATCAGATTTTAATACTTTCGGTACAAATGTTCCTAACACAAGTTGCCATCAAATGACAGTTCAGTTTCCCACCTTACCCAACGTTTGTTTCTATACTACCTGGAGAGAGCACAAACAGTGAAATATCACTTTTTTATCCAATGCAATGTGATTGCTTAATTAACACAAGATAATGTTCATACGAACATGGAGTCTGTCCAATGCATTTCGATAGTTTACAGTATATGTCCGTATAAATATAATCAGTGACCGTTTAGACCAGTAGAAAAATAAAACAGTTTAATTTCAAATGTCGGTCGGGGAAAAATGAAATTGGCAGCATTCGATGGCCCATCCCCGAAAACCCCCCTATATGCGCAAAAATCTCCCAAAAATCTCTTACGCAAGCCGAGTTAGAGCCAATTTTGTCCCAAATTTCGTTGCCATGGCAACGGGGGTCGGTCGGGGGAAAATGCAATTGGCAGCATTTGATGGCCCATCCCCGAAAACTCCCCTATAGGCGCAAAAATCTCTCAAAAATCTCTTACGCAAGCCGAGTTATGGCCAATTTTGTCCCAAATTTAGTTGCCATGGCAACGGGGGTCGGTCGGGGAAAATGCAATTGGCAGCATTCGATGGCCCATCCCCGAAAACCCCCCTATAGGCGTAAAAATCTTGCGAAAATCTCTTATGCAAGCCGAGTTATAGCCAATTTTGTCCCAAATTTCATTGCCATGGCAACGGGGGTCGGTCGGGCAAAAATGCAATTGGCAGCATTCGATGGCCCATCCCCGAAAAACCCCTATAGGTGTAAAAATCTCGCAAAAATCTCTTACGCAAGCCGAGTTATAGCC
>Ga0209367_1002182_pt1 | contig 25516 bp, 12 predicted proteins | sample WorMetLIZISLAND2_FD_187412 | JGI IMG/M metagenome (GOLD analysis project Ga0209367, IMG submission 187412) | Marine gutless worms symbiont microbial communities from Max Planck institute for Marine Microbiology, Germany - Olavius geniculatus... ... | reverse complement strand
TAATTAATTTCAATAACTTATGTTTTCGTGTTGAGAATGAAACGACCTTGATTTCTGCAAAAAATCGTGTAGATCTAAGCAGTATTTCTGAAGTTAGAAGCTATATAACAGAGTGGCCTCGTTTTTTGGGCCACCCTGTATATTCAGACAATGTTCAGCAGGTTCAGCCGAGCAACGGCCCCACGAAAAAGGGGCTCTACAGATCACAGCCGATGACAGACGTTTTAGCATTACTTATGCTATCCGCACATGCAAATAAAAAAGAGAATAATGGATGCATAAAACTAAGCACAACTTTTTAAATGTGACACACTACGCCGGACAGCGGCGTAGTGGTTGCAGCCTAAATTTCCGCACACTCAATAAAAGTAACGGAGAAAAAACGAAAAAAAACAAAACATTTAAAAAGTTGTGTTTAGTTTTATGCATCCATTATTCTCTTTTTTATTTGCATGTGCGGATAGCCTAAGTAAAACTAAAACATCTGTCATAGGCCCCGTGTAATGATAATGACAAAGACGAAGTCAAAAAGCAATGCATATTACTAACATCGTTTAATGCAGTTCAACGTGTGGGCCTAATTAACCGGTAAGTGCGTCATGACGTTAAAGGCCATGTCGCACAAAACAGTATTAGCAAAATATGTGGAAAACGTAACACTCATTAATAATACGCTAATCCAATAAAATGAAACCATCACTTTGACGTTTGACGTTATTTTAATAAAAATATGTTGTGCCAGCCGAACGCATCAGAACGTGCCACAGTACCGATAACGTCACTTTCAGAACGCTTTGTTGGCAAACTAACATTCGGATAGTAAATTTGTTAGTTTTTTTCGAATAATGTCGATTTTATAGTACAAGTAATGACGCATATGTGACATTAGAAATTACGTCATTGTTGATCTGTTTACTATCAGAGGTGCAGTAAAATTAACGATGTAGTGGAATATTGTGGCTTTTTAGTAAACTGACTGTTGATGAAAAATGTGGCCTTTTTGAGGCTATTTGGCCATAAATTAGGCTAAGCTGCATTTGACCTCAAGACAAAAAAGCTAGTTAGCAACCCTTCTGCAAGTGACGTCACAGTTCCGAAAATTGCCGAAGCCGTGAGAAAGAAAAATTGAGTATGTTAAACCTTATTTTTCGGGTATAAAAAATGTATTAGCAACCAAAAAATTAATGAATATCGACAAATCAGCATTTTACAAAGTAAGGCAATTAGCGCTTTATAACAGTTACGTAAAAGAATGCGACTTGGCCTTTAAGTTCGATATCATCGTGCAAAACTTCTAATACAAGCAAACCCGCGGCTTCTATTTGGACCAGTAGCCTACAGAACCCCTGGCGTAGCCAGCGATTGGCATATACTTATTTCTGCACTGCATTATATTGCTGATTTAAAAGCCAGAGCGTCACCATGAGGAGACACAATAAATTAATAACTCAATACCAGGAGAACAACGTAGGCTTGTACTAGAAGTTTCACGCGTATAACATCGACTACAAATGCATGCAAGTGAAATGTACACTGTGAGTCAAAACACATGTCACAAAGCGTTTGTACATATCTTTGCTAAATAGAGATTATTTTGTATTTCGCTGTTATTGTCGCTGAATTTATGACATCAAGTTTGTCGCGAATTTTTCACGCGGTGTAGCAGCGAAAAAGTTTGAAAATCGAACAATATTCGGCAAAGATATAGCCAAACGTTTGGAGGCATGTTTTTCAGACTCCCTGACTAGATGCAGTATACAAAAGTGGTAGCTATAACTAAATGCGCATCTAGTGCAGATTTGTGCAGTACGCAGCATTTTTGTACTAACCAATATTACAATAAGCAAGCAGAAATAGTGGATCAATAATAATTATGCACACAAAATCTGCAAATTATGGGCGGCATCACGTTATTGCAAATTATGCACAAAATATTAGCCTAAACGAAAAGGTTTTCTCAATCGTTCACTAGTGCGAAATTCCACCGTTTCATGGATGCTGTACAGCAGATCCACAACGAGTTTTACAACAGAAGTCTAGACAAACAAATTGTAAGCCCGCAGCACATCTGCAACAGGAAGATGTTGTGGACTTTAATGCCGCTGACACACAGGCACAAAACAACCAGTTCGACTCTGGGCACGTTTTATGAACACTGACGAGCTATACCGGCATGAAATCGGCTGAAAATACCGAGCTGCAATTGTCACCGTTGCAGCAAACGAGCAGACGATTGGCTTACAAAAACGTAGCGTAAGAAAATTAGCGCTGCAGGTTTCAATTATCGCAGGCCTAATAACATTCTGGCGAGAGATAAGCCGAACTGTGTGTACCGGTAATAAAAGACGAAAAGTAACACGCGTCAATTTCTTGACAGCAAAAACTTAGAAGTCAAAAGCGTGTTACATCAAAAATGACACTCATTATACAATAGCAGTCGTACCGAAAAGTGTGCACTACTGTTTTCGGTCGCCCAGAACTCGCGGTAACTTATTCGACGATATAGCTTTCTATCACGGCTAGAAATATAAAATATGCAGCAAGAACTACAGCTCTTTTAAGCACAAAATTACAGTATTTGTTTTAACGTCTCAACTGCACTACATACTAATTGTGCTATCTGCTATATTTTTCTGAGGTCGTTCGATCGATTATGCAAATAAATAACTACATGAATATACGGGCGCATTTTCAAGTGTTCGCAATATTATAAAAAATACCGGAGCAACTGACAACGAAAGCGAAACAATACAACAGCCAGTGGCGGCCCTAATTTACTTGTAAGCCTACATTGTATACTTTTTGGCTTTTTTCGTGTAGTATTTTCATTTTATTCTCGCGTTTTTGTACACGTCACGCCACTGGATATCATCATGACTCGGGTTCAACAACGAACAACTATCACAGATGACGCGTGACTGGGGGCGGGAAAAATGAAAGTCGGAGAAACCCTCCCAATGACGTCACGATGACGTCATCGGGGTATGAGGGATGCTGTAGGGTGGTGTAGGCGAGAGGAGCGGTGTGAGGGAGAGGGAGGGGTCTTCAGTCGAACTCCAAAGAACGACCAGGCGATGGAAGGATGTTTCCACAAGACGTAGACGGCGACACCCAGCACGAACGCGTAGCAAAAATACCGCAACAACGGCGACGCTGAAAACAAAGCACACACCAGCTAATAAATAAAATAAACACAGCTGAATATAATAGCCTTAATATTATCTAGTTTGCTCTTACTAAGAAAGTGTGTACGTATGACTATTTTTGCTGGCACTTTTAAGGCTAAAACGAAAAAAAATATCTGTAAAATAGGGACTGTTGGAGTGTGGCTGCAAATCTACTAGATTTGTAGATAAATTATATTATTTTGTACGCAGTTATTGAAAAAGGTGGTTGTATGCTTTGTATGTAGGCTAAAGAAGTGCCGGTATGACATACTGGTCCATGCTGTTTCATTTCAGGCCTGTACAAACTGTATATAAAGGCGCGTAACTTGCTGGTGCCCAGAAGCGCTTCACAATCTCACAAGCGGCAGTTGATTGGCATGAGTTAATAATACCCCAGCGCACTATGCGGCCATCCATTGCCTGTGCCAGCGAACAGCTAGATCTGCAGAGCAGTTATCAGACATAGCACAGCCCTAATCAGCCAATCTAGGCTTTCAACCCGTCGCCTATAATAGCCACTACTTAATTTCCATCCCGCTGAGGGTAGTAGGCTGAGTTAACCTAAAGCTGACGTAATATACTAACTTGCAGACAGTCAAAGGATTCTCGTGTAATGTGTAAAGATGCATACATAGCAATGTAATTGAACTGAACTAAACTGCTACGGTTTAGTTTTTAACGAAATGACTAATGGGCAAGCAGAACGAGACTATTCGTCATTGGTTGACGCATATATGCGAGCGTAGTCAGTCATGTAGGCCTAGCTACCGACGCTCTTGAACAGTGCCTACTGTAATGCATTACTGTTAGTCAAAAACTAAGCCATGTCAGATCAGGTTAGTTCAGTTCAGTTACGCCGCTCTGTCTGCGGCTGATAATAATCCAATGCGTCACGTACCGGAGGCGGTTAGATGTTGGGCAACATGATGTGCAGAGACGTCATTGCAGCCTTTGTCCGAGCACAGATCCACCGAGTAGGAGATGCGCTCGAACCGGAACCGAAAACCGGAGCCCTCGCGGAACTTGTTGGTCGTAAATCGGACTACGACACTGGTTCCGTTCGAGAAAAAGTCCTCCGGTAAAGTCCGGCCGCAGAACGGTCCTATTACTTTATTACTGTTACTATTCACAGTCTCCTGCGAGTCCTCTGACTCGGTGTATTCGGGCGCGTCCGGCGCGGGGGTGTGGAATTCGACGGAGTCCTCGCACAGTCCGGGCCGGATCTCCGGCAGATCCATGTGCTCGAAGCTGAAGCGGATCGCTCGCGCGGAACTGCGGACTCGCAGATTGAGCGTGCATCGGGTGTCCGGTGCGTACTTTGCACCGCGCTGTGATATAACTACTCCCTTGTTGAACCCCGTCAGACTAGATGTTGTACAGCGCTCCGGCAGATACATTGTGTCTGTAATTACACACATTATTCATCTCATGAATATGAATACAGCTGAAACTACAGAAAATCAACCAGAAAACTCTATCATCCACTGCTGACACATTTTGCGGCTGTCCGTCTACCCGATCTTTATATTTTGAGCTGAAAATTGGCATACCGCGGTTACTCCTGTTCTGGGAAACGTTCGCACAAATTGCGATTTTTTCTGCAATTTGCTTATATTCGCTTTCGAGTTAAAAGCCCGTGCGGGGGAGACAGACAGACAGACAGACGGACGGACGCACGGCCAACCCACGGCCGTAACGCGGCATTTACAACGGCCGTACAACGGCTTTATACATTTTGATTTTCTAAATGAAAGCATGAAGAACGAACATTGACGTTGCGTATATACATAAAGATGAACGTCAGCGGTAAAAATTAATTCAATTTTTCAGAGTAAAATCTCATTTTCGACACGGTCGAAAAGACACACTGATGATCAGTGATCACTTACACAGTGCGGAGTGAACGTCAGTGTTGGGCTGTTTTGCAGTTTTCGTCGCCGACGAAACGAAACACGAGTACTGTAGATGTGTGAGCAATATCAGGGCCAACACTAATGACGTCAGCGCTGACATCACATATTTCCCGTATGTCTGTCCCCTGCCGGATACTAGCATCTGCACAGCCATCAATTTAATCAATCAGTTAAGCAAACAGTACGTTTATTTCTCATTAAAGACTCACATAACACAGAAAGGTAACAAGGATCGAAGTAATTCGATAAAATGAGAAATCGCTAATCAATGCGTGCTCCCCTTGGTTAACCGTAAACTTTTACCGGTAGTCAATTGCAAGTTTTTGCTGGGGGATCAACCCGTAAATCTTTCTTTTCCATGGATATTTTGGGATCCCCTTTAACACAGTGTGTCACTGGTGTACCCCCGCAAGTGTACTGCTTGTCAAATGCCATGTAGCCTAAATCCGTCTCGAAAGGTTTCAGCAAAATGCACGATTGTGACAGACGACAGACGGACGGACAAACCGACCACGCTACAAAGAAATGTGTAGCAATACGCGGGGTGTCTGGCTTTTTCGCCCCTTTGCCGGTTCGCCCCTGGCTTGTTCGCCTCCTGGTTGATTCGCCCCCGTTGAATACCGGTAATTCGACATGTAGGTTTATAGTCTACGTCTTTAGGCCTAGACAGTTTATGCATGATGATGAGAATAAACGATTGTGTGAGTTTTTAATGCTTTGATCAATTCTGAAATAAAATCATTAGGCCTATACATGTATTTTATTGTAGTTTTTGTACGCTTTCTCGCCTTAAAATGTTTGCAATGATGTCTGACGCTGTCTATAGATCTAGGCGTTCGTCAAGCGGTTATTAGGCCTAGACCTAAGTAGGCCCTTATACCGGTAAGAATCCATTTCAAAGGAAGCTTGACGTTGACACATAAGCCGAGTTTTAAGCGTTCTAGGTATAGGCTATATATAATAGTTGCGCCGCTGCAATGAAATCAGTATTAACTTTGTGAACAGTACTGTGATCACTTATTATTGAGTTTGTCAGGTATAACGTTAATTGAAGTAACTATTAATCAGTGACGTGACGCTACACTTACTTGTTGCCTTTCTGTAAATTGAAACAGAAGCCTCAATAATGATCATTGGTATATTCGACGGGTGGAGGGGGCGTATCAGGCAGGGGGCGAACAAGCCAGAGGGCGAACCGGCAAAGGGGCGAAAAAGCCATAATTTATACGCGGAATCGCTTGCGCTGCAAGAAGCGATACCACATAAAAGACTTAGTTCGTGAATTTGCAATAGCGCTGCTTGCACGAGTCATACTCGTAGTCAAAAGCTCTTTACAATCTCAGAAGTGGCAGCTGATTGGCATTAGCTAATGATACCGCAGTGCACTATGCGGCCATCCATGGCCTGCGTAGGCAAACAACTGGACCCGCGGTTTGCAGTAAGTACACATACAACCGCCCCAATAAATCAGAAAAATGAAGGAATAGAAAGTTAAAACCACACAGAGATAGTTTATCACACGAGTGTCTTAAATTCAGCGACTGACCGACACTGCGCAGTATAGCGAATTTTATTTACTTACTCCCTTGCATACTTTTTGCTATGATGCTGCTATTTATGCTAGCTTAATGAAACAATATTTCTTCATAGCCTAAGCGCTAAGACGGTTCCTTAAATCTATAGTTGGCAGCAGCAACATAATAATGCAAAATGCAATAGTGAAGAATAAAATCTGTACAATACCGGTAATTGTTAAATAATTTCTTATTTCACCAGTTTTATATTTTGTCATTCCTCGGTTTTAACTTCTTACTGTTTTAGCTAAAAATACGGAAAAATAAAGCGGCGAGAGCAAGAACATTAATAGTTGAATTAATGTGCAAATATGTCTATAAGAAGTGGGCAACAAAACCAGCATTTAAATCATCACCAAACGAAATTGTAATGCCTACGTAGTATTTGCAATCCATTTGGTATACTTTCATTAAAAACTCATTCTGAAATTCGAAAGTTATAAACTTTTCACTGAAGAAAATTAGTCCAGCAACAAAAATATATATCAAAATCGAGAAAAATAAGGTTGAAAAATTACCAAAAGTAGAGAACGGCAGCGGATAGACGCAGTTCGTCATTTGGTCGCTAGGCGGCCCGACCTCTAGTGACTATTACGTGTACTGCAGTCGACAGACGACCTACACTCTGACAGACATCAATGCTGTACTGAATGGAATAGTCTCATATCTCGCATCAGCTAATGTACCGCTATATAACATACGCCCTGTCTTCTTGAGCGCGACGATTCAGCGCGTCCGTCACAGTGTGATTTTAGGGCATTCTATTTCAACTCTGTATCTACATGTATCTTACCAAAGGCACAATGAACTTTTTACTAATTGGCGTAGGCTACGTAGCGCACGTTACGCTACAAAGTTCTTCACAAGCAAATAAATAGGCCCACTGAGCGGCACTGATATTGTATTGTACAATGTGTACATTTTAACCTGGTTCAATCTCCTTTTCCGAGAGTACGCAAATTCCCAGAATTGAGCAATGTCATGCACGAGAATCTAACGGAAGGCCCTATTGGCCCGCTGTTGGAAGAATAGAAGTTACTTACTAACTTACTTACTATTTTCGTTACCTCTAGTGCCAACGTCGCTAAGCAAGACACAAGTTTACACTGCGAGACCACAGACACGAGGCTAGTGCATTGCGCGGTGTGCCTGTTTATGCGCCAGCTTTCGTTTGTAGTTTTTGTAGGCCTACTCATAATCTTATTACCCATGAATGGATGGCCAGGCTGAGTTGACCTGGGTCATCGCTGATTGCTGTGCAAAATACTTCCTTGCTGAAACATCACAATTTATGTAAACCTATTAGTTTAACAGTCTGAGATTTTTTACGCGTATTCCCAGCTTGGAAAACCCTTTCTTGAAACTTTTTAATTCGCCATTGTTAAATTTCTGGCTGGCGACCCTTATTGCCAGGCAGCGTGTCGTGGCTGTGTCTCTGCGTCTGTCTGCCGTCTGCTGTCTGGCTGTCTAGCTTGCATTGCAGTTTGCGAGTAGATCGCCTACCAGTTTGTTGTGCAGTTATAATACCAAGATTTTGTGGTGAACGAATGATTTTCAAATGTTATCTTTGCGGCGTGCTAAAACAACACGACGAGATGCAATCCTGTGTCTGCTGCGATGCCAAGTTGAGTGGATTCACAAGTCTGTGACGGTCTCCATTCACATCAGCGAGCATAGAATGGGAAGTGGGCGGAGCTAAGGGGTGGGTAGGCGGGCCTTCAAGTCAAGCAATTTTTAGACGGGTATAAAAGCTGATAGCCACCGGCATCGCAAGATGACAAGAGTGTTTACTTCGCAGCGATGACGTCATTTAGGGCAAAGCGGTTATCGACCCAATGCGTTTTTTCTTCTTCTTTTATTTGTTTTGCAGTCGTACTCGGCCTATAAGCACATCATATACATCGCCGACTTATACGACTCGTGCTAAAAAAAGTTACGCATATTGCACACACTTTTTTCAGTTGCTATAGACATAACAGACGGTCATCGGACAGGTCTATCTCTCATTGTGTTCAACGGAATTAGTAGTGTTGCGTAAGCGTAACGGACGGACAGACAACGCCACGACAGCATCTGTCGCAAAATCCGCCTAATAATAAAAAACTAACTCGAGTCGTAATTATAGGTTCCGCTTATGCTGTGTTTTAAATTAGTTGAAGGAGTCTATGCGACGTATACGCGCAAAATATTTCTGGGTGGTAATAACGCAACATCGGTGGTGGCCCGGCGTAGCGCGGTAATGCGTTTCATTCGATCAACGAAGTTACTGTACGCCGGGCCTGGTTAGCAGTGCGATTGGTGACTGCCTGCTGGCAGGAAAACCATCTTGGTATGTAGGCCTAACCATGCAGCCGCATAAGTCAACTCAGCCTTCCATCCTTCCGGGGTAGGTAAATCGAGTACCGGCCTATTTAGCTGGGGTTAAGGCATAGACCTAGGGTTAAGGCGGGCGCATTCACCTGTGTCGGGTGGCAGGTAACACTGTGTGATCCCATATGGCAGGTGACGCTCCGTAGCTTTGTGAGAGATTCAATCTTCTAAAGAGCTATATTCCGACCTTTATATTTACCTTTACCTTTATCGTACGTTGACTCTTGCGACGGTTGGGCTTAAACCAATTTACCCGGTACGTCGCCTTTTACCCGTAAACTTGATAAAAAGCAGCGGCGTTAACTACTCCTTGCATGGGATTGGGAAGGAAGTTATTGCAACCCCAAATTATGAGATAAAGATTCCTAAAGCATTCCAACTCCCTAATTTGGGGAGATTTAAGAAATGAAAATTGACAGACAGCAATTTAAAATGCTGCATTTATTACAATAATTAGGCCCTTATTTCACGTACATAGGCCTAAATCTTGGTAAATGAAAGTGCTTAACACAAAATAACAAAATTGCAGAAAAGCTGTTACTGCATTAAATCGAATGCGAAGTCCGTGCAATGTTCAGCTATACAGTGTTTCAGTTTTCGGGCCCTTTACCAGGGTTCTGCTTCTTTATTCCGCCGGGGGCCCAGACTTATCTCAGATCCCAATTTTTAGCCAAATAGTTATTCCGATGTTTAGGGGCGTATGCAGGGTGATTTGGGTTCAACATTAAACGCCTGAGGACAGATTCTTGTGACAGCAAAACCTATAATCCAGCATACAGTGCGTGATAAGGCAAACAACTGATAATACGAAGTTACGTCTAACACAAGTGATGGATTGTTGCATTACCGCAGGTAGGTAGACCAGTAGGCCTATTTGGTGGTACCTTCGCCGCTATGGCACGCCTAGACGCACATAAAAGATAGATGAATCACATAGCGCCAATGGTCTCTCACTGTGACGACCGTGACCGACCGATCGCCCGCCTACTAAGTTTCTGTTCACGTGACGAACGGGTGTATGCCACCAAAGATCACAATCGTATATTATAGCATAGGCCTACATGATAGGTTCATTGTACATACGCCCTACTGTCACAGAGCCTCGCCGACGGGCTTAGGCAAAGGCCTATAATTGACTGTTTTAGACGAGCGGCATTTTGCACAGTGCTCAATTTGTACAAAAAAGAATTGAAATGATAGGCGGTACTGTCAATCGAGACACAGAGAATTGAGGCACCCGAAGATATCGAAGGGAAAGAGAAATGGGGAGAAAGCATCCATTTGCCAGCTGACTATAGGGGTTGGGGTCGTCGTGAGCTCTCCCAGAAAGCTCTAAGGACCGAAAACGAACTTTGTTCCATTTTGAGCTGAAGAAGTGCATCTGCAGGGTGCGTATAGCAGTACAATAGGCCTAATTTTGCGCATTTTTGACAAAAATCCACCGCAAACGTGGGAAGCTTTTTTGAGACACAGTGTAGCCTGATTCACGCAGTGTACAGCAGGCGGAGCCACGTGGTAAGCTCTAGACACGACGATGCGAGGAAACGGATTAGTTATTGTCGAGGTTTAGTGTTAATACGAATACGAATTAATGAATAATCACATAGAGAGACATAGAGAGACAGGCAGCCAGACAATAAACTAACACGCAAACGGACACACAAAGACACAGACAGACACGACCCCGCTGCGTGACTTCAAGACAAAAAGTGGCGAGACAGCTGCTGCTCGAAGCACAAAATAAATTAGGCCTACACTGGCGACGTCGACTCGGGGTCAGGTCTCCTCTCCTAAATTTTTAGCTGTCGGAAGAATTTTTTCGTGGAAACTTTTTTACATAAAACAATTAAAAACTGAAAATCGCCGTATTGAGAAAATTTAGGGGCTAAATTAAAATGGTGAGCACCGATGTTCTCCTCTGTCATAATGTTGTAGACGTCAGTCGAAAAATTGCAGCTTTTTGCCTCCCTTTTTTGTAACGCACGACGCCGCTGATGTGATAGGAATATTTGGAGCGTCGTAGGCGGAAATAGCTATTACAATAATACGGTCAATGCTTTAGCACTACGTAGCGAAGAAAAAGTCTTGAGATATATGACACGACCATTGTGACGTGTGGTTAACTGCTCCATACACGAGGTCCAAAACTCGGTCTTCGGTTTATTCAAAACTAAAACGTCATTATCCATTTTTCGTAACATAGCCGTAGAAAAAAAACAATAATGCGTAGCGTTCGCACGACAGTTAGAAATATCTTACTTTTTTACTTATGCTTTACTTTGCAAGTGCAGCGTAAAAAGAAGTCCCCTAACACCGACCCTTCAAAAAGAACAGAAATTTGGACGCCATGCTGTCAATGCGTTAAAGACGCCATTGCTGATCTTAGTAACGGAAGTTTATTACTGTAAACAACGCATTAGAATCACTTAGCGAAAACGACAACGTGCGAACGGGTCAATATCTTACATCATAGACTCATGCAGTTGATTGCGGTAATGGTAACACGGCGTGCATAGTGGCATGGCGTAGCAATAACACCGTAACATGTGGCGGTTGATCACGCGTCAACTTTGAACCTTCTTTCTCACCGATTTTTTTCACAAATGTTAGGAGAAAACGCTTGTCTGGAAAGAAGTGGGGATAACGTTTCCGTGGACTAAAATGTAACACTCTTCTGGTATTTTGAGTTTTCTTTTCTGTTAGATGCGTTATATTTGCAAACTGCAATTTTTAGGCCTGTATTTTAATTTAAGTTTATATTTTAATTAAAATTAATAAACGGCGTCGTTGTTCGTCTGCGATGTAAGAAGTTATGTCTTTATACAAATAAATTGTAGTTTTGTCACGATAGTTGGATTAAGTAACAATGAACGGCATTTGCCTCACAATCTGCGTGCGCCTTAACACTGAAGCTCACTTTTTGGCCCACCCGATACATTCCTTTTGCATAATTCCGTTTGCACGCATTGAACGAGTCACGTATTTTTATGTACATAATGTTGACTAGCTACAGTCAATAAACAGAACATTTCGAGTTTAACCGGTGATGGGTGGGCACTTTTAATTTAAGTAGATACAACTACGTAACCTACTTTTTAATCCATAATTTAATTTTTGTTGACTTTTTTACAGCTACTGAAATTATTTATTAATCGCTTGATTACCATTCGTAAAAATGTGAACGATTAATATAATTTTAATTGTTCAAATTTCGGTCAAAGTTACGTTAATAAAAACATTGTGAAATGTGCAGTGACATCGTGACATTATCTGAAATCATCTCACTTATTCTTTTCAGGAAAAGTCATCAATTTAATCTGTGCAGTAGACAATAGGCCTACTCAATAATATTCTGCCTTAGTGCATTTATAACTGTTATAGGCTTATAGCCCAATAACTAAATAATTTGTACATAATAAAATCAAAGAATGTTTTTCTCTGGTAGTTACCACCTTTAGCTTTTAATCTAAATTAACGATAACCTGATCGTATTTTTATAAAGTTAGCTAGCCTAGTTAAAATAACTTACTGTTATCAGCTCTATACGTCTTTATTTAAAAATTATTTATTAAGCTTAGCACAATTATGCGCGCTAGGTAGGCTTACGATTAAGAAAAATTTTAAGTGAAAGTCTTAAATAAAAATACTTTAAAACTGGGTTTTTGTCGAAACGCTGCAGCTGACTGTTGGAAAATCAACTCCTTTTTTAATTGACGACGTCTGTCGCTGTGTAGCGGTGTTCAGTTACCTGTACGTGCGATATTGATTGAGATGCTGGTGATTTGTTGCCATAGCAACTGCAACATCAAGCAGCAGATCAAACAGAGTGATCTCCAGCTATCGTCTTTCAATTATAGCTAAGGTCGATTATGAGTTTCGTCGTTTATCGCCTGTGGCAACAGGTCAAACTAATCAGCCTAAAAGCGTCGGACATATATTTTCCGCGTTTTAAATTTAATGTGCAATATCACTTCGTTAGACTATTATAAAACTACACTAATATACATCAAAAATGTTGACAATGAAAAATAAAATACGCCGCTGTCATTGATACGTATTTATTTTTTGTGTTCTAAATTGTATAATGTTAAAATTAAATGCCTAGTTGAATCGTTTCTTCGATTCATGGTTGACAAAAATTTATACAAATTTAGCTTATTGCAACATGGAGATTTTTACCAATTTTTGGTACATGACTAATAGTATAAAACCGAATGTGACAGAAAATAACTAATATATAAATATAAATTTTTTTGAGAAAATGATCTAGTTTTCAGATTCTATCTATTCTTCTACCCACACATTTACCCATCTATCAATCTATTCATTTTTCTCTGTATATATTCATTTAATAATTTCAATAGTATGGCACCGAAACTCGTGATAACACCGCGCAAACATGTAGTCACAAAAACGAGACAAAAAGTACAGAACAGTTCAGTGCAATGTTTTTGTTTGCCAGCAAATTCGTAGCAGTGTGACAGGGAAACCAATACGTCCTCACCCCTCTCCCCCCAAAAAAACCTGTATCGAAAAATTGCAACTTCTTCAGCAATTTTTTGACCCATAACGTCGCTGTTGTTCGCTTTTACGATTTTTTCTTTTTGTGTAATTTATTCTTTTTTTGCTGTCATTGTACGACAAATAAAATTTTTTTTAGTTTTTTTCTACCTACGTGAGCGGTGATGTTATTATTAGCCATTCTATTCTCGCAAGTCCTGTTGACGTCGGCCGACACTAATACCCCGTTTACACGAGGAAGCATACATGAAGCACACATAGGCCTAAAACAAACTTAAGAGTACACGTCGTGCACTCTTAGAGCCGGTTTGATAACGGTGAATATTGCAAACATTCACGAAGCTAGCTCTACGTGTGCTTCATGTATTCTTCGTGGTGTAAACGGGGTATATCTTGTGTTGTGTGCTGCTGCTGCTGCTGCTGTTGCGTCAATTACCTGCGGTCAACGGAAGACGTATAATGCGCTTCGTTTGACATCACTTTGACAGCTTCATTTTGCTGCGCCTGCATTTAGACTGTCCTTGATGACGTCACAGCATCTTTCGCACCTGTATTAGTTTTCTCTGCAAATGCACGTGTAATATCAACTACTTGGAGGTACATAATTTTGATTTGACCTGTTTCGGTTTTCAGACTATCGCATCGAAAAAAATTGTTGCATCTTGCGGTGTGCTCGCGATAGCTCGGCTTTCATACATAAGCGCGAAAACAAGAATGACGGACGTATAGGTTTCAACACGTTTAAAGTGTATTATGCGAGTATAGGCATAGGCCTAACGAGTATACATTCATGACGGTGATGAAACCTACTTATTCCATGGCCGTGATCGACGGCGTTTTTTGCCTGGATGCACACGTGTAATATGCAAACGCGAGTTGTCACACTTAAGTGAAGTGAAATTATGAGCGGTTGTAACACTCCAGACATTATACGACGAGACAGGAAGACTACGTAGGTCATGGAATAAAGGTATCGTCAAACGTTGTTTCAAATATTTTTTTACATTTTAAAACTTATTTTCTTTTTTAACTAAACCGCACTAAAAAGCAACCTTAGAATGACACTGTCTGAGAGCAAGCCGTAGTCGAAACCGATCAAGGAATAGTTACTGTGAAATTTTGACTGAGTGTAGGGGCCTACTGTAACATCATCGATAAGTCAAAACCACGTATCATTTGTAGATGTAACTTTTGCGGTGCTCTGTGGTTCGTCGTGTTTACACAGATCGATAGTAACAAATTGTTCTCGGCTAGCCGCGATTTTCTCGGCGGCGGCGGCGGTTTAGCAAAAAATTTCGCCGCCAGCGGCCGGCTAAGTTGGCAGTTTTGAGGCCTACTGCATTGGCGTTAAAATTGTGCGAAAAATCACCTTTCTGCTGCTGCTACTGTCGCAGTGTCCGACTTAACGCACAGAGTTAGGTCTGCTGCTGTAGCTTGTAGCAAGCAGCAACTGCTGTTCAGTGCAGTGATCATGGCCAGCAAAATAAATGTCGTTAAACTGCTACAGTGCCTACAGAGCGACCGAAATAAAATGAAATGAAAGCCGTAGCGCGCGGCCTTTATTTCGTTTTAATTTCATTCTATGTTCGTGGCTCTGTGCACTTTCACTGTTCGCTCATTGCAGTATCACCAAACAAAAGAGAGCGAGATAGACTAATTAGCTGATTTACTGGGAGCAGGCTATATTTAAGCAGATACGGCGACAGATCTGAGATCTATAGGACGTGATGAGCATAGAACTGATGAAGATACAGTCGAATCAAGTTCAAGGCGGTCAGATCTAGGCGTACTGTGTGTGATGATCCCTGATTATGACGATAATGACAAGTTCAAGATCAAGTCAAGGTCAAGGTCAGAGGATCAATGTCAAGGCGGTTTTAGCTGCTGCGGCGGCTGTTGCTGCTGATAATGATGATAAAACGCTGACAAGGTCAAGAGGTAAAATGTCAAGACCTAAAGGTTAAAAATCAAACTGGGCCAAGGTCAAACTCTAGAGATCAAGTCAAGTTTAAGGTCAACGGGTCAATCAAGGTCAAGGCGGTCGAGGCGGTGGTGTGCACGTGGCGGTTCACGTGGTACGTGTAAACAACAGTTCGCTGGTTGCGTCTGTTATACCGTCGTCACAACTTTATTACACACAGGTCAGTACACAGGTCTCATCGTGCATAGGCTCCTATGCCTACATCTGGTGGGCGCAGCTTGCGCACAGTAAAAATAAGGAAGAAGAAATTTGTTAAGGGTGTATGCAATATGAATTGCTATCACCAGAAGCGCTGTTTTTGGCTCAAAATGCACCACAAACCGTTTAGCGGCGCACTCCACCCTGGCTCGATGGGGAGCTTATACAGCGCTTCTCAGACTCCCCAACCGGACTAAAGTTGTGTTGTCCATGGAAGGAAAAAGGGAATAGGAAGGAAAAGGAACGATAAAACGGTAAAGGAGAAAATAAGTAAAGAGGGAGGGAAACCTGAAAAAGATATAGTAAAGGAAAGGGGGATAGGGAAAGGGAGTGGTAAAAACAGGAAAAACGAACGGAAGAAGGGGAAACTTGAGTCCGATTTTTATTCTAGATTTGGAGATATAAAAGCCACTGGGTCTCACATTATACTGCTACATTTAACTTAAATATTAACCAGTGACGTCGTATGTATAGAACAGAAGGGGGAGGGCAAGTGGAAAACTGCCTCGTGTCCCCTTTCTAAAATTTTAGTCTGTCGAAAAACTTTGTTACAGTCGGGATAATTTTTTTCCAAAATAAAAATTTGGAGTTTACCAACAAAATTGAAATTTTGAGCATACATTTGCAGCTGCCTATCCGAAAAAACAACTTTCTGCCTCGACTTTTTTATTTTTCGACGCCGCCGATGTAAACGTTTATAAAATTTGTTAGGCCTACTTACTGCATTACAAAATGGTTTGCGCCTTGCTTGCTACTGCCTATGTGGCGTTTTTATGCAGGCCGCATTATGTACGGCTTTCGTCGTCCGTCCGATCCTCCGTCTGTCTTTTCTTAACTTGAAAACAAGAAAGCGTAGAAACGTTAAATTAATGTGAACGGCGAGAGTAACATTAAACTAATCGGTGTTAGTTTGCACGTCTGACGCATCTTCTTTTACGACAACTGCTGTGATTTTACTTCAAACTGCTGATGATGCTCTTGACCCATTTTTATTTCATGGCTTGTTTGTGCTTTTCAAAACAGTGTCTGCAGCAATCTCTAGTCAAGCGTGATGATTGATTTGGAACGCGTCTCGCGTCTGTTTATAACACGCATTCCCCAGGCATGCAGAACACACCGTCGATCACAGTCACGAAAATAGCACGTTTCAATACAGTCTGGAGTTTATTATGTTCCGTTAATCGCGTACAGAACGGCGTAAAGCCCAAATTTCATTACGCCGACTTTTACCGAAACTTCCCGGCAGGGAAAGTTGTGGATTCAAATCACAAACGATGACAAATCATGAAATCATGAAGTTTCGGTAAAAGTCGCAAAGTCGGCGTAATGGAATTTGGTCTTTACTGAACTAAACTAAACTGTACTGGCGTGGTTTGCTTTTTGACGAACTGGCCAATGACTCAATGAGCAAGAAGTAATGCATCACAGTACGCTTTGCTCGCCAACTGGTCTGTTCGTCAACAAAAAGTCCAGCTGTCGCTAGGGAAGACGCATTACAGCTTATAGCAGTTCCCGTTGCAGTACTGACCTTCCACGTCATCCAAAGTCGATGATTTTTATTTTATCTGAAAGGGCGTATGCCATTTTTATTAGTGATTAATAAAAACTTTTGCCCTATCTCACATCGTTTCTGAAATATGTCTAGTTTTCCAATAAAAACTCTCATTTTTCTACTCCCTTCTATTCAACAGCAAATGTGAAAATGTTTCCCTTGCAGTGCATCATTTAAATTGCGTTCGCAGACAGCCTCGGTAATGGGCTAACTATTTGTGTAAAAATTTTTCCGTAAGACCTACCCGTTAGTCAGGGTACATCATTCTGTGACGCACAGACGACAGACACACCGTGCTATAGACGCCAATACCGCATACATGTCCCTGTAGCGCGCCAAAAACTAAACCGTCTCAGTTCAGTTCAGTTCAGTAACGTCGCTCTGTACTTGCTTTTACGCTCGCATAATACAATCTGGATCTTGATGATATGTAGGCCTATTCTTTTTCGTAGAGCGAGCCATTAACTGTATGGTGGTGACGTTCTATAAAAGGACAACATCGGTGCGTTGTGTTACGTCGTCGTCATAATCATGCTCTACGCTTGCTCCGTACTAATGATGATTGCTTCATAACCGCATCATCATCATATCATCATCATCATCATCAACAGCAGCAGCAGCATTTCGTATAGCAAAAATAGTCACTGCCCTTATCACCGATTTAGAAATCACGAGATGACAAATGATGATGATTGACGATTGCTTCATATATTCGCAAGAACAAAGACGATCGACGAGTTCGAAGCTATCTCAAAAAAATGGCGTTTGTACGAAAAAGGTAAAATGCACGATCAAATCAGTAACACTTTACTGTTAGCTATAAGTTGATTATTATTATTTCCGCCAAGGAGGTAATGTTTTTGCCAGACTTTGTTTGTTTGTCTGTCTGTCTGTCTGTCTGTAAGCAAGATAACTCAAAAAGTTATAGACGGATCTTGCTAAAATTTTGAGGGTATGTCGGGTATGGCACAAACTACCAGTGATTCAATTTTGGGAATGATCCGAAAAGAATCCTGGATTCTGGATCACTTTGAAATTTTTCGTTACTATTGCTTTTAATGGGGCATAAAGGAAATCGCTCTGCAAAACCGAAGATGGTGCTGCCACCTAGCGAACAACATTGCCCTGGCAGAGGTGTGCGGGCTCTGACTGCTTTCCAGTAATAATTATGATTTGCACATCACAAGAACTAAAGCAAGAACTTTTGACTTAAAGGCTGAGTCATCGCGGTCATGTCATCGATAACTTTTTTTCGCGGCTGTGATTTCCATACGTGTCATGCGCTAAATTTACCAAAGTGATGAGGACACGTAATTTGAACTCATTACTGGTACCACTATCACTTTCAGCGAACAATAGAACCTAAAGTTTTCAGTTTCACTTGTGTGTCTGTTACTGGCGGCTGAAGCCATTCTAAAGTGGGGGCCATCATGCCGAGGGACTGCGCCACTTTTAGAATTAACGCAGAACTAGCTAAGACATTTTGCGAAATATCCTGTTTTACGCGTGCTGTTTTCGTGAAAACTGAATGTTTGTTGTTTTGCTATTTTCAAGCATTCCAAGGCGGGGAGCCTCTACTACTGGCAGCTACAAGTTCGAAGTAAACTCTCCTAGTGTTTTCCAGTTTGCTTTATTAAGTTTATAGTTCCAAAATTTATGTAATATGTATTATATTATAACTGCAGAGAGCTTCGGTTGACTGTGTTGTCTGCGGCTTCCAAAGCTCGCCAACACTCGATCCACCAGAATAAAAGTCAACGTAAAAGGTCAACTTACAGTGTCAAAAAATAAACAATAGAAGTCAACGTAAAAACATCGAGCGACCGGAAACCGACGACGAGCAGAGCACGTCATCGGTATTTCCGGTCCCGGCCGCCATGTTGGACGGTGGCGCCGTCTGCCGAGTCGCACAAGAACAACGGTCATTAGTTGATAACCACACCTCCCGTGACCATACTAGATCGATCCCGGCGTCTTCGGTTGTCATGTCAACGCCTCGGCCAATCGGAGGACAGGACGACCGATCTTGTTACGTAGACATTGTCCCGTTGACGAATGCGTCAAAGTCTGCGATGACGTCATCAGAACGTGTGAACCCAACCAGTGCTCAGCACAAATTGATGACGCCGCAGCACACTGAAATACCTGTACGGTGGTAAATTTGCCGTGTGTGTTAAGACTACTTAAACGTGAAAAACTAAGTCGTTAAGCAAAAAAATTATCGTGCGATTCCTTGGAAAAGTAATCTTAGAAACGAAGCTGGGGCAACAAAATCGGGATGTGCGAAACATTAAATTATATCCACTTTTCATTTTTTGAAATAGTGAGGCCGCCCTGAACGGTAGTTTTATCATTTCGATCCATCCAGGATCACTACTGCGCGTGTCGTGTAGGCTAATTACTTTTATGAGATTGCATGTGGGCCACATTAAGTTGCCAGGAGCGGAATTTCAACTCCCTAAATTGTCTCGCCAGTCGGACTTGCGGCGACGGACGGCCTCACGTTGGGCTTTGCTCCAAATTTCTATAGTTAGTATTATATACTGTCCGGGGTAGCGATGACAGTATTGTTTTCAGTATTGTTGCTATGTTTGTGTATTTTTGTTTTTTTACTTTGTTAGCTTTATACTCGTAAACCGCTGCACTAAGTTTGATAAATTTTTGCACGTACGTACATGTACTTCGTCGACCACAAGAATTACATTAAATTCTAAGGTGATCATATTATTCAGCAGCACATTGACACACAGTCAGTGTGATGCGGGCAATATCGCCTTTTGTAATTTTTGCTGTTTTCGATGTGCAAGTCCTTAAATGTTGCCGTTAACAAGTGTATATACTGATGTTTTGTACATTTATTTTCAACGTAAACAGTGTGACGTCAACAATAGCGTAATAACACAGTAAATAGGGCCTATATCCCCGTCAAACGTTGCGCTGTGACTAGTGCTCATTTGCATAATCGCGGCGACCAATCGTCTGTATTGAATACACGAGGCGATCGTCGTCGTCGCGACCGATCGCCGCGACGATCGCCTCGTGTATTCAGTACATTTAAAAGACATCATAGCTACCAGCTATAGCTATACTACCAAAAATATCACAATATTCACAGTTATTAGTTTTTACTCCCTTTTCTCCCCCTTGGGACGTTTTTCCAAGGCCACGAGTTTCGACACCGTATTCAATTTCGGCAACTCCTCTTCTAATCATGTTTTTTACATTCAGGTCTACGGTAACAAAAACATCCACAAATACTGCTGACGTCACCCAAATTTGACCATCATCGTTGTATAGGAAAGGGTTAGAACTTAACTCGAGCCTATGCAAACGTTTTCGGCAGAACTCATCTGCGCTTGACCCTGTCTTCGTGAGAACTATCGTCACGTGATGCACATCCTTATTGTTCTGCATGCAGTAGAAATCTGCGAAATACATGCTTGGTGTTAGTCTCAAAATCTCCTCGACACGAACAAGTACGCGCGTGTCTCCGAATGGCGAATATGAAAACGGCTGACCAAACCTATTCACGTTCGCGCAGAAAAACAGTCCGAAAATTTCGCCGTTAATCGGCGAGCGTGAATCGCCGCTGGCATCTTTTAGATAGATTTCCATAATGCCGCCACGCTGAGCGAACATCGTATCGAAGTACTTCTGCGGTTTATTTCTGTAGAGATATTGACACACGGCGACATCGTACTGGGACGGTCGTTCGTTGTACAACTCAGCAGTTTGTTCCAGTCGAAACACGTCGCGTTCCGACAACACTACACAACAATGTCAATCCAGTGCCGACTTATTATGTAGACGTGACTCGAGTTAGTAGTGACGAGTGTCATATCTGTTTAGTTTCCTACGCTCGTAAGTTAGAAAGAAATACAAGAAGCCCGGCTGGCGCTAGGAGTAGCCGACTACCTGTCTTCGTACGAAGGCCAGCAAATGTGAACGTAGTTTCTAACTTTCTCACTCACTTGCAAGAATTGCGACATGAATCAAACTACGTGTCATGCACATGTGGGGGTCAAAACTCTTATTTTGCAAGAAAATTATGTCAGTATGGGGTCGTAAATTGTACCATTCGATAGAGCGCTATGGTGGGTAAGTAGGCTGTCCATAGTAAACATGCTGCTATCTGAAGCGGTTCGGTCGCAATTCGCTATCTACATGTAGTCAGTGGCTTCTATCCCTATACATGGTGGGCGCAGCTTGCGCCCAGTGAAAAATAGGGGGGTAAGTTTTGATACGGTTGTAGATCAAAGCTTTCCCCTATTTTTCACCGGGAAAACTACACCCTTAACGAAACTACCCCCCTATTTTTTATTCCCCCCTATTTTTTAATCTGTACCTTTAACAAAACTTCCCCCTATTTTTTACTTCCCCTTATTTTTTCACTGGCAATTTACACCCTTAACAAAACTTCCTCCCCTTTATTTTTACTTTCTCCCTATTTTCCATTTTTCTCTTAACAAAACTTTCTCCTTAAGGGGGAAAGAAGCCCAAAATGGAGGGGGAAACTTGAGTCAGAAATTGGGGGAACCTCAGCCCACAACTGGGAAGGGGAAAGTTGCGCCCGATTTTGATTTCAGATTTGGGGAGATAGAAGCCACTGCATGTAGTTGGGGTGCAGTCAGTACCCCCTTTTAAAGAAATGGATGGTCGTAGTGCTCTAAATTGGTATCGCGGGGTAGCGATCGAGCACCCGAATTTGCTTAATCTACAGGCGGTTTTCCTATACGACATAACGTTTAGCCACAATACGGGACAGACAGACGACAGACACAACATCGTGCCATAAGCGCGACTGGTGGGCTAAAACCACAAGTGACTGTAATTAACACTGATGCACTTTTACTTAGATGCCTATACAGGGTGCGGTAAAAAGTATCCACCTAAAATTTTTCGCTGTTTTTTAATATGAAATTTTAGATATTTATATCTTGAATTGTTCTACGGCTAAACTGCAAGTAAAATTTGATTCCATTGAAAAATGATGAAGTTATAGACTTTTTAACATGACCGCCTACCGATTTTTTAACGTTAAAATGTTCAAGCTACAACACCAGTTCAATAACATCGTTGAAGCAAGTCAAACAACACAGTTAACTAATGATCAGATGCCAAATTACCGCTGTCACTGTTAATGTTCAAAGTGTCCACCGACAGCTCCAAGCTCTAACACAAGCCTTCAGTCGCTTAACTTGAGAAGTCTTTCATAGCCTTGTCGATCGGCTCTTGTGGTAGGTTGTCCCAGATAACCTGAAGCGATTCCTTGAGTTCCGCGACTGTTTTTGGCTTTGTTTTAAGCCTGTAGTAAGCTCCAACATTGCACACAACACGTGATAGTCCACCGAGTTTGCATTCGGCGAATTTAGAGGCCATTGGTCTTTTCTGATGAAATCTGGACAGTTGGACCGCAGTCGGTTTCCTGCGCTGCGTGCTGTGCATGCTGGTGCGCTATCCTGCTGGAAGATAAACCCGGTGGGTAGCCGGTGATTGCTTTTAAAAGAACGATAACTTAGTGATAATTTATAAACAAAATAAATTACTGTTTGTAAAAGCATCACTATTACGTCATCGGCAGTAACGTGGTAACCGGTTTTTAAAAATTAAATAGCATTTTAGATTAAACATTTTTAATGCTAAAACATCGGTAGGCGGTCATGTTCACAAATCTATAATTTTGTCGTTTTTGAACATATAATTTGAATCATATTTCACTTGGCAATTAGATGTGAAACACTTCCGTAAATAAACCTGTAAAATTTCAAATTAAAACTTTGAACGTTTGCTGAGAAAACGGCGAAAAACTTTAAGGGGCTACTTTTTGCCGCACCCTGTACACGAGCATAGGAGCATTTTAGGCCTATAATAAGCGACGACGTAAGACATTAAGTTTTTTTTTATTAAAACTGCAACAAAAACTATTAAAAATCTATCTAAATGACTAATTTACAATTTTTTCCCCAAAATTAACGGTATTAACTATTGCGACTATATTTTGTTTTCACACCTAATGAACAGTAAATATACAAATATATAAATAGCAAAATCACAAATCTATTAAACCTTCGCCCGTTCTAAATTCGATGGACTTGTTGCAGACGACCTTGGTACGACCTTGGCTATGCTGTCGTCCATAAACTGTTACTTCGTATCGGTTGCCAGGTCGAAACCGCAGCGGCAATTCATATTTATCCACACCTAACATACAGCAAATAAAAAAGTGCTAAACTACTTACACGAAGAAACAGTACCATTTACTGTAAGCTGCAATATGGTGTTGAAAATTACTAGACCTAACGCTTCACATACAAAACTGCTATATTATACAGTGAGTCCGAAAATTTTACACCCACCAAAGTTTTTTGAACTTGAGTTTTTAAAGACAGCAATATTGTTTAAGCCATATTTCACACACATATAGTAGGTGTACAAACCTACGCCAAATTATAAAGTTTCATTTATTTTTCGAAGTTTGATGAAGTTAATGCCATATTAAGCGCGCTCACCCAGAGAATTTTCCATTTTCACTTAAAAGCCTACAGTACGGACCTCATTATAAAGTACGAATGGCCCCCAAATTCACTAAATTTTAACCCCTTGATTATTAATGTGTGGGGTGCAATGCTTCAAACTTTTACAAACTGAAATTAAAGCCGAAGACCATTCTGGAACTAAAAGGTGCGCCGCAGCAGATACGTGATGACTTGCCGCAGACTTTCGCAATATCGTCTAACTGCATGTGCTTTGGCTGGTGGTAAACATTTTGAACATCAGATATAAACTTTTTTAAAATATATATATATTTAGTCCGCCCGTAAGCGATAGCTTGCGGAGGCAGACTTATGTTTTAGCCCAGATGTTATTTTTCCGAGCACGAGATCTCCGAGATGCGTGGGCCGAGCGGCGTGAAATTTTGCACGATGGTCAGTACTAGGCCGCATTTTATAATGCCGGTCCAAAATTTTGGGGGGCACATCCCAAAAAAAATTTCAGGGGCGAAAAACATGCAAAATTTGGCCCGATTTCGGACTACTTCGAAGTTCGGCGGCGAATATCTCCGAAACGGATGAAGATATTTAAAATCGGATAGTCAATCCGTCTATCGCGATTCCTCCTGCGTTAGGCGAAACAAGTACGGTGAAGTTCGGTCCAGTGACCTTGGAGATTTAGATGTTGAATCGTACCCACCCAAAGTGCATTTTTCGGAAGACCATATTTCGGCCCCTAGGGGGTGCTGCGCCCCGAAATTTTTACACGCGCTAGAGAATGACCAAGTCTTACTAGCGTACCCCCCACCGGGGACGGGGGCCCCCTTACAACTTTTTTCAAAGGGGGGTCAAAAATTGGCTTAAAATGCAATAAATTAGCGCTTATAACTTCGGAGTTAGGGGGTGTAGCCCGACGAAACTTTGGCACTTGACGCGGTTCTAGGTTGGGGTGTTAACGCAAGTACGAAATTTGGGGGCACCGCCCCCCTTAAAATTTGGGAAGGCAAAAAACGTCCAAAATTTAGTACGTTTTACGACAACTTTCGAGTTTGACCGCAAATATCTCTAAACTGGATAAAGATATCGACATAATCTAAACGGCGTTATTAAATACGGTTAATTCCGCGTTGAACAAAAAAATTTTTGTGAAATTTCGTCCACTACGAACCAAGTTATAGGCGCTAATGTTGACCTACCCTAAGTCGCATTTTTCGGAAAACAATATTTCGGCCCCTAGGGGATGCTGCGCCCCCAAATTTTTACACGCGCTAGAGAATGACCAAGTCTTACTAACGCACCCCCCATCGGGGACGGCGGTCCCCCTTACAACTTTTTTTCAAAGGGGGGTCAAAAATTGGCTCAAAATGTAATAAATTAGCGCTTATAACTTCGGAGTTAGGGGGTGTAGCCCGACGAAACTTTGGCATTTGACGCGGCTCTGGGTTGGGGTATTAACGCAAGTACAGATTTTGGGGGCACCACCCCCCCTTAAAATTTAGCAGGGCAAAAAACGTTCAAAAATCGGTGCGATTTACGACAACTTTTGAGTTTGAGCGCAAATATCTCTGGAACCGATGAAGATAACGACATAATCTAAACGGCGTTGACGAGAAGGATCCTTTCGGCGTTGAACAAAAAAAAACTTTGTGAAATTCTGTCCACTACGAACAAAGTTATAAGCGCTAATGTTGACCTACCCTTAGTCGACAAAGCGCGTTCGGCGTATACCAATGCATTTGAGTTCGGGCC
>Ga0209367_1002181_pt1 | contig 25517 bp, 18 predicted proteins | sample WorMetLIZISLAND2_FD_187412 | JGI IMG/M metagenome (GOLD analysis project Ga0209367, IMG submission 187412) | Marine gutless worms symbiont microbial communities from Max Planck institute for Marine Microbiology, Germany - Olavius geniculatus... ... | reverse complement strand
GTTTTTCACGGAAGAAGGCCAATTTCACAGAAAATGTCACGGCCGTGAAATCGTGAATTAAGTTGGTCCCTACCAATCAGATGCGCTTATACCGACCATGTGACGTAATCAAAACTTCTTTGGAAAACTTCTTATCTTAGCACGTCCACGGGAAATGCATTTTACACACCGCTTCGTTTTTTAAGTTGACCAAAACGTCAATTTCCTTTACTTACTCATTGTTGATTTTACCCCAGCCTATGACGTCACATATGACATCTAAGCTAAGTGTCAACATTGTGTACTTTTTTGCAAATTTCGTTTTATTACCCAGCTTTCTCCGTGTAGGACAAGGTTAATGCTTTCCTATATATTTGCCTAAATTCTTCCTAAGAAGTTTCCAAAGAAGTTTTGAAAATCCGCATACTTTCTTTGGAAAAGAAGTCTTCCAAAGATCTTCCTGAAAAGTTTCTAAAATTTGGCCCCAGTCTCTTAGGGTTCCTACAGGTCAGGGAAAACTGGAAAATGTCAGGGAATTTTTATTGTCAGGGAAATGTCAGGAAAAAATATTATTTTTGAAAAGTCAGGGAAAATGATCTTGGATCATGCAGACTGCAGATAACTGTGATTTTTTGCATTTCTAAATATTAAAAAGCAGGCAAATTTGTGGTTTTCATTGAACATCTAAAAGCTAGACGTGTTTCAGCTTCAGGTGGGCTTGTTGTTTCGTTTATGACATTTGTGCGATAGGGTTATTGTTTCGATAATGTAAGGGAAATTTCATTCCCAGACTGGAAGAGACGGGGAATTTTGCTATAGCGAACCTGTAGGAACCCTGGTTTCTGTTGTTGCCATCTGTTGTTGGGTAAGACTCAGAATCAGAACAGCAGCACATTTTTCATTATTCATCTTACTCTAGTAGGATGTACTGAAAAAAATTTTAATGCCAAGCCTTTATATGTAATGCATTGCATTTACATCTAGCTGTGTTATGCAGCTGACTAATAGTTATAGTTTATTATACTATTCTGGTGCCTTTTTGTGTTTGCTTCATATTTTTGAATTCAGTGTAATTAGTTTACATTACCAGTGCTCACTTCTGATTGGCATGCTGTTTTTAGACTACACTTCGATTGGTCCACGCTTTTCCAATCTCGTGCTTCAGGCACTTTTGGTTCTGCTCAATGAAACTCCGCCCCAAGTATGTAAATATTGTACTTTAGTGACTAAATATGATTCTAGCAGGCTTAGCATTTGTACTTGTAGATTTATAGTGGATGTGACTGAATACATGCATCAATTGTATGCTTCCTAGACTGTCAGATTAAACTGTAGTAAGTGGATCCGGCCAGATATCTGCAAGATTTTGCATATCCAGTTAAACCAGGCATCTTGAAATTTGGCTGGATCTGGATTCACTGCACTCCTGTTCCGGATATTCAACAGTATCGTAGCTGATATTCTCACACTGCATTGTGTGTTATGCTATAGTCATGAAAGCCATCACAGCTGATAGCAGTTCTTGTTCACAAACTGTCAGTCTGTCTCCAGCCATTTCATCGCAGTTCATTCTTGGAGTGTGCGCTGCAGCTGAAGATTGCAAAAGTAAATAAAACCCTTTATGTTGGAAGTTTGGGGTCTTTCAAAGTCATCGATCTTCATACAACTAAAAAGCTTGTCACTAGTGCTTGTTGTGAAAGGCAGCATGCCCATGGTGATCTGCAACTGTTTTCACGAACGACTGGCCAACGACGGTAACATAACGACTTTTACGGGGGTACCGCTCTTTGATGCTCTCGTGCGCAGGTTTCTTTGAACCTAGAAAATTGAGACTTGGGCCATCAAAATCTACATTCGATGCTGAAAAATTTATATGCAGCTTGTCCATGTCTTATCTCAATTGATTTCGGTGCAATTTGCTCTTGAAATGTGTCTTGCAGCCCGAAATTGCCAAAAGAATCCATTAAAACCTCCTATTTTGGCGTTCAAGGTGATCCTCGCACCGTTACTAATATACAGCGACTTATTGGCTGAAAATCACAAATTTTTCCTACTCCCCTCTCATTTAGCACCCTCGTTGGAGGTGACCCCCTTCGAATTTATGGAAAAGCTTCACGGTTCCTGAAACTAGTCTTCCAGGCAGTCGATGGTGAAGATTTGGTGATCCTAGCTTGCACCGTTTTTGACCGATCCACCCGTGTGACAGACAGTAGCTGCTTCCACGCATAAAAACAAGTGCTTCGACATGTTAAAAGGAGTTGTGACAACACCAGGCTACTCAAGGATGAGTCGCAATACCCATTTCACAGCTATGTTGCAGTGGAGTGTCCGGGTGTCTGATATCTGGCAGAGGGGATAAGGAAATGCAGATCTGCTCTGATTTATGGGCCTTCAGACTTGAAAAGGATTTTTACATGCATGAGCTAGCATAGCTAGCTATAGCGCATATTAGCTATGGTGATTCTGTCTTGGTGTCTGTCTGTCACATCCTGGTACTGTTTCAAGACCAGGTGAGATAAAGACTTCGGTTTTTACCATATGATAGCTCAGGGTCTCTAGTGTTTTGTGACAAAATTTCATGCTGCTGGGTTTAGGGGGGTCCCACGAATGAGGGGGAGAAAAGGGGCACCCACCCTAAAAAGATATTTTGCCGCCATTGGCTTGTCAGTTGTGAAAATGGTTGCAGATAGGCACAGACATGCTGCTTATCACTGCAAGCACTGGTGATGAGCTTCTTAGAAATGTCAACATCGATGATCTTGAATGACCTTGAACCCCCCAAATAAGGAGTTTTGGTGAATTTTTCGCGATTTTAGACTGCGACGCACATTTTAACAGTGAATTGCACCGAGATGGCAGGAGACAGACCAAGACAACCTATGCATATGAATTTTTCAGCATTGGACGTAGATTTTAGCGGTCTAGGTCCCAATCTTCTGCGTTCAACGAGGCCGGCACACGCAGGTGTCAAAGATGGGTACCCCTTTAAAAAGTGGCGATTTTTGCGCTATTCGCTTCTCTTGCGTGAAAACGCTTGCAGATAGGCACAGATGTGCTGCTTATAATAACAAGCGCTGATAACATTCTTTTTAGTGCTATTAACATCAGTAACCTTGAATGACCTTCAGCCCGAAAATTGGGGTTTTTTAGTTATTTTTTGAGATTTTCAGCTGCAGAATGGTGAACTGAGACGAAATGGATGGACATAGACCGAAATTACCTTCAGACAGGAACTGCTATGGGCTCTGGTGCAGCTCATGAGCATTAGCTCAGATTTCTCGTACATTACTTTATACTGATGATGATTGTGTTGCTGCTGTTCGAAGGGCCGGAAGCTGCTGGTACTGTGTACAACCAGCTGTAAGGACGTGCTCAGAGAGATGCAGATGCTCAGTGTATTCACAAAGATTGTTCACGTCTCAAACATTTCCCGGCCAGAGCACCTGCTCTCTTGTCTGGACCATCTCAATGCATTCACCCCCCGCGAGATGGACCAGGTACGACGCTGGGCCAGCTCCGGTAAAAAGTAAGTATTTGGTCATTATTTCTGACTTAGACTTTGTTTTAGATTTTCCTTTTGCTCCTGGAACATTGGGCGATAAGGGCACTCCACCACCAGCAACAGATCTTGCACCCTCCCAGATGCATCCTCTTATTTTACCACCTTTTGGTTATTATTATAGCAGTGCCTGTTAGAACAGGTGTGCTCACAAGTGAATTTCCACATCAGGAAAGCACATAACTTAGAACATGTTGCCTAACTTAGATGGAAGAGAGTTAGACCATGACGCAAGCCCGTAGCAGCCAGTCTGGCTGGTCCGACAGCTGTCAGAACTTGTTTTACAGTGTTTTTGTATATACATTGTCTCAAGAAAAACATCCCCAACATTTTTGACTGTAACTTGAAAACCAATTATGATCAGTTTTGATCAGTTGATCGTTAATGCTGCTGTCAGCCGTGGTGTCACGTCTAAGCCATTGTATACACTTGGCATAAATCTTATTATAATGGGTGGAAAGTGTTTGTCTCTCTGTCTGTCTGTCAGCCCCCTCTAGCGCCTTCCCTGTTGCACGGTTACGAACCCCAACCGTGGCGTTTGAGTCCTTAGGCCTTATGTACATGCCCCCCACCTGCCCCTATGGGCAGCCTGAGGGGCGGGGATTGAGTTGCCGGGTCTTCTTTCTTCGTTGATTTTGTCAAGTTCGCCAGTATAGTGCTGAGCTTCGTGGCGACATCTGGTGAATGACGACCACTTAAAGGTCCTAGCCCAAAACCTTAAGGCCAGCCATGAATTTCGTAGTCTGTGCAACATGTGCCAGCTCACGCTGGCACTTGGATCAGTGGCGCTCTCTGCACGTTATTACGACCACATACCATACACTGAGTACAACCCCTCCCAAACTCTTGCATGCATTCATTTCACTAGCAAAGTAACCTGCCCGTAGTTGTGATAATTTGGAAGCAAGTTGTTGCACAAACTTATATTTCTGCTAAATAAATCACATTTTAGTTTGTTGTGTACTTAATTAAGTTGTTAAATCTTTTACGAAGACAACAACTGAGCATTATGCAACAATTTGGAGCATCTGCATTTTACACGGTAGTGCGTTGACATGAACTATGTGAGGTGGACATATTTCTGTCGTCTTCAGTATCTGTATGCCAAAAATTATCAAATTTGGTTGAGATTTGATGAAGTTCTGACAAAAACAAGTTGGGTCATTTTTTGGGCACACCCTGTATAAAAATTTTTCTACAACTGTATTTGACCAAAGTGAAGTGCCAATTGTTGGAGAGTTTTTTTCTCGATACAAAATAATCTTCAGCTTCAGGAAGGGCTTTGCTCCCTGGCCCTCCACCAGGGCTCTGCCCCTGGACCTTGCTGGAGGCATGGCTCCTGGACCCCGAATGTAGGCTGGCTTGCACTCCCGCATTAGCTAAAACAGTCGGACCAGTCCAAACTTCGTTGCTATGGACATGTGATGTGCAACGTCCACGTGGCAAGTGAGTTAGTTACTGAGTGGGTTTGTGTTACAGTATCTCAGTTAGTGATGGGTCATGTGACGATGTACGATTGTTTTTTTTTTTGACAGACTGTGGGTCGGTATAAAGAAGTTGCTGCTGCTCGTTGATGCAGCCAAACAGGTATTGTAGTATTATTCTAGTATCATCCTCTTTAAAACTTGTCAGGTTAATATTTTTGTTTCTAGCTTTCTTATGTTAATCTGTGGAAACCATAGTAAGTCTGCGTAGGAACTTTTCTCCCACTTACTTTTTATACGCTAGAGCTAAGCATAGTTAGCTATAGTGCGTATTAGCTACAGTAATTCTGTCTGTCTGTCTGTCCTTCCGTCTGTCTGTCCGTCCTGGTGTCATGTCCCGGTACCGTTCCAAGCCCAGGTGAGATAGAGACTTCAGGTTTTCACCATATTGAGAGCCTAGAGTCTCCAGTATTTCGGGACAAAATTTCATGCCCCTAGGTCAAGGGGGTCCCCACGAACTAGGGGGCAAAAGAGGGGCACCCTGTCTAAAAAGACGTCATTTTACCGGTATTGGCTCATCTAGCGTAAAAATGGTTGCAGATAGGCACAGGGATGCTGCTTATCATAACAAGCACTGGTGACGAGCTTCTTAGGAATGTTGACATCGATGACCTTGAATGACTTTGAACCCCCAAAATAAGGGGTTTTAGTGAACCAACACAAGCTGCATATGAAATTTTTGCCATTTGCGCAACCCCCTACGTTCAAGGATGCCTGCACAAGCAGGTATCAAATATGTGTCCCCCACTAAAAAGTGGTTATTTTTTGCTGTTGGTTTGTCTATCGTGAATAGGCACAGACATGTTGCTTATTAATGACATGCTTTTTAATGGTATCAGCATTGATGACCTTGAACCCTAAAATGATGGTTTTTAGTTATTTTTTGCGATTTTCAGCTGCAGAAGAGTGAATTGCGATGAAACGGGTAGAGATAATAATAATACCAATGCCAATATTTATAGTGCTGTCATCATGGCACAGCCGTTACGAGAGTTCACTCAATTCATTTGACTGAATGTAGCATGAGCGCCAGCTGGCTGCTGACCTTTGGACCAAGCCGATTAGCTTGAGCCAATAGATCCGCCGGTAGGCAGCTACAGAAACTACATTCACCATCGCCATTTATTATTACTCAGCTAGACAGCTGATACTCATTTTACCGTTCCACGTAGGGTAGAAGGCTGAGTCGACCTAGCTGGCAGGCTTTGCAACGAGATGGTTTACCTGCCCGCAGGCAGTCGCCCATCACAGTACTAATCAGGCGTAGAGTAACTTCGTTTCATCCGAAACGTGTTACCAACTGCAAACAGGAACTGCTATAGGCTCGGGCGCGTTGCATCACAGCACAGGTTTCTTGTTTAACCTATCGTCATTGTGGGTTAAAAAAGGTAGGTGGGGCAGAAAGTTGCAGTTTCCTGACAGACGCTACATTTTTCTAACATTATTCTGACAGGCAATTACATATTTCTGTCAGGAGGTTATAGGTTTTGACTTTGCCCATAAATTTCTCTAAATTGGGGGTTTTTCAGGCCCAAATTTTGCATTTTTGGATGAACATTTTTAGACAAGACAATTAGTAGATTAGTTCAGCTGTTGGCTGTTTGTTCGTTCGTTCGTTTGCTGTATTAAGTGAAGTGATCTGCATCAGAATGATGACTGTGGCTTGTTCAGGTGCCAATCGAAGGTGATGACCTAAGCCGGATTCACAAGTTCCTCACAGACCTGGAGGATGAGTCTGAAAGCATCGAATGATGACATCAGACTTCCACACTTACCACCGATGACAGTATTTGTGTCACTCCAGCACTGCAGCTCAGATAGCTAGCTAGTAATGTGTTTGTCAATCACTGTATAATTAATTGTTATGTGACTGATTTCCGTTAACGTATCCAAGATGTTTCACTCCATCACAATATTTAGTATCATTCTCTTTGTGACGTCACTTCACGGCTGTTGCATGTTCTTTCTTGCTTTCTCATTCCTGGTTGGAGGTGGGTCACCGCCCCAATCCATTCTAGGAAGTCCCAGAGGCGTCGTGGATCGGTTACGAACAAATGCCTGTGAGGAACTCCCAGGAATCGGATCCCGGGGGTTGCGGCGCTTTGCTAGGCTGGTGAGGTCAGAGACGGGTGGCAGGTGACCATTGCCAGTGGTCGCCAGTTGCTCAGTTGACGTCAGGCGCAGACGCTTCCACTACGAGAAGGTGGCCGCACGGGAAGCGTGTTCTTGTGCTGTGTGTCAGCCTTTTGTCACTCTGCATTTTTCTTTGTTCCTTGTGGTAAATAACTGAATTTGGCACACACTCGCAGTCTACTTGTAGTAGTGAATATGTTATAGTATCGAATACATCTAGAGCATATATAGGCTATATAGGCTTATAATGAAGGTAGTGTCAGTCACGCAGTGATATTTTATGGCTGCTAACGTAGCATCATGTAATTGTCAGTCGCTGTGGTTCATCTGTTATCAGAGTATATTTTCTTAGCCAATTGCATCACTTTCTAGTATTTTACTACTTGTGCAGCATTGGTTGTTATTTATTAGATCTCTTTCGCAATTTTTTTAGACTAGGATGCATGTTGTGGTTTTCTTAAATTGGATTTTTTTCCTTTTTTCTATGTGTCGTGCATGTACCAGGCGCATTGTTAATATACAGTGTGTGGCAAAAAAGTAGCCCCTAAGTTTTTCGCTGTTTTCTCAGCAACATTAGAAATTTTAATTTGAAATTTTACAGCTTTATTTACTAAAACCTTTTACATTTAACTGCCAACTAAAATATGATTCTGTTGCAAAAGAATAAGTTATAGACTTTTTAACATGACCGCCTACCGATTTTTCAGCATTAAAAATGTTCAAGCTAAAAATGCTATTTAATTTTCAGAATATCCTGTAGGTATTGAGGCAGTTTTCTGCATTACTAAAATCTTAGAGTTTCACTTCACCTGGTGACAAAGTGTCAAATTTCGCAAATGCAAACGCATTGCTATATCCAAGGTATGCGCGTAAGTGGAAAATGGTTATTATTGGACGTGTTCTTCGAAAAAAATTTTAAAGTTTTATTCACAGTTAAAGGGTAGAATGGAAAAGTGGACTACTAAGTGTCATATGAAAAGAACAACGGGAAAATGGATTAAGTCCAAAAAAGACTTAATATTATGGACTTAAAGTGATGACACACTGGCCATTTTCATGCACCTGTTTCTGGTAGCAGTCATCTGGTACCAAAAACTGGTCAGTCTGTCATACTTTTCTGGTGCCAGATTTTTCTGGTGCGAGAAAGCGGCGCCGGATCGAACACGTTCAATTTTGTGCCGGAAACTGGCTGAAAAGCTTAACTGTGATTGGTCAATCTGAGCTAAAACAGCGGCTATAACGTCATCATTCTCAAAACTGTCAAAATCGGAATCCATCTTTGTTTTTTCTGCCGGTATCATTTGCCGGCTAAGTGTGTCGGTTTCTGGCACCAGACAACTGGCGCCTGTTTCTGATGCCAGAAACAGGCGCTGGAAACAGGTGCCAGAAAATTGTCAATGTGTCATCAACTTTGGACCATTTTTCCATGGTACCTTTCAGTTTCTCCATTTTCTTCTAATGCTGCAATTAGCTATTGCTTGTCAATCTACAGCATCGCATGCCCAAAGCATCGCATGCCTAAAGTCATTCGTATTTTGTCTTGTGTAATTTTTACTCCATTCCTACGCTCCGCATTTGCAGTTTGCTTTGTTTTTACTGAAGCAATGATCAGAACTTGCTTGGGTGCATTTAAGCCTGGCATGTGTCACTGCTTTTGAGAATGTTATGTTGTTGATGCTACATGTATCTGTGCAAATAGATTCATTAGGTTGAGTGTACTTTACAGTAATAAGTTCATCAATAACGACCAAAAAATTGTTTGTTTCTCAACGTTTCAACCTCCATCGCAAGTCTTCGTCAGGAGAATGAAAACAATTATTTCTTCTTCCGGTTCTTGGCACAGTAAGTAAGTGATGTGCCAAGAAAACGGTCGTACGCGTGGCTGATTTGGTAGCTGCCTTCTTCGCAGTTCATGGCTTGTTGTCCCTCCTTGCGGATGTGAATTGCCTCGTTTATTACCTGGTGGCTCTGTCAGGTTCCATGTTGATCACCGACCCATCAGACCAGTTTATCACGTGGTTTTCTTGTAGAGCATGGTCGGTGAGAGCCGATTTGTTGTATTCTGCTGAAGTGCTGGAGCGCTGACTTCTGGTAAAAGCTCGCTTGGTTTTGAACTCCACTTCAGTTCTGTGTTCTTGCAACCTGACACCAAGTTTTCTTCCTGTTTCATCTACATATGTCTTATCACAATTGGCGCATGGAACTTTATGGACACATTCCGATCTTTATCTTTTGGATGTACCAAAAATGCTTCTGAGAGTCTTGCATGGTTTCATGGCACATGGTACATTATATTTCTTCATGATCCTAGCAACCGCCTCCTGCAGATGTTCTCTCTACATAGGGAATCACCACTGTGCCAAGAACCGGAAGAAGAAATGATTGTTTTCATTCTCCTGACGAAGACTTCCGACGGAGGTCGAAACGTTGAGGTATAAACAATTTTTTTGTCATTATTGATGAATTTTTTACTGTAAAGTACATGTATCTGTGTTTTTGCATAGTGGTTCATCTGTCGATGTTTAAGGTTTGAGGCATAGTTATTTTTCTCCAGTGTACTATTGTGTGCTACTAGTAACCACTCATGTCTGTAAATCACAAACTTTGTACATTTCATGAAGATTTCACCAGCTCTGTGAGCATATTTTGAGAAATTTTCTAGACTCCACAAAAAGGCAAAGAAACAGTTTCCCAAGCAGGCTCAGAATTTGATAGCATTGCTACAAGATTTCATTATAATTTGAAATTCAGTATATTTAATCAATTTTGCAGGCATTGGGACTCGACATTCTAAAATTTTGGCTCCACATTTTCTGTTTGGGTTGCACATTGTGGCTAGATTCCACTCTTAAAATATGCTCTGGCTCTGTGATGCAAGGGACTTGCTAACTGTTCATGTGTTAGGAAATCATCAGTGTGCTAGCGTATTCTGGTTAGTGTATTGTGTGCTAGTTCTGTGTGGTACGAAAGACCCAACCATCCCATAAAGTCTATTAGCATATTGAACTGTGCTGGGGTGACAGAAGATGATTTATTCATAGACGAGGTCTGTTGCATATCAGTTTGTCCCCTTTGCAGAACTTTAACCTGGTGATGGTTAATCCAAATTCAGCCTTTTCACCTGTTAGCCGGATGGCTGGCTCTGTTAACTGCCAGCACATTTAACTGACTAGGTGATTGTGCCATGCCAGTAGGCCTAGTAACAGGACCTACTGTTATGCAAAACTCGCCATTTCTTCTCTAGCAATAGCTGTAACCACTGCCCATACTCTTTTTGCTTACCCATGAAGGGATGGCCAGGCTGAGTTGGCCGGGGTTGCTTGATTGAACACAAAGATGGTATACTCATAAATGGATACCGATCTCGTAGAGCAACTTCGTTTATTCGACAGCAATGTTACCACTAAGCTATGTGACATATGCACTGTTCATTTGTGACTGCAAGCTGTGGGTAGCATGTCATAGTAGATAGCAAGCTATGCTGAATGTTGTGTGTTATGGTGTTTGCTGCTGGATGTCTTACAGCAATGATGATTGTTAACTGTGTTGCTGAGCTGTAGATCAGTGCTGTACTCTTACAATGTCTTTGAGCCAACAGGCCACATAGCATGGTTTTGATGTCACCGCAGGCCAGACCATTGGAAAATGCTAAAACATTAGACATACATTGTATATATCTATGTTTAACCAAGCTCAGTGATGTTGTTCCTTAGGGTGGCCACTCTCCAGTCATGATCAAATTCCCCGACTTATCCCCACCTTTTCCAGACATTTTAAGGGAATGTAGACATCGCCCCTCGCAACAGCAGCAATGTAAAAAATGCACTTATTTCTATCTGCAACACTCATATATGCTGACATATCTATGACAACTACATTATCCAATATACTCCAATTGGATAATATAGGTATGTATACAAAAGCGTATTTCTGTCTGAACAATACTCGCGGCAACTGAATAATTGTAATAATTCATTTTCCCTGACTTTTGCCTGACCACTTTTCAATTCCTTGACTCTTCCAGGTTTTCCAGAAAAGTGGCCACCCTGGTTCCCGCCTGAAACTGGAGGTGTGCGCCACTTAGAACAAGTCCAAAAAGCAAGTGACAAAGACAGCAGGCTAAATGAATAATTTGTAAGGCATATAATGTCATATTTTGGGTCTCTTCCTCTTGTATGTTGCTGATCAGATATCAGCCAGTCCCGAGCCATTGTGGCCTGTGGTTTGGAGCTTGTGCCCAGGGACATGTAATGCAGACAGTATGAAACATAAACGTCAACTACTGTTATAAAGCATATCTCAATGTATGTGCTGACATGTCGGCTGGTTGTCAATTCCATTTTGTTGTATGCTAATCATTTTATTTATAGACCGTAGGTTTAGTACATGTTGTGTGAATAGTTCTTTTTGTTCGTTATGGAGTGGCGCTGTGATCATCCTCATTCCTAGTCAGTCTGGATTGCATAGTTATGCCATTCTCAGTTGTTTGTTCTAATATTGTTCAACTGCATAATTGAATATAATTCAAAGTTTGTATAATCGAGCTCAACCTCCTTGCGGCCTGTGGGTCATGCAACTATAACAAGAAGCCCAGCTTTGTTCCTTACTGAGAGTTATTTTACTTTATTTGAAAACTTTTTTTGACCTTTGAGTTTCTTGACTTTAAAGTTACAAATGTTTATTTTGCTGAATAACATTCATTGCAGCATGTGAAAAAAAAGGATTTCTCAGCACATATGTGTATCGCTCACGCTCACTGATGAAAGTGACATTGTCTATGACACAACTGGGTCAGATATTGTTACTTACAGAATGCAGTTTCTTGGCAATGGTAAACATATGTATTTCAAATGTATTGTAACTTTTTTAATACAATCAGCAAAATACAGTACCGTAAGACAAACTAATTTGGAAGATAGCATGGTTTACTTCACATTTTTTGTCTTTAGCACACAGCTCTTTGCTTTCACTGGAATTCTAAGTTCTCTACGAGACAGACGACCAGACCTGATACAGAACCACGCAACGTACGTAGATATGCTACATAAGCTATAACATTAGCGAAGTTGCATGACAAGAGTACAAAAATAGTAAAATGACCAGCAGTTTTGTGGGAATATTTTCACTGCAACTACCGGAACGCATTCTAGCGTACAAATACAAGCAATAAATATAAACATCTCTTACGCAAAAAAATTCTCATAAACAAAAATGAAAGCACATCAAGAAAATTTTAACAAAATGGAAGCCACTGTGGGTTTACATTTCAGCACGCAAAAGGCGTGGTTTTTGTCAACTCATCAGCACACTAGTGAATATAGTGTTTTCTTGCAGCTGTGCTGTAAAACTGTAGCTAGCTACACATTGTAACGTCCATTTTTTGGAAGACATTTGTGTGAATAAATCAACGATAATCAGCCTGTTGGCAAAAACTAAAAGTGAACACTACCAAGCTAATCAATCATAAGGCACTAGGCAACAGCACTGGAATGGATGAAGGTGTGTCGCATAAAATAACTGCAGTCGTTCTGCAGAAAAAAAGATACGCCAAACAGCGAAAGACGCATAGACGATGGAAAACATGAAGCAGTTATGCTGGGTCTGCAAACTATGGCCTGCCTTTGGGGACCTTAGCATGTGAAGCAGTGTTTTTCAACCGGGGTTCCGCGGAACCCAAGGGTTCCGCGAGCGTCTGCCAAGGGTTCCGCAGCTGGCCAGTAACGAATAACCTAGCGTGCAAAATCACGCCAGACGATATCGTCGAAATACTCAGCGTCGATTTTTTTGGTTTGAAATTGCGTTTCTATGCGTCTTTTTGCATAGACTCACTGTGTTGGATCATTTTTGTTGTCAGTAAAATTTGCATTTTAGGCTTAAGCCTATATCATAACGTAAGCTTCCTACGCACCACATTATACAACTTCGAGGCAGTATCGGAAATAAAAAAAATAAACAAGAACGTATTGATTAGGGTTATGGTTACGAAATCTTTTAGTCATTTACTTAGTTAATTCAATTCTTTAAAAACTCAGCTAAGAAAAATTAGAAAGACACGAAGGCCTGTCTTTTCCAAGGGCGTCCACGTGATAAATTTTCTGGGTTGGTGGCGTGGCTAAGCGGTCGTCGACGACCGCCTCGCCCCTCGCGTTTGGTTACATACAGTAACATACTGCTGCGTACTAATGCGGTCAAATTTTATATTGGTCTTTTTTGTCTGTTTTGTCGTCTTCATGACGGTTCTGCCCTCAGTGCTCTGCTAGGGAAATGAGTCCGTAGATACCCCGTAGATATCCTTGCATACGTCGCTGGACTCACGGATCAGTGCATGGGGTTCCGTGAGTGATCTTCACGCTTGCGTAGGGTTCCGCGGTAACAAAAAGGTTGAAAAACACTGATGAGAAGGTATGAACCGTGACGTCGGCAAGCAGATCATGATGATGGTATGACGAATCCCTCCGTAGTCAAGCCGAGCTGCTGCTGCAACTGCAACAGACCCTGCTGCTTCTGCTGGCGCAGCAGCATCACTCGCTGCCTGAAGTTGTCTTCCATCGACTGTGTGTCCTCCAGTCCGACGAAACACTCCGGTCGTGCACTTCTTAGGTTCTCCATCTTCCGGCTGAACTTCTCCTCCGTCATCCTTGTTTGATTCTTCCTCCTGTCTTTGTGGTTCTCCGCAGCGCACTTGGTGATCTTCGACAGTGACGCGTTAGCGCGGTGTGTTCCGTTGTTCTTTCCAACGTCCTCTGCATCCGAGTTGTCTGGCGTCGTCGTCAGCTTACGTCCGGTCACGTGAGTGTCGCAGGTCACGTGATCGTCGGTGGTCACATCCGGTGGTCGGTCGCCAGTAAGCAACTCAACCGGGGGTCGCGGACGTCGCGTGGTGGCTGACCACACGTTGCGTCGGGGCACTGGAGGTGGCGGCTTCGCTGTGGAGGCAATGACGGCGCTCAGTGGACGCATCTTCCCTGGACGCATCGTCTCATACTTGAGTGGCCGCTCGGTCTTCCACGACACTTCCAGTCAGATGCACAACGATCAATGACATCAGTATTAAACTTAATGCACCACAATCTTTCGTCTTGTACGAAAATTTTTATCCAAAAATGCATAATTTGGAGCTGAAAACCCTCATTGAAAGGAAACTCAGAAGCAAAAAAATGATAAGAAATTTGCACTGTTTGTTGGAAAATTGCGACTTCATATCCCGCCTTTACCCACAGTGCCGCTGACCACAATGTCATCAGCAGTATAGCATTGATAATCAGCTTTTGACATTTCACTTACAAAGACTGGTTTTAACCATTTATTTTTGTCGGATAACATAGCGGGCATTTGCCCGCAGAAACTTGATGCAAAATTCAGGAACAAAAATCGTAATTGTAAGTCGTAGCAGTTGCACTGTACGCATCACACTTCTGGGCTTCAGTGTTGTTAGTTTAAAATTATGAACTCCGAATGTGGATTGTGGCCCTGTGGCTTCAAAGCAACAAAACGGTTATGCAGGAAATGTGGTCGATAAGGAGTCTAGTACAATCTAGCCACGTTGTGCCAACGAACAAAGACGAAACAACTGCACGTCAGTTTTAAGCTCAGCTGCATATGACAAGAACTGAATGAATCGTACTCAGAGTAGTCTATTACTTACCCTTCTGTTGAGGTGGGGTGCTGCCAGTCAGCTGGGATGCTGGATTGTTACCTCTTCTCTGATGGTTTAATAGTGGAACATCGTTGTCAAACAAGCCAAACTACATAATACATTCCATAAATTGCATGTTGAGCTATTAATCCTGCAGATGATTAACTATTAATTCGCTCAGTTATTGCACAAGCACACAACAAACAGTTATACTGATGTGACAAGACTCGTTATTCAGAAAATCGAAATGCATTCTTCTACATTCATGATATTTGCCTGCAAAGTCATGCTACATGCTACAGCAGAGAACACTTTGGTGACATCAGGCTTTGATCAATGCAAAAAGAAGCAATCTGCCTGAGCACAAAATGCATCAGTGACAGGTTACATTGACTGCTTTATAGTGTTCCTACGATGGTGATTCTTCCATAGATAGTCCAGTTCCATAACTGCTACAGATAACAAATCTTTGAAGGTAACACCAGTAAGACAGTTTTCCATTACAGGTGAAGAAAGCCTTTGGATGTAAGGCAGTTAGCTCTTTCACAGGTCTTTAAAAACTTTGGTAACTGCTGTCACGTTCTGAGGTCTAATCATCACTGTCAAAACACTGAAGACAAAATGCTAAACATTCAGCGGTATAATGTGTCAATCGATGCTACTTGCCTGTGTGTATCTGAGCAGGTCATTGTAATGTACACCGGCATCATCGCCCTCACCCCGCTGCTGCAACAGATCAGCATTGAATACAATAACAGTGCAATGACGATGACTATATGATTATCATAACATACCAGGGATGAGTTTGAGGCAGCTTACCTTCACCGTATTGGGCACTGGGACTCGGCCATCTGCCCACACTGTCACGGGGCTGACGAAACAGTTGAACATCTGGTGTTCCAATGTCCAGCCCACGATCAGGCCAGGAGACATCTTCACAACCGATCCGCGACGTCTCTGGCGCTACATGGAACGAACTGGGGCGGTGACTCCTCCCCCAACCGGGAATGAGAGAGAGGCCAGTGGTCCTCATGGCCAAGGCAGGCAATTGGTCTTCGAAGCAAGGCCAAGGCCACTAAGTAATTAAATAAGTAGACTAAGTATGACTGAATGAATGAATGAAACATCTTTATTCCCTGTTGCAGCCAACAGCTGGATTGACATAAAATACAATAAAATCTGTAAAAAATAACAAGAAAAACTGCCCACATAAAATTAACTAAACTGTAAGGTAAAAACGATTTTGCAAAATGAACTGTTCTTGTCTTTGGAATGTCATACATACGAGGGTGATGCAAACATATAGACAATTTCATACTGCGCATCAAAAGCCAGTTCAACCTTATTCAACCACAATGAACCAAAGAAATTCTCAGACACACAGTTTCAATGTTTTCAAGTCAAAACAAGAAAACATTAACACAGTTTCAGTTTCATTACACAGAGCATATGCATTACAAGTGACTAAAGGGCAATGGTGTTCGAGGCCAAGGCCATGTTTTTTGTCCTTGAACAGTTCTCAAGGTTGAGAACAGTCCTTGAGGACCCCATTCCTGCAACATACACAAACTTACAGGACTATGCCTCATTCTGGAGCCCAATAGCTTTGCCATGGGGTGGGGGAGGTGGGCAACTGCCAACTGTCCCAGGCTCCATCGTGTGAGATCTGCATAAATTCTGGCGAGTTCAGCCCATGGAGTGAGTGAGTAGGGTTTAACGTCCCCCCCGACACAGTATAGGTCATTTCGGGGACAACCTCTGCAGGCAAAATTGCACATACACATAATAACAAAACAAAAAGTTTAACCTTTGCAGAAAGTTTAACCGTTATGAAACACAAAAAACGACCTAAACCTAAAATTGTAAGAACTGCCGATTATAATTGTGCATATATAACGATAATGGCAGTTCTAATAATCTTCCCCGTTATCCTCCAGACAGTCATCAATCTCATAAAGCTGTCTATTGGAGCAGCCCATGGACCCCAATGGAGGATTTCCATGTCTCCAAAACTCTTTGCATCCAATCCGCACACATACGCTAGTGATGCCAATGCGGGAACCACCAGTTTGACTAGAATTTGCATCGCAATCATAAAACAGAGAAATTCAAAGCAACGAAAACAACCAAACAAATCTTGCTTAGCATAATCACAGGATGATTCGAAAAAAGCCGCAAAATTGTTGTCAGAACTATTAACTATCAAATACAGTACTGACCAATCTTCTCGATATTCTTCTTCGACTTGCACATTCCGAACTAACTGTACTACTAAGGAAATAAGGTCAACACAACACATAATGTATGAGCTAAAAATTCACTTATATAGCGAGCAGTTTCTCACATCGTTTGCACCACTCAGTGGTGTTGTCAACTGTTTGGCAGACCAAGTGTCTGTTGGCGGTGGTTGATGTATTGATGGTTTTGCAGCAGCTACTGCCTGTATTAACATCATTATTGACGCCAACTTATGTCAACAGCAGATCCATGAAAAGGGAAAGGGGCTTGCAATAAGGCTGATCGCCCCCCAGCCAGTGGTGTATCCAGAATTTCGGAATAGAGGGTGGAAGGGCAGTGGTGGGGAGGGGGTTGTGACCTGCCCAAAATGTTTTAACATTTTATGCAGAAATAATGCATTTTGTGTGAAATTTTCACTCGGTTATATAATACATCTAGTTAACAGGGGGGGCTGCCCCCCCCCTCTGCCCCTTTCCTGAATCTGCCACTGCCCCAGCTAATGTTCAAAAATAACCAAAAAATGTACAAAACTGTGAAAAAATATGCACCAAACCGCCCCATCTACTATGCTGAATTTGCCACTGACTCACATCGATATTCTGCGAAGCATATAGCATTTATTCCACTATCACACTCGTACTGCCGACAGCACTATGTCTGCAGTAGTATAACAAGTTGTTAACTGCATGGGCACAATCAAGCATGACCGAACAAATGACAGTGCAAACTACTCGACCATCCGTCAACAACCATAGTATCAGTGCGTTAAACCATTGTCGCAAGAGCGCGAGTTCATTTAACACTAACTTGCATTTCCCCCCAGACACGTTCCCCTCGAATGTTTCCCCCTGGATGGTGCCATCCCGAACATTCCCCCTCCAACTGTTTGTGATACCCAGACGTTTCCCCCTCCCTATACTGTTGCATGAGAATCGAGCCAAATCAGTCGCTTCTTCCCTGGTCTGCTCTCGCTTAAACTATGCTAATTCTCTTCTTTTCAGCACCACTCAGAAAAATATCAACCGTCTTCAGCACGTCCAAAATACACTTGGCAGAGTTGTTGCCAGTCATGCTCTCCCTCGAGGTACTCGCTCATCTGATATTCTCTAGGATCTGCATTGGCTCCCAATTGATCAACGCATTGAATTCAAACTTGCCACATTGACGTACAACATTCTCAACTCTTCTCAACCTGCTTATCTACGTTCTCTGCTCAATTATCACACTCCCACACGTTCTCTGCGTTCTGCCAACACCAATCTTTTGTCGGTTCCATGTGTCCGCACAACCTTTGCCTCCCGCAGTTTTAGCATTGCAGCCCCAACAGTTTGGAACTCACTACCCTCTAGCATCCGTAGTTCTACCTCTGCAGACACTTTCCATCGCCTCCTTAAAACTCACTGCTTCCAGCATGCCTACTGCTTCCCCTAGTGGCTCAGCCAAGTGCCTCAGATTCGGCCACTGGCTGACATTGTGCACTTTAAATATGCACATACTTATTTACTTACTTACTTACTTATTGACATAATTTTCAATGCTAGCCTAATCGAAGAATGCAGCAAACATCAAATACTCTTGTGTTAGTGTCATCATACATATTCTGTAAGTATCAACAGATCTAAATAATACATCAAACAAAGTGCAACTCTCAAAAAGCCTCAAGTATCGATTAACTTCTCAAGAAACAGCCATGGACTGCGATGTCAAAGACACGGACATCGGACAGTGTCTGCAGTTTATCGAATTCCATTTCTACTTTCTTTATGTATGTCAGAAACAGACGTGTGTTAATTCTTGACTCAATACAGACTGAGCTAGCAGAGAAGAAGACTAGGCCTAAGTCTTCTACTCTCATGTTTCAGTCGGTATCGAGTCGAGTTCCATCGTCTTGTGGACGTGTATGCCACTCACTAATTGCTCTTAATTGCTGCTCCTGCTAGGAATCTGTATGTTTGATAAATACTCAATAGCGACGAGACTTCAAATGAGGAGTTGCTTTTGGCGTTGCAAGGAATTTCTGCTCAGGCTTAATTATGTGTTGTTACTGCATAATTGCGGAAACATCCTAGGCACTCAAAAAGCAGGAGGGAAATCCAGATGAGGGAAATGTCTGAGGGAGGAAACGTCCGTGGTTGACAGATGCAGAGGGAGGGGAAATGTTCGTCTCCTTCTAGAGTAAACTGTGGTTTAACAAACGCTAATAACAGTTTTGTTTGAGCCAGCTAAATGGGCTAAGTTTCCAACTGTCAACGGTCACAACAAGTTAACAGTTAAAGCAATTTCTGTGTAGAATTTGTCAATCAATGGACGACAACTTTCACTAAATGAGTACTAAAACAGTATTGGTTTGAAGTAAATTATTTAGCTTTCATGAAGCCAAAATAGGTTTTAAAAAGTTGTAGGCTAAGAAAGATAGCAGTTACCTGTGCCGAAGCACGGCGCTGACGACTGATGAGGGATTTGTTCGGTTTAGACTGTTCGTGTCCCTCGTTCTCAGACATGGACGCCGATCGAGGCCTCACAATCATCTGTGCCTTGTGTCGAGCTAACTGCTCAGTCAGGTATGCACAGCGCTCGTTCAAGTATGACTCCTGCAGGTGTGTGTCCACCTGGGCATCACCGGTTACAGATGTCATCAGCTGCAAGCATGCATACAGCATCATGGTCGTTATTACCTCCACCAAGAAGGTCATGTGACACACAGCGCTTACTTACTTATTCATCTGTTGGATTATTAGCAGAATTACAAAAGAAGGCAAGTGACAACCAGGGAAAGCAGTGGGGGCGATCGGTGCTGCTGAACTTCAATTGTGAATACAAATTTGTGTAGTAAAACTATTTTCAGAACCTTGTCATGGCCAAAAAAGCATTTGCAGCTGCGGCTGTGCCCTGGATGCTGCAAAAAGGGGAGGGAAAGAGGGGCAGGGGAGCCTACAGTACTCCCTAGACCCCATAGCTATGTGGTATGGGGCTCCCTGCCATCTCCACAAAAACCCATCATCTAAACCTGCTATTAACCCTTAAGCAAAAAGTACTAGAGGGGAGGGAAGAAAAATGGATACGAGGAAAAACAAGAAGGAAGATGTGGGATCTACTCATGGAGCAAAAGGACAAGAAGATAAGTTACAAGGAGCTAAAGAGAGAAGTGGAGATCCGAGTCAGATGGCATCATTGTCGGTGGAAACTGCCTTAGAGCAGAGCATGCAAGAAAAAGTTATTAAGACAATTCTGACTAACTAACTGACTAAATATGATAAACGTTTCACATTGTAAAATGTCGGTAACATTTAGGATCATACAATCATAGTCTACGCCTTATTGTATGCAGTAATTGTTTACAATGACTGCATGGCAAACACGACAAGCAACAGATTAATAGAGCAGAATAATAATAATCCTACCTTCTTCTGTGTGTCTGTGACTAGCGACTGCTCACAGCCATTTGTTGCACTAAGACCTAGTCACATAATTAATAACAACAAATGCTTTTAGTTGAAAAACTGTATACAACAAGGTTAACTATCATAATGCATCTGACACAGAAAATAATGTAAGTTTTGTTTCCAATCCTAATCTCCCAACATCACAACTTGCAGTAATGTTACAGAGCAAGAAAAATACAACCATTATCAGCAGCAAAAGACAAATTTCAACACTCACTGTGGAAAAGTAAAGATTTTTGTTACAAGTTGGAAATTTCACTAGTCATGTAGTTAGTTAGTTTCAAGTTACCAAATTTACAACAGCTGCTAAAGCTAATAATGATGTTCATAAAAACTAGTGAGTGCTAACATTGGGTGAGACGAAACCCCACACTGGCAGCACCGACTGCACCAGCAGCAAATTACCGCATTAATGCTAACTTTAACCTTGACCCTGACTCTAACCCTACTCCTGATCATAACCCTAACCCTAACTTCAGCCCTAGCGTCTAATTTGCAGTAATTTGTTGATGGTGCGGTCAATGCTGGCAGGGCAATGTTTCATCACACCATGCTAACATGCATCAGTACTGATAACTAAATATTTCATTAATTGCACCAATTATTTCAGCATTGTACCTGCAAGTTTGACAACTTGAAACGCAGCAGACTGATCACCGGCAAATACTCTGAACATCAGTAAGACACAATAATGTTAAGGATTAATTACATTACAAGTACTGGACTACTGGTACATTACTGCTGCAGTCGAAAAGTGTTACTTAGGCCAACTTCCAACATTAGCAATCTATAGCAGTAATGATTTTGCAAAAACCAGTTTCTAAACCTAGTTTCAGATTATGAGCTCGATAAGCAGGAGCTTTTATTGCTCATCTCTCGCAATCCTATGTTCGTCCAGACGTTTCTTGAATGACTCAACCGAGTCTGCTGCAATGACATTCTGTGGTATTTATTCAACAGCTAAAAAACATCAAACCATAACAGCCATAAAATGAAATGTAGAAACAAAGATGAGAGATGCCCAAAGTACATAGCCACGCACTTGTGCAGTAAGTCGATGAGACAGTTGAACTTCATGGTGACATTGTTCAGCTGCGCTTGACTAGCAGCCAGATCTTCCTCGAGTTTCAACACTTTGTCTCTCAGGGTCCACAGTTCCCTGTCTGCCTGTCTCGATCGACCAGCACTGCCGACACGACTGGCTAATGACATCCCTTAATGTGACTGGCTCACTATGTAAACAAAATACAAGATTGTATATAATACAAAAAAAATCCAAAAAAAGATCTGACAAGTTCAAAGATTATGAAATAGTTAAGAATCACATGCTGACAGGTCACAACAGCAGAAAAGACGACTTGAACCAAAGAATTTGGTAGCTGGAAATGAGAAGCAAGCACATAGACACGCACCGAGATAAAAATGAATCACACTACAACATCATAAAGCAAATGCTTGACAATATCTCACTGTAACCTAATTTTTTGCCAGCCATACTTCAGTAACGGTTGAGCTATTGGTACGAGTTGTCATCCATCTGCCGTCCGTCTGCAATGGATGTATTGTGTCTAAGCTTTAAGTCGTAACTTTTTACATGAATAATTAGCCATGTGTACTCGGGCATGCAAAATTTCAGCCATCTAGTGCAAGGGAAACACTTTCAAACTGGGGTTGAATGGCGGGGGAAGGGGTAAAAAATGTGCATTTTTCAGCGGAAAACTGGCCTTATCGTGGAAAAGATGAGAGATACGGCCTTATATGGGCAAGGTTACTATTCACTAATAAGAAGTCCCATATTGGCTTTCAAATGACTTGAAAATCATAGACCGTAAATGACCTTAAAGGTCACTGACAACCACTATAGTCGGTTATCTTAGCGTCAGCTGGGCTTCTTGTATTCTAACTTATTGCAGTTGTGTGCAAGATGCAGAAATGTGGACTGATAAAAAGTGAATAGCAAAAATCAATGACAAAATATAACTGTTAACTTTAAATATAAAATCAACCACAAAATGTTATCAAAACATTATGCGCGGTGATAATAAACTGCCATACTGTATATAACATATTAACTTAACTTTCAATTTTTCAAGGAATTATTTTGTTTACATTAGCAACGAAAAAAATAAATAAGTAAATTTAAATATTCGTGGTTTTATTTTTGTCGTAACCGGAAGTGAAGTGTTTGGGTGTTGTTGTACTTTAAGTGAAGCTTTTCTTTGCCAAATATATAAAGTTAAGCTAAATATGAGCTGGGGCATTGAACTGTGGGCAAGTATATTGGTTTTCATGTTTGTTTGTATATTATTTAATTGGCAGAAAAAGGAAGACATTACTTTTTCTCCCTGTATGTGTGACACACCCCCTGCTTTCCTGTTGTCCGTGTTTGTGTAAGTACTACAGATCTCTGCAAAATTACGGTGAAAAGAGAAAAAAATGCGGTTTACCTTAGAAATAGGTCACCAAATTTACGGCACCAATTCACAATCATTTAACATCACACGGGCAAACATTTTCGGATATGAACACAAATCACAGTTTAGTTTATCGCAGGCTAGCGGTTTCATTAGCTGCGTAAATAACTTTGCCTGTTATGCAGTGAACATCAGTCTGTTGTCCATCTGCTGTTGTCACTGCGTGTCAAGCGTGTTGGCCACGCGTAATCTGTGCATCTGCGTACCAGCCAACGGGTACAGTATTCTGCGGACCACGTTAATCTCTTTATACATCATCATCGTCATTCATTGTTATCATACTCGCCATCTTTCTTGTCTTGAGCCGACAGTGACAATTGTCACTGATTGGTGTGTAATTTTGCGATCAGCAAAATTCCCTGTAGTCTGCAGCTAGTCTACTGGTTTTTGGTCTGCAGAATACCCGTAGGTTGGTCCGCAGGTCCGCAAATTACGGGTGGTCAAGTGCATTAGCAAGTTATGTAATGTTTAGTACTTTTTAAACTTCATTTTAAGTGAATATTAACAGTTTATTCTGTAAGATCTTAAAAATTAATCGACCACACTGTGTTGTTTGTAATTTTTTAATCAGATTCATTGCTAACAGTTTTTGTTGTACCAGTCTCTGAAGTTGTGTTTAAAAAATTATGGTATTGGATTACTGTAATGGCTTTCCCATTAAATGGGAATTTTTTGCATTGTGTATTTACAAGTAATATTTTCCAGTGACCATGAAGAATATAATCTTTTTATGGCAGTGATCACCGTATAATTGTATATGGTGTATGTGTACGTATGATATGGCAGGATCAGTATAATAACATTTCCGATCACACTCAGAAAGGTATTGACTTCTGCGAGAAGTTTTCTCACTTCATCAAGGAGCGATGTGCTATTGAAAATGACTATGCCACCCGGTTGAGGTTTGTATGTATTATATCCATATATATAATTGTTGGTTGCAATGATATGGTATATACGTGGTGTTTCATAAAAAGGCACCCTTTTTCATTCTTCCATAATTTAGTCAAATGACGATCAATTTACACAAAATTTTTACCAGATGTAGCTAAAGAAATACTAATTCAAAATGTTTGGACAAGATATGGCTTTTAGTTAAATATTCCTTGCTAGTCGTGACGTAATGCTGACGTCATAATGTGCCACGAGTACAAACTGGCTTGTCGCAACCGGTGCTGACAGACTTGCTGAATAGCTGCTCAGCATCGATGGTGAACTTTATCTGGTTCATTGATGACAAACTGTTGAAGTTTTACCATTGTAGCCACAAAAAATGCCCAAAACAATCTCTTTCACACACTTGTGCAGATATAGCTTAACTTTTACACCTTCCAGCAAGACAGTGCACTTGCACGCACCGCTTGTGAAACGGTTGAGTTTTTGGATTGCAAGAAGCCTGATTTTTTGTCCCCATGTCACTTAGTGCTGATACAATAAATATTTTCCATCAGTGAACAAGATAAAGTTTGCCATTGAAGCAGAGTAACAACTGACAGAACCAGCTGCAAAAAGCCAGTTTGTACTCACGACACATTATGACGTCAGCATTACATCACGACTAGCAAAGAATATTTAACCAACGGTCACATTTTGTTGAAATATTTTGAATTAGTATTTCTTCAGCTACATCTGATAAAAATTTCATGCAAATTGGATCACCATTTGACTGAGTTATAAAAGACACAAAAAGGGTGCCTTTTTTATGAAACGCAGTTGTTACATGATATGGCTGCTAAAATGTTTGAGATTCCTGTTGTCAGTGTACATTGCTGTTGTAGGAAGCTGGCAAAGAATTACATACCTAAAGTCGACAGAACGGACAAGAGAAAGGAACCAGAGTATGTTACTATATTTGATCATTTATTTTTAGCACAGGAGTAATTGTCATTTTGCTAGTTAGATATATCGTAAAGGTAAAAAGATTTTGTTGTGTTGCATGTAAATTAACTTGCACAACAATTTAGTCTGAAAGCAAAGTCAGACTTTTGCTCTGTTACCATGTCTTTCATTGTGAAGCAGTGCAGTCTGCTATATGCGACTATTACCAGTTTGCAGCTTGCACGAGTTTCGTTTTCTGGCAATTCTTTTACCCGTTTTTCACGTTTTGGGCTTGTGCTGAGAGGCATAATGTTTATGTAACTTTGTTGCTATTATAGCTTTTAAGAGTCAGTCTAAATATTGAACTGTTATTACGATTGAAGGTTCACGTGTATGCAAGGCTTCATCGCAATGATGAAAGAATTACATGACCTTGCAGGTCAACATGACCACATCGCCGAGTCCATGTCAAAACTTGTCCTCAAAGAGCTGCAGACCGCCATCCAAGAACTGAAACAAGAACGTAAACGGGTAACTGGGAAGGCACTCTTTGTTTTTTTGGTGTATTACATCTAATTTTTGTTCACTACTTCTGTCACTATGGAGCTCGGTGGCCGAGTGGTTAGAGTGTTGGACTCAGGTCAACTTCACCAGAGCGAGAGGTCCTGGGTTCGATTCGTGGACGGACCCCTCAAAAATTGCCAGGCCTCAGGACAGTCACGTGGTCACGTGTCCAGCGGGCGGACCAGGAAA
>Ga0209367_1002180_pt1 | contig 25522 bp, 16 predicted proteins | sample WorMetLIZISLAND2_FD_187412 | JGI IMG/M metagenome (GOLD analysis project Ga0209367, IMG submission 187412) | Marine gutless worms symbiont microbial communities from Max Planck institute for Marine Microbiology, Germany - Olavius geniculatus... ... | reverse complement strand
GAGCAGTGTGGATGGTCTTGTATGTAATGCAGGCGATCTTGAATTGTATGCGCTGGTGAATTGGAAGCCAGTGGTAATGTTTGAGCAGAGCAGATGAGCTGGTCGACTGTCGATTGGTGCCCCAGGCGACTATCCGGGCGACGGCATTCTGTGCACGCTGCAGACGAGCGACGTTTTTCGTCGTTACGCCGACCAAAACAGAGTTGGCGTAATCAAGCCGCGCTCCAACGAGGGCACAGGCGACGGTTTTCGCCATGTCCTCAGTGAGGGCAGAGCGAATTTGGCGCATAACTCGGATATGGTAGACCTCGAGACTGAGTTGACATGGTCGTCAAATGTCAAATGTTTGTCCAGAGTTACTCCAAGTACTTTGATGTGGTCTGACAGTGTTATTTACTGTGTGCAAATTGCACGTGCTACGATGGCATATTTTTAATCAACCTCTTCTGCAGCACTAGGCAGAAATATGGTGCTAAATTCTGTCTAATTTTTGCCCCACATTGACCGATTTGCAAAATTCTTTCACTGCGAGACTCGCGCCTGCGGCAGACAATTTGCAACAAAACAGTACGTAAATTCCCACCTGGTTCAAAGTAACTGACAAACAGACACATCAGCATATCTGTAGCACGTCAATAATTAATTAATTATGTGATTAATCGTTGATTTCCTCAGCTTTAATATATACGTTTCAATCCCATAGATTCACGACGTATAGCCAAAAGTGAAAAGATGCTTCCGCAAAAATTCGCAGAAGATAAGTAGTCGATAATCACTTTCCGCCATGAATTTTCACAGCAGATAATCTAGGAGTTATGCAATCTCTTAGCTGACTTACTGATTCGTGGTGGTGATTATGTGAATGTCTGTCCAGGTAGTCGGCTGATTGTCGCTGCTGATGAGTTGATGATAGCACAGTATGAATGATGGGTCAAGAGGATGTGGATCTAGACAACAGAATCAACGGCATTAGCAGGCAGCTGCAGCAGCTGACTTGGTCGCCACTGCTGGTGCGTGGCTTGGCTGCTGAGTGTCCCGGTCTGGACTGCACGGGACAATTTAAACTACTGCTACAGGTAGAGCACCTTGATTAGCATTCATCAAGGAATATCCGCAAGCGGGCCTATGGCCTCTGTTGCCGTACAACATTGCACACAAATTACAATAGAAATGAGACTTTAAAAATGTCCGTGGCCACGGTCAAACTCACTTGTGGAATTTATGTAGATCTGAAATTTTAGACATTTCACCTTACATATATAATATGTGTTGATTTTAGCTTTATAAATATATGAAAATAATGCACAAATTGTAAGAAAATGCGGCATTACATTACGTTATGCAAAATAATCTATCTAGGTCAGTGGCTGGAAGTGACGTCACCGCGTGTACTCAGTCAGTGTTTACCAATTAATTTTAATATTTTTAATGGCAAAGAATACTGTGTCGCATGACAACTGCAGCAGTACATAGGTAGGCAATGTGATTTTATACTGCTTATGTTTCTGTGTGTATTTTACATTGACTACGGGTACACACGGTGATGTCATCAGCATGTCAACATGCCGTCTCGTTTTCTGCATCATTTTCTTAGATCGTCAATTTCAAATGTAAATTTCTTCATGTTGACAGAACATTGGGTGCCGATATTACTGTCAAAATTCTCAGAAAATTGTGCTCTTTTAGGAAAATGGTAAGTTGATTTTGGTGTCCATGGACCTTTAAGGCTGTTGTTGCATTGTGAAATCTAGTGCTACGGTGAATTTTGGGTGATATACTTGAGTTAGACTGTTCTACATTTGTTTTATTTTGTTTGATAAATGTGATATGATATATGCTCTATAATAAGCGTAAGGGGCTGTTATTGGCCATGCGAGCATACAGCCTCGCACAGTTTGTACATTGAAGCCACAGTTAATTTCCATGCCTGCACTATCTAAACTTTTGAAGTGGATTGTACGACAGATTGGATGGTATTACGTCATCTGAGGACGAAACCTTGGGTGGTTCCTTGAATGGTGTTTTTGTCGTTGTAAAGGTTTACATTAACCCATTAGTGCATGAATTATTTTATAGTTTGCCGTCAAACTAGGTGTCCCATTTTTGGGACGCTATGCATGATAAAACTAGAAATTTGGGGCAAAGCCCAACGTGAGTCCGCCCGGCGCTATAAGTCCGATTGGGGGAAATTAGGGGGGAAGGGCAAAGAGGGGGGAGAATTTCCCCGGCATCAGTCACGTGGCCCGAACTCAAATGCATTGGCATATGCCGAACGCGTTTGCCGACTTAGGGTAGGTCAACATTAGCGCCTATAACTTGGTTCGTAGTGGACGGAATTTCACAAAATTTTTTTTTGTTCAACACCCAAAGGATCGCTCTCGTCAACGCCGTTTAGATTATGTCGTTATCTTCATCGGTTCCAGAGATATTTGCGCTCATACTCGAAAGCTGTCGTAAATCGCACCGATTTTTGACCGTTTTTTGCCCTCCCAAATTTTAAGGGGGGCGATGCCCCCAAAATTTGTACTTGCGTTAACACCCCAACATAGAGACACGTCAAGTGCCAAAGTTTCGTCAGGCTACACCCCCTTACTCCGAAGTTATAAGCGCTAATTTATTACATTTTAAGCCAATTTTTGACCCCCCTTTGAAAAAAGTTGTAAGGGGGGGCCACCGTCCCTGATGGGGGGTGCACTAGTAAGACTTGGTCATTCTCTAGCGCGTGTAAAAATTTGGGGGTGCAGCACCACCTAGGGGCCGAAATATGGTCTTCCGAAATATGCGCTTTCGGTGGGTACCATTAAGAATCTAAATCTTCAAGGTTACTGGACCAAACTTCACCGGACTTGTTTTGGCTAACGCAGGAGGAATCGCGATAGACGGAATGGCTATTCGATTTTGAATATCTTCATTTGTTTCGGAGATATTCGCCGCTGAACTGCGAAGTCGTCCGAAATCGGGCGAAATTTTGCATGTTTTTTGCCCCTGAAATTTTTTTGGGGTGTGCCCCCCCAAATTTTGGACCAGCATTATAAAATTGGGCCTAGTACTGACCATCGTGCAAAATTTCACGCCTTTCAGTCCACGCATCTCGGAGATCTCGCGTTGAAAAAAAAATTTAAAACATCTGGGCTAAAACATAAGCCCGCTCCGCAAGCTATCGCTTCCGGACAGACTAATAATGCGACACCATTATTTCGTAGACCGACCTTTAATGTACGTATATAGCAGGTGGCGATATACAATAGTGGCTCGCAGCACAGGGGACGCCTCGTGTATGCGACTGCACGCTCTTTCGTGGCCGGGGGACCGGAGCCTCAGGAAGGTGGCGGGCTTGGTCAGGCCCAGACCGTAATGGTGTTAAGGTCCCTACAGCACCAAAGCCCTGATCAAGCATCGGCGTGCGTGGAGGGGACAGTGGCCACGAAAGAGCAGTTTTGCTTCATTTTGCTTCATTGTATAATTCTTGCCATAGCTACTAGGCAAGACAAAAATGCAATTTGTCGGGTTTTTGCAACGATTTTGTCCAGTATTAACCTGCAGCACGAAGCAAATTAATTGTAGTAGATAGCGGACTCAACGCTCCATATGCACTGATAGTTGCTTAACCCATTAGTGCAAGAATTATTTTATAGTTTGTCGTCAAACTAGGTGTCCCATTTTTGGGATGCTATGCATGAATGGGTTAATCAAAATTGAATATCAGGTTACCACCAAGTGACCCAAAAAGCTATTAATCATATGCATTATCCACCCTTCGGTTAAACTGCGATTCATTTTGCCACTATGCCTGATGATAAAATGCACCACTTCTGCCTAGTGCTATAATAAATTGTTTTTTAAATGTAGTTTATATGTCATAGTTTGTGAATCTTCCTGGACATGCAGTAATCGCCACTGGTGCATTTAAATCGTTGCTGGTGATTGTTGACAGGCGCAGGCGTTGCTGACAAAGAACCTGCTTTATCAGAACCTGGATGCAAGTCTTCACCGGCTGGCCATCTGTACTCCTGCAGTGTACGGGTTTCTGCCACGGTCGGTGGAGGCTGGCACCAGCGGTGGGGGTGGTGGATGTGACGTAGTGACGGCTGCACAGCGTGACACGGCAGTCACGCACCTGCGCTTTCTCAACATCTTCTGCAACCTGCGTCACGACACGCTCGCTCACGCCGTTCAGCTGCTGGACCTGGTGCTCGGCCGAGTGCAGGTAACCAGTTCGCTGATGATGTTCTCCAGTTCAGTTGGTAGTGTCAGTAGTTGTAGAACTTTTAAAAAAGTTTGATGGTGGATGCGCAGTGCACACTTAAGAGGGAATGTCTTAGTAGGGTGCTTTCCCTCCTTAGTTGCCAGATCAAGGGGTGGAGATATACTAGAGTGCAGTTTGATGACACCAGGTCATCGTCAAAAGTGAGATGGAACTTTGAAAAATTGGAACAGAATCCATCTCTGCCATATAGGTTCCGCATCCATTGAGCTTTAGTAGAGTTATTTCACATAAGTGCAACGGAATACAATATTACAGTAAAGACAGATAACAGCGAAAGACAAAATGTAGAGCTAGTAATGATTATAGTTATTGATCGACTGAATTAGACTGATGGCTGTGTGTGTGTGGTGTGGTTTCAGGTCCACCCGAAGTTCTTGTCATCCATATCAACATGTTGTCTGTACATTGCTGCCAAGGCCAATGAATCGGCGGTGCTGACGTCGAGCCTTCGTGACCTGCTGGTGCTTGGTCAGTCCGGAGGCTCTGTAACTGAACTGATTCACACGGAGCGACTGATTGTAGAGCTGCTGGGTACGGAGGTAATGGAGGCAGCGGCTACGTGCAACCCACTAGCTTTTCTGCGCATGTTTCACAACATCCTGCTCGTGGACTGCGGAGTAGACAGCGGCTGTCTGCCAGCGCTCGACCTTTCGCTGCTAGTCAGCAAACTCGAAGTCATCATGTGCCATTTCGACTTTACCCGCTTTCACGTGAGTCAAACTGTTTGCCGTGCTTTAAACTTTGTTGTTGCAAATCACAGTCTTAAAGAAGGAGAGCTGAACGTGAACAGGAATTGGCGTCTGTGACATTTTACTGTAGTAGAAGCATACTTCAGTGGCCATAATTCAAACTGAAAATACAATAAATGCTTTGTATTGTCTCTTCACTGCTTTTGTTACGTTTATTTTTACATCATTTCTTAATTACATATGTAATTTAATTGCGTAAGTAAGTATTTATGTATTAAACGCTTTAAACACACTCGATGTGCTTACTGTGCTAGTGGTATGAGAAGTACTAAGTTACTGTATGATGGATTTTTAGTTTTTAATTTTGAATACAGTATTCTTTTAATTTCGGGGACTGTTGTTTGTGAATGTTGTTGAAGAGAGTTCCGGCAGGGATTAAGTGGTTTGTGTGCTGTGCAGGCGGACTTACTGTCTCTTGCACTGCTGAGTTATAGCGTCCAACAAGCGTTCAGTGATTGTACCGATCTGCTGCCTGTTGCTGAACTGCAGTATTATTGCCAAGTATGTATAGTATGTTAGCTAACACGTTGCTACTGTTATGTAATGTTGAGACTTTGTTTGTCACATGTTTCTCTGTTTAGTCAATCTTGGAAAAAGCTTAGTGAGACTGCTTTCAAATTGTTTTGCTTGAGAATTGTTGTAGTATGATATAATGTAGGCTGTTATGTCAGTGTATAGTGCAGCAGCAGTACTGTAGCAAAAACTGCAGAGAGAGGGTTTCCTTAGGTAGTCTTGAGCCTGCAGTGAGGTTATACTAAGTATTATCAGCGCCCCTGTAAATCTTTCTTTTAGCACATACTGGCGCTTTACAAGTCAGATTATTATTATTGTTATTATTATCTCTTCCATAATCAGTGTAGGTCAGTGATGTGTCCTTGAGGACATGTCCTCATCCTCGAAGCTCCTTGAGGACAAATAGCTGTATCCTTGTTTTCATCCTCATCCTCGGGTCCCAAGTCCTTGGTCTTGAGGTAAAGTTCTCGGCCGTAATACCAAGGACTTTAATAAATTCTATTTATTAATTATTACTAATTTATTACCAACAGTTTGAACACAAAACTGAAAAGGTGTTGTACGTCGCTATTGTCATACCGAAACTTGTGATGCTAGTAATTGAAGCCCACTCAGAAATGTCACATTGGTCTGATGTTCTTAGTAGCATCCCACAGGGTTTAATATTTGGGCCTATTCTGTGCATAATTGAGGTCACTACCATCTTCGACATCTGTCGAAATCGACACAAAATCATTAATCAGCATTACCACTGAACAAAATATACAACGTTAAGTTGTACATAAATACAACGTAAGTGAAAGTTTGTCACAAAAGTTAGAACCTACTCAGTCTGGAATTACAAGAGTCACGTCACAAAATGTCATTTTTTTGTTTGTCTGATATTTTTAGCATTGTTGGAATGTTGATCTGTTCCAGTAGTATGATGCTACCAATGATATTTAAAATGTTCAAAATCTTGTTAAAGTCACCCCAGTTCATGGTGATGTGTCGCTGTAATAGTGGCATTGGATGTGCTTGGTTTTGGCTTTTAGTTTTTCGGCCTTGGTCGTTTTGTCCTCGGTTTCAAGTCCTTGTCCTTGTCCGCCTCCTTGGGTTTCATTGTCTTTGTCCTTGGCCTTGTCCTCGAACACAAAGTCCTTGATAACATCACTGTTATAGGTGCATAGGTAAATGGAAGTGTGCCTACTGTAGCTGGTAAAGACCAAAACCGTCTTGTGCACTGTGCAGGTGTATTAACTATTCAGTAATCACTGTAGTCGGTTGACTGTAGAAGGGTGATTTGTTTTGTGTCTGTGTGCAGATGAACGATGCGACGTTCGTGGAGTGCTGTGGTATGATTGCCAACTGCCTGTCAGTCTATCAGAAACAGCCGACCCGCACGCCACGTCTGCACCTGTTGTGGTCGGTGTCACGCCGCACGCTGCACAAGATGAGGCCCAGCACTCGCGCTGCGCAGGATCTGGAGCCGATCATGGAAGACGAAAGCCTGCGAACGAGCTTCAGTAACGACAACGACTCATCGCCGTTTGACAGGTATGCTATAACTTTCTGACTGCTCGTCGGTCATCATTGTTGATGGTAAGATGTACTGCTGTGTTGCACGAGCTGTTTCATTCGAGTGCCACTAATTGTGTTCTTCAGTCCATATTGGTGCAATGGCCGAGTTTTTATCAGCAGAATGATACAGCCGGAAACCAACTGTCGACTTCTATTTTATGCTAAGTCTCGACTGTTTGTATGAAAAAAAGTTCAAAATTTTACTTTCATCTTTATAGCAGCTGAATTAACATTATTTCAACTGTGCGTGCAATGAGCAGGTGGTGAAGTTTTTCAGGTAGCACAGGTTACAGAAAGGCGGCAAAGTTACAACGAATGGAGTAACTGTTTACAGCCAGTCACTTTGTCGTGTAAATTGAGATTGCCGATAACTTCGTACGACTTTTTTCGTGACATATGGACACCTCGGGAAGTACAGTGATCAGATTTCTTCACCTTTAGTTCACTCTTTTCCTTGACATTCTGAATGCTGTCAAACCCCATCGGAGACCCAGTTTAATCTGGAGCAAATTCATAACAAATGGGCATATTAAATAGTGAAGACGACAGGAGTAATATACTGTAGTAGGTGCAGTTAATGACCGATAGTAATGAGTGTGGGTGATGTTGTGTTTGCCAGTGAGGTGGACGATGGTGCAGGCAGTGGCACTGGTGACTCGGCTGCAGATGCTCAGACCATTGAAACCTAAAGAAGCTTCAGCATCGTCTGTCAATCGTCTTGTCATCTCGTTTGCTGAGCGACAAGCTTTTTATGTTTGCCGGAAGTTACATTTGTTCTTTGCCTAGTTTCTGCACCATTTGCACCTTGTTATGCCTAGGTTGTTGGAGTTTAAATTTGTATGTGCTAAATTGTTCATTTGTGCTGTTATAGTACGTGGTGCACAGTATGTTTACATGTCCAAGTAGGCAAAATCTGAGATTTTTCTCAGCATGGGTAAACTTTTTAATATTATTTAGTTTGGTTCTTCCAGCATGGAATTGATAATATATTCTTAAGCAGTAAGGAAATCCGGGTCAGTTATTCGGTAGGATTGTTGTTCTGAAAATGTGAAAATGTGTTATTATCATATCAAGTAGATAATGCCACTTGAGACTGTATTTTGCTGAGTCCCCATGTTCTGGAGGAATGCACTAAGTTGCTTGTAGTTTCAACAGAGTATGCCGGTATAGTATACGCTGTTGTGTGGGGTTTGTTGGAGTAGTGTTGTACACTACAGGGGTCTCGTGCTGCAGGATAATACTTTTTTTAGAAAAACAGCCAGTTTTTGGTCAGCATTCCTACTTTTTACGAATGACAAATATTAATTTTAAGGTAGACTAAATTTTGTTGTTACCGGTTTTTCTAGTTGCAGTTTGGCATTTTTTTTGCAGATTGCAGATGTCGTAAGAAGCTTGTTTAAATTTACCTCTGTTCTGGCTACTAGTGATGCAGAATCATTACTCATAGCAGGGCACACAGATCATATTTTCAATCGGCCTGTGTTTGAGACCCCTGTGTGGTATAGTGCATGTGGGTCTTGGGTCGTAGGTTCGTTACAGTTGTTGGTGCTATGCAGCCAGTGTTGTATAATTGGTAGGCCGTGGCGCTGAACGAAATCCGCAGTGCGAGTGTGGCATCCATAGAGATGTTGTGATAGTAGTACCGATGATTGCATTGGTCAGTTGGTTAATTTTTCACATTCGTTGCCGTCTTTCGTTCGTTATTCACTGCTCTTGGTCGACGATGCAGCTGACGACCGTCGTTTGTTTTGTTTTTTTTCCAGGCATTCGTAACTGCTTGATGAGTGATGTCGTGCACACAGTAGTAGATGCAATCTGTCCAGTAGTGTTTGGAAACTGTAGGCTTTGATCAGGCAGAAGGGTACTGCATTACCGTACGTTATGCGTGTTTTGTCCTAGGTTCATTTTGCTTTCATCGAACTAGTTGTTCAGTTTACACCAGTACACAGTATCCATCGCTAGTCTATGATATGTTTTGTTGGTTGATCTGGAGCGTCAGTCAATCCCACTGAGGCAATATTGCCATTCTGCGGTGATGGATGTGTTCTGTTGTGTTTTCTTATCTGCGAATTGTACCAAATCAAATAAACAGCACTAGCAATATGTTCAGAGCCTTCATCGGTGCAAAAATTCAAACTCTCGTTGTGATATAATACTCAGTATGAATGCGTTTTTCCTGCTGATTTTAGAATTCTTTTATCACATGATTTGGGAATGTTTGTTAATGATAGGAGTGTATCGATGGAGTCTGAACTGTATTGGGCTAAAACTTTATGCTGTGCTCAGTTTATGGTCCGCTTTCATATAGGCTGCCAGTTTGAATTCTGGTTGGGTTTTTGCTGTCTTAGCTAGCATGATATTTGCAGGTTTGAGATTTCTTGTAGGCCGAGTACTTCAGTTAACACACACCGTGCAAATTTTGTGTTCTGATGTCAGTAAATTGGGGAAAGATAAAGATTGAGACTAATGTAGGGTGCAGAAAAGTATCTGGGGTTTTTAGTTAGGATGTTTTTGTGAACGGGAATCGTTGCTGTTATGCATGGAGACAGTGTGGCAGTTTGTTAGCTTACAATCTGCACAGCATTCGGCAAACTCAGCTGAGTGAGCTTGTTGCATGTCGGCATTTTCCATGTTCTAGTATTTTGTGATACAAATAGTTTGATCTCCGTTGTTGAATTTCCAGACCATACCATTCTAGTCTCCACCAGTGTGCGATGATGAGTGCTATTTATAGAGTATGCCTGATAATATATGCAGCCTGCTATTGCTTCGGCCTATTCCAAATCGCCCAATCCTGTTGTAAATATAAACTTCCACTAGTTGTCCCCCAGCGGATTTGAAAACATTGAACTTAAAGCAATGGAGTCGATGTTTGATGATACACCTGTAGTTTGGTGCCGAAGCTTTGGACTGCTGCATGTTTTAGCCTCAGGACTGATTGTTTGGAAAGCATGCAATCATTTTGTCTTGTCTAGCATAGCCATCAGTGTGTGTGTTGTTTAATTGCAAGTCTTTCGACGTCATTGTTTCGATGTCATGTTTGCCACAAGGTGTAAGATCAGTGTGTCAAACAAGTCTAATCATTTGTATCGTATTTTGACTTTTAAATTAAATGGTGGCCACAGGAGTAACTTACTTTGTCATAATTGTTAAAATTGATGGCTGCTGATTCTTGTCTATGTGTTTGTTTCTTTTTGCACAATTATCAAAATTGCCATATAGTCTATCATGGACTTTTGCATCTAAATACATGTCAGTGTCTGTTATCTCTTTTAAGAAAAGTAATCAGTTATTTTTATTTCAGTTATGCAGAGCACACGTTTGCAGTGAAACTTTCGTTTGTGGCGAAACTTGTTGAATGAATGTTTTTAATCATAGTTGGTAACAGACTTGACATGGGCATTTTGCGTATTGTAGTTGAATTTTATGAGCTGCTTATTGTGAATTTTAACAGTGTGCATTGAATTCCTGCCGTAAATGAATGGGTGCAACTCTTCTTGACAGTCGTTGTCAACATCTAACGGAGTTATTTGGCTGTTTCTGTTGTCGAGATTTTCGCATTGCATTTATATTCTTGCGTGTGCTGGTTTTCACAGTCGGCCTGTTCCCGTTTGATTTTTTTCTCTCTGTCGTTGTCCGAGGCAGATTAGATTTAGGACAACTAATGGAGGGTTGAGCAAGTGCGCAACTTGCCGCAAGCAATTGTGTTAGTGGCCTTTGTCAGTGGTTTTGCTCACACTACAGCAGCAGCTGTATTAATGCTTAGGGACCACCGTTTTCTGCGCACCGCAAAATTGTGATGTGAACTGTAGAATTTTTGCATTTGCACAGAATTTGGTATCGGTCAGTTGTTGGTAGTTACTTTTATTTTTCTAATTTAAATCAAAAATTGCAATGCTGTTTGACAAAACTGCCAACCTTCTGAAATCAACCAACTATTTCAGCAGCCAGTCAGCAAAACTCGCAGCTGATGAAGTATAGTCCAATCACTGCTTATTGAACATTTGATGCACATAATGACAGGCATTTTCATATTTGTAATCTCAGATAGTTCCCAATTTACTTAAAAAGTAGGAAACCACAAAATTCGGACAATTTGCTACATTAACCCACAGATTTTGGAAAAATTTGCCGCAGAAAACCGTGATCCCTAGCCCAGTGCTTGTTCATATGACATTCAGATCTGTGTACTGCTTGATTTTAATCATATCATTGCATGCGTCATTGTCTGTGTGTGTGCATTGCACATTGACAGTGCGTTAGTCTGTTGTGACGATTGCTAGCCTTCAAAATTGCAGTTCAACGCTATTGTCTGTAGTCCGAGTCTGTCTGCGTTTATGCATCGGTGCTATTTGAAAACATCACAGACGTGCATTTATACCACATGAGTGCCAACAGTGCTCATTATTTCATAGAATTTAAAGCAGTCTGGTGCATTTTTCACTATTTTGGCTGTTCTCGGAGTATTTTTTACTGTTAAGCAAATAGTTTTTTCTGCTGTCAAAATTCAAAATTTTTACATCTGACACTCCTGATGGTGCTGCTTGTAGTTCCAAGGCTGAATAGTAATGCCAAAAACTGCTGAGGCCTTCCACAATTGTACTTGCAATTGTATTACAATGTGTACTATTCTTTCTTAGTCGTACTGTATCCCAAGAGCCAACTTATCACTGTGCATTAATCATATTATGATATATACTGTGGTTGAGTTGCAAGCGCAGTGCTGCACCAGTTGGCATTCATTGTTTGCAGTATTTAGATGACTAGTTGTGCTTTGTTAGGATTGTAGCCTAGCATAATACTGTGTTAACGTAGTCAGTATTTTGATTGACACTGTTCAGTGTACTCCAGTCGTGAAAGCCCTCATAAACGAAACTTTCCTACAGTGCTTCGTCTTTCCACAATGTCTTGCTAACTGTTAACGTCACATAAGAAGCTTTTGTTTGTCCGTGCAAAATTACTCAAAATGTCACGAGCAGATTTTTGTCATTTCTTATCTGAATTCTTGGTTGGTAATGTCAAATAATATACACCGTGTTTCAAAAAAAACTCAGAATTGTTTATCTCATAACTTTGCTGAATTCTTACCAACTTTGATAATTTTTGGCACAAAGATGGCCAAGACAATGGAATTGTGTAAGGTCGACTTATGATTTTGCCGCACCCTGTAGTTATGACAAAAACAATTTTGGCTGTTGTTTTTTTTTTTTGAAACACGGCGTAAATGAGCAAAACTTTTACCCTGTTTTTTCATCGCTGTTTTACAGTTTTTTTCCACAGTGAAGGCTTGTACTTTCGTATTTTGCTAAAGTCTTATGAGCAAATCTGAACACGTTTCCAGCATGGCATTCCTTTTTTGAGTTTCTTGGACTGGGAAATTTCGGTAAGATGTTTGTAGGAAGTTTGGTGAAAGTGGGCTGAGCTTGATATCCCGTCGTACCACAGTGTAATGGACAGTGCTGGTGTGAGTTGTAGTCGTCCGCCAAACCGTCGTTCCCACTGTTCTGTTCTGTTTGAGTACTAACAACGTTGCAGAGGCTAACAATCATTCCGCGTGTTACTGTTGGCAGCCATAGCTCCCGCTGCTGCGATGCTGATTAACTCTGCAATTATTGCTTGCCGGTGCACTTAACAAAGTTGGTTGTGATGCCGACGATCGCTGACAGTTTGATTTGTTTATATTTTGTGTATTATTCTTAGTCAAATGAGTAATTGTTAATAATGTATCTGTGTGTATTGTGTGCCAGAGAGAAGAAAAAACTACAAAAAAAATAAAAAATCGATAAAAAAAACACGAGAAAAATGGTGATCACTTGAGAGTCTACATTTGCGTGCATCTCCTGCATGTGTGCGTGTTTTCTAGTTGGCTCAAGTAAATGCTTTTAAGGAGTGTATTTCAACGTGGCTGTGGCACAGACTTTGCTGTTTTGTTGCTGCAGTGGAGATTAATGCGAGTTACTGCATACACTGCTTCTTCACGTTGTCGTCGTCTTTATTTTGTTGTTTTTATCCGCATTCGTTCGGCTGCCCAGAACGGATGATCGTTGTTGTGTCAGATGCGTTCTGAACGTAGCTCAAACGTTGATCAGTCATTCAGTTGCATGTGCTATTAATTATTGACGATAACCTCGATGATGCATTCTGTGAATACGCTGCCCATTCTATTCTAGTATAGCAGTGGCCACTTGACGTTCCACTGTGTCTGAATTACTTGATTTATGTTTTGTTGTTTCTATTGCTGTATGTCGGTGTTATGCACCTTATTTGAACTAATCATACTCGCAGTCTGTACGAATTCAACACTTGTTTTAAGTAAATGAACACTGATAAATGCTGTACTAGGTATAGACCGTACAGTGGTGTTATATGCGAATTCTCAATTTTTCCGTGATCCAAACTTACAGTGGTAACAGAGGTTGCAAGAGTAAATTCATATTCCATCATTTGGCTTCATTTTGTTACTAGTTACACTGGACAGAATTTGTTCCTCATGTCGGGCGTGTTCTTTCTTGTGTTTGCATTGACTTCTGTTCACCGGTTTTTGCATGTGTATATCGCTCAAGCCTTAATATATGTTCACATTCATTGGATTGCTTTGCACCATTTTGTTTATCTGTGTTGTGATTAAATCTTTCAAGCTGCTGTGCAACTGTGGCTGTACAATTAGTACTTGGTACAATATTCTGTTTCTGGTCGACTTGCGGCAATGCTCTAAATTCAGAACTCTGTGTATTCCATTTTTATCTGGAGAAGAACCATACATAGGGAACCATGTTAAGAACCGGTTAGTTTGTACGTTGTTATTCACTTTGTTGTAGTAATTGTCTTGTAGGTGTATGCACATGGTTGTAAAGTCACAGTTCGTTCATGATTTGTGACATTTTGTACAGCGTATGAAAAAATATTCTCGTTCTCATTGTACTACGTTTGGCTGCTGAACGTAACCATGTCTTTGGCATGTTGTTCTAACGAAGTTCAGTATTCATGCCTTACCTCGACAGTCCATTTTCAGTGATGACAATAATTAACCAACATCTGATCTCCAGTATTGACAGTGATTTAATGGTTAAATGATGCTAGCAACTGAACCTAGTCTCTGTTCCTGTCTCTGACCAGTTGATTGCTTGATGGTATTTCTGTTACTAACCTGCACAAGAGCATGGAGTTACTGTAGCTAACAGTGTACAGTGCTCGTGTCAGTTGAGTTGAACCATTCACATTTCTTCTTTTTGTTGTTTAATAAATGATAATTATCTGTTTGTTGTTGCTGTGCCATATGATGGCCAGCTTGCGAAGTAACCACATCAAGTTATAGCGTACATAACTGACTGTGTGTGTGGCACATATCATTGTTGCCTGATGTGGCCTGACATTTGCAACTTGCAATTGAACAGCCTGGCAAGCCTTCAGTGTAAAGTCCGACCTCTGCCGTAACCAGTAACGTTCTTGTTTGCAGATTAGTTCTAGTATTTACAGTGCTATCTTAAAGGTGCAGTTGTAGTTTTTTATCCATAGTTATGGGAGGTTTTTTGTTGCAGTTTAGCTGCAAAGACACTTTACACAGTTTATGTTATAATTAGTAATATGGTATTATTGAAATCGAAACTTACGCATAGCTGTTACCACTGTTGTCTTGATTTAATAAAGGCAGTAGTGTAGGAAGTACCCAACAAAGCTTTTTACTTGACAAATTCTGGCTCTGAATTAAAACGCCAAACTTTGACTGTGGCATTTCAGTTTGATCGTTATCCGTCAATAATTTTTCATTGGGTGCATTATGATTTCTTTGCAAAAATTTGCTATTACTTGATATTTGTGTCCAGGACATCGCTATTCTATGCAAATTCACTATTGTGCCGTAGCCGCTATTGTGAGCTTCGTAATTGGACGGTTAAAGGGCGTTGTACACGGTTACTGCTGAGGTGCAAGCATCGTTGCGTCTTTCTCCTTTGCAATGAGTGCAATATGATACAATTGTTGTATGTGGCATTTCATCCGTTGTACACCTCGGCTTCGTAGTACGAGTTTACCGTATGACCCTAATTGGCAGCAGCATTCTGTTACTGACTGTGCGTTATGCTATTCATTCCCTTTCAAATCATTAGTCGTTTTATATGTGTAATAATTTCTACTTATGTTTCACCATGATATTATTGCTCGTCTCACAAGCTATGCTCCATATTGTATACCATGATGTGTATTATACATACATCCAATAAAGTCCACATTCACGTGTATAACTTCTGTGTAGTTGTGCATCCCAAGGTACACGTATATTACAAAGTTTTGATTTGACTACACTTATGTCAGTTATGGGTAGTGAATATTTGCCACAGTGCTTTCCTTACATTCAGTACTGTGTTTTCTACATGAAGCTGTTAGCAAAGTGCAAAATTCTTTTTCGGCAGTCTGTAGAATGTTGTTCTTTGTACAAATTTGGCATTCTTGCACCATTTCTAGTCGATTGCCACCACTGCTGTCAACATATTGACCATTCTGTCCAGTTTTGATGCTGTAAAACTTTGAAAACAAGCTTCCAACTTCTGTCAGAACAAGTGATTTAGAATCCCTGGCTTTTGTTATTGACCTGTCTTATCTTGAAACTTGGTTGACATTGAGCGAGCAATGCAGAATTGGCCAAATTTAAATGCACTGCAGAATATGTTTATATTTCCTTTTGTCAGAAACAGTAAATGCCATGGCCAGATATTGGAAGTTTTACGGTATTCATTTTTCCATGATCTGCACTTGATGTTGATGTCACGCGGTACATACGGAGTTGAGAAGGTGTGTTCTGTGCTGGTGTTTATTTCTGTCGATGGCGCCTTTGTTTGCCTTCGGACTAACTGCATTACGTATTACTATATATCATTCCGTTGTATTTATCCGCGAAGCCTAGGCTAAGTTATGTTTAGTTGCTGCTGCTACTTGCTTAGCACTATTTATGAATGAAACCAACATCCGAAGATGCAGATATACAGTAGTTATTATGATGATGATCTGTTACAGCCATCCGTTTATGCTGATTGTGACTTCCTGCATTGTCCATGCACATAGTGGGCGCTACCGGGAGGGGGCATAACCTCCAAAATTTGGTTGGGTCAGCCACGGTATTTAACAAATTGCACATCTGCCAAGAAGCTGTATTGGGATTACCGTCGAGCGGATAGCCAAACTTTGTAACCATTTTGCCGAATACGTTGCTTGATTTTCTTTTAAGACTCGCTGCCCGCAATATCTCAAAGCCCACTGTAATTGCTAAACTGTAACAATCTTCTACCGTTCTGTTAAACATTGTGCTGACCGTTGCGCTACATTTGGTAGCCGCATTTATGTCAAATTAACACTGAACTCGTATTGGTCCACCCTTCTCCCGTTTCCCCAGTAATTGTGTCATGTAGTGCCCGCTATGTCTGCGCCTAAATGGCTTTGTCTTTCAGCAGTGTCAGCGTCTCTGAGATTCAGTATTTTGCGACCATTGCATGCCACGCGATGATGCGATGCTGTTATTATTATTATTATTATTATCGTAACAGAGACGAGACAGTGTTCAGAACACGGCAGGCTCGGAATTATCATTGTAACAACTTCATAGTAGACTTGTAGTGTGCCTTTCTTCTTAGCTCTTGTACGCTAGCATTGCCAGTGGCACTAGCCTATGTAAGGTATTTTTGTAATGGTTGTTCAATGTTCATTCGCTGTCGATGGTGTTGTACATCAGCGGTCTGCGTTCTGCAGGTGCATTTGCTTCTAACCGTAATGGCGCTTGCACACCTGTATCGAAATGTAACAAAACCACCGCAGAAGAACTTATTTTGTTGTATTGCATTACATGCCAGCCTCTGCAGCATTCGATGAACCCCATCTCTGTTGGTATTGTTGTATTTCGTTGCATATGTGCAAGGTTTGTTGCAAGCGATGTGGACCTCTCAGTAATTGTACAGTGGCCTACAGAGTTTGCTGTGTGCTACCGGTATACAGCGAGTGCTTCAGTGTTGTTGTTGTTGATTGTTTAACTCGAATAACTTTCAGACTGTCGTCGGACAAGCATTTCCGCCCCGGCCGTCGCTGCCGTGTTATAACTTTCGTGTTATAACTGTGAAGCTGTGACCGTATAATTTTATTTTTGTCCTAGCCATTTCTCAATGTGATTGAAAATTTCTTTGCTTTCTGCCTCAGTGTTTCTCCCCAATTTTTTATGAGCACTAAAACTCCACCAGGTATTAGCTGTGATAGCTAAGGGGGCTAATTAGCTCCGCGGTAGCGGGCCATAGATATTTGGGGATTATGCTACTGCAAGACACATTCAACACTCTGTATAGCTCAGATTAAATCCCTCTTTATTCTACATAAAATGTGAAGCGATGCACTCGCTTCGACAGCACGGCAGCGACTGAAGTATAGCGAACTGCTGCCGAGTTGCTGCATGCCTGAGTTAATAGCTGGGTCTGCTCAATGTTAGACTACGTCATCTCCTACCAATAACATAACGTAGTCCTGTCAGACCTACTGCATGGGTGTGCTCGTTTGTTTCTGTGTGGATCGGCTGCAGCTGCTGTTGATAGGTTTGACGCTAATAAAAGATCTCTCGCACCGCTTCGTGTTTTCTTCAGCATTAAAGAAGTTCTGTGTTGCTGTTATTTGGGGGCTCAGTCGGGATCGATGCTCGATTACCCGCTAGGATAAGGGGGCTGCAGCATAGGGCCCTTGATTTATGCGGTGATTGGTAGGGGCTGGATCCCGGGAAGGGAGAGCTAGCGGGACGCAAGGGGATGGTATGTGAAGAGAGAGGCTGTGCATAAAAGAAGCAAAGAGTAGGGAAATGACCTCCGTAACTCTGTCCATCGTAGTAGTGCGGCAATTTTAATCGGACTTTTGCCGGAATGCAGTATAGTGAGCCAACTAGACCTATATTTTGGTGACGCATCTCGTTTCTAAGTTAATAAGTAAGTGTGTGCATATTTAAAGTGCACAATGTCAGCCAGTGGCCGAATCTGAGGCACTTGGCTGAGCCGCTAGGAGAGCAGTAGGCCTGCTGGAAGCAGTGAGTTTTAAGGAGGCGACGGAAAGTGTATGCAGAGGTAGAACTACGGATGCTAGAGGGTAGTGAGTTTCAAACTGTGGGGGCTGCACTGCTAAAACCGCGGGAGGCAAAGGTTGTGCGGACATGTGGAACCGACAAGAGATTGGTGTTGGCAGAACGCAGAGAACGTGTGGGAGTGTGATAATTGAGCAGAGAACGTAAATAAGCTAGTGGAGAGGAGTTGAGAATGTTGTACATCAATGTGGCAAGTTTGAATTGCAGATCCTGGAGAATATCAGATGAGCGAGTACCACGAGAGAGAGTGACCCGAAAAAAATAACACTACTTTGTGTTCATTAATAGTATGAGTGTGATGAATTCATTATTGAGCGAACTCTCGTGCTTGTATAAGTAAAATAAACCATTTAGCCTTCTGAAGTTAAGCAGAATTATAAGTGATGGACTGTCAGTTAAAATGTTCCTAAACTTCAGACGCTTGATCCGCGATGCCTGGCAAACGCAGGCTTGCAACCGAAGGCGAGTACACATAACTGAACTGAGACATTGTCATTTCAGTTCATTTCATTTTTGTCGCTCCGTACGTAGTCTCGCAGCTGCCAGTGCAGTTGAAGGACCGCAAAGACACGTGCTTAATAATATGAAGAGAAAGTAATAAGCAGGAAGTTTTAGAAATTGACGTGGAAATACTGAAACAGCATAACCGTAACAGTTGGTGAACACTGTAAAGTAAAGAAAGCAAACATTCTTGATTTGTTATGTTGATTTAAATTAATCACAAATTGTGATGCGATTATAGAAGTTGTGCCCTGGCGCCGCTCCCTTTTGCTGGGCTCAGAGGCAGAGGCAGGTTGCCTCGGTTTGCCTGACGTAGTTGCGCCACTGAAACGAATAACGAGCTGCAGCAATGTATGCAGCACGTTGCAATTCTGCAGCTCTTCGAGGCCTACCAAGCAAACTAGCAGCAGTTACGTGTAGAGTAGGCCTGGCAGATTGGATGCACGGGCTGATAGTCATAGAGCTATGGTGAGCTAGTGTGCAGGCCCTATAATATAGGCTTACGTTCTGTAGCCGACTGCAGAGTTGTTTACTTAAGTCAAGCAAACGGACCGACGGTCGCTCCGCATTGCATTGAAGATTGTGAGTTACGCACTCTCTGTTACTCTCTTCTGTAGTGTTCTGCGGACTGAAAAAATGCAAATACTTTTTGAGTTGCGTTTCTCGGGGGTGGGGAGGCAGAAGCAACCACTGTAGATCGATAGCCGTCAGTAGCGTAGCCAGAAATGTGAAATGGGGGCTCGCCTCTCGGCCCCTGCCCTTCCCTCCTTCTCTTCGTCCCTCCCCTTTTTGTCGCTCCATTTTTCTCTCCTTTTTACCCATCCCCTTTCCCTCTTCCCCGTCTTCTCCTCCCTTCCCTCCCGTTAGAAGTAGGACCCCTGAATTCCAGCTAGGGAGTTTGAGACCATGCGACGTCTCCACTCTCTAGCCGAAATCGAATTTAGTGCTATTAGCTTTCAAATATGAAGTCTGGTGGGACAATAGGGCCTACTCCTACAATTTAACTAGACAGACGTTTAACCGATACTTATTTCACGGTCGTTGACGGTCGGTCGTGTTCAGGCTACACGACGTTCATTCGTTTGGTCACGCTTGACTGCACCCGACACGTTATCCCAATGTAACGGCAGTGCGAGCGTATTAGAACTTCGTTTAGCACTTATTTATTCCACTCCGGACAATATATTAGGCATATAGCATAAACTTGGTTGGCAGTTGGTCATGTCGGCAATAGCATAATTTGTAAAATTAATTAATTGTGACGAAAAATGATCAACTGAAATTGAAATTATAAAGGTGATAACGGAACACGTAAGCGTGATTAGCTAGCTGGTCGGAATGCGTCGGATTATCGCGTGACGGCGCGCAGCCGTCAATGGAATTAGGCCTACCCGGTTCTAATAGGCCCTATAGGCCCCACGGACTACGTCGATTTAGGCCCAGCATCGATCGTTATTATATCGATTTCAACCGGGCACCATGTCACCTCGTTAATGTTTAACAACTTAGACAAACATCGACCGGACCAGATTCTCGCTTGCCACAGGATTTAGCTTAAAGACTGAAGACAAAAAGCCCAGCTGTCCCTTGTGTGGACCGACAGTACCGTTTATATCCGAAGGCCAGTCGACTTTCGGTCGGTGTAAGAAAGCGATTTTTCAGAGTGAGCACAGTCCATACAAGCCGGTAGGCGACGTGGCTTGCGACTACTAGCGATCGCGGTTTTGCCGACAGATGAGGACAGGCAGACAACGAATGCAAAGACTCATACACCTCCCACCTGCAATCACGCTGTCTGATAAAGAGAGTCTATTATAGGACACAAGACAAGTGGCATTTGGTGAGGTGAAGTTTTCGTAAGACATTGATCGAAGGTCGTGACCAATAGGGTTGACATCACCGCTTTGAATTACCACCTTCGTCCAAACAAAAAGTAGCGGGAGACTTGATTATTGTAAGATTTGTGACATCGAGAACCAACGTAAAGATTGTAAACAAGGGGGTGTGGCAGAGCGGTTAGATGGAAAGTTGTATTTTATGCAATTATTTCGCCATGCCGGTTGCTCTGGACGCTGCGAATGGCATATCGTATAGAACAGTTCATCGGCTGTGCAGTGTCGTTAAATAATTTGACATTTCCGCTGCAATTTGGCGCACATTTGATTCGCAGTACAAAGTCTATCGCGCGGCATCATGCGAGGGTATGCAATTACGATGTTGTTTGGAGGCTATTCTATAGTTTGTGCGCAGCTTATGCCGTATACCTGGGTGTCGTCGGCATACAGATGTGGCCGGAAGCCCCTGTGGGATGACACATGTCAGCTACGTTCGGGGGGACCTTTGTATGCCACGTCGAACGAACTGCGACGTCACTGCTGTCGACGGCCCCAAGAATGTCAGAAAGTACCCTGCAGGTCGGCGGTTTCCGTGGAGTGGTCAGGCCTGAACCCAAACTGGAGCGACGGCAGAAGGTCTGTAGACCACAGCGCAGGTAGTCGGTAAGTTGCTTGGTGACTAGTCATTCTAAGAGCTTTGATATGATCGACAAATTCAAGATTGGGCAGTATGAACTGAGCGGCGTTGAGACCTGGTTTTTTGATGACTGGTGTGACGACTGCTTTTTTGAATGTTGATGTATACCACTCAGCAGCAAGTGACCGGTTAAACAGTTTCGTAAGGAATGGCGCAATGTCACTGGCGATCTGCTTCAGCAGTGAGACCAACAGTGGGTCGGCAGCAGATTTTTTTGTCAGGAAGCTTCATAATTCCGGTAACTACGTCACTTACTGTTATCGTGGAGAACGAAAACAGGGTTACACCCTGTCTGGCAGCAGTGAATGTAGGATTAGGTGCGTCAGCAGTACCTGATGTGATTGCAGCGACCTTGTTGACGAAAAACTTTTTGAATTCGTCAACTGTGATTGCAGAGCTCACTGGAAGTCGCCCACGACCAAGCAACGTGTCGACAGACCACCAGAGTTGTCGTGGTGACGATCGGTCAGTTTTAATCGTCTCACGCCAGAATGCACTGTGCTTCGCATTTTGAAGTTCTTGGTACTGCCTACCTGGTCGTACTTGGGGGGGGGTTGGTGGTCAAGGTCAGGGTTAGGTTTCAGTTTAGTGATTTATCTGGCCATATATTTGGTGCCAATGCAGTTGATGCAGCTGGTGCTGTTGGTGCGTTGTTTTGTGACACCCAATTTCATTTTTGTATTTTGTGTTTCAATATTATTTTCAAAATCAGCTTTTATTTACAGAAGATGTATTGATTTTTTTATGTCAGGTGAACAATACCTGTGGTCTTCTTTGTGTAATTTTTGTCAATTTCTTGCAGAGTAGATTAGCATGTTTGTGAATTTTTGTCTGAGCAGGTATGCAATGGATTCCGGCCCCACCGGCCGACTACAGGCTCTGTCTGATGGATGCTACCCTTATGGCTTTGTTGCTGAACTCAAAGCAATGTACAGTCTTGCCTGGCCAACAGTATGTGTCAGTTGAATTGCTTTTAATACAAACCTTTATTGTGGTTGAATGTCGCGTAAGATTTGACATTTGAAATTGAGCTTGAACATCTGTGATAGACATTAAGATAATCTTTGTATGAGTCTTAGCACAGTGATATCTAGCTAGTATGGGAGAAAGCTTTACAATAACAATAATTCTAGCGGTAGATTGGCGATCTTGCTGTTAGCACTGGAAAATTGCTAGAGGTAGATCGGGTAGATACATTATTTGGAAGATGGTAGAATTTATATGTCTGGAAGACGTAGAATTTCCACTGTCACGTATTTAAATCAGGCTTATTCAGTATTATATCAGATTCCATCTCGAGCCAAAGCTGTTTTTTGTAACACGGACTTAGAACTATAGTGCTTTTGAATAAATTTTATTTAAAGCTTGGTAATTGATAACATTTCAGTTCTAACCACAGTCTTAGCAATGTAGTGAAGAAGAAATGTGGCAGCATTCTTACATTAACAGCGAGATAAATGTAATTAGGTAAATGGCGATCTACCGCTAGTAATTTTGTGTTCTTTAGTGCGAGATCGCCGATCTACCACTAGCACTGACCTTACAATAAATATCATTTATTTACAGTTGTTTTATTATTCAATGTTTCTGTACTCCATCCTGATTATCATGTAATTTTGCATAATTTTTGTTGCTTTCTGTACTAGATTGTATTCATTTAGATGCATATTGATCAGTAAATTACTGTTGTGTGTGCTGCTATTTTCATTGCAGTCATTATCAATTTTGTTTCATTACCTCATTCAACCAATCAGCCTTATGTTTTGTGGACATCTTGGAAAGACGCAGTTGGCATCTGCTGCAATGGCTATTTCGGTGAGGGTTTGTTATAGTCATACGGTGTGTCCATTTATGTTGAAGCATCTGTGTAGTCTAAAACTTTTGTTTATTAACATCAGTGTGCAGTGTGCACTCTGTCATGTTGTGACTATTTCACTGCAAAAATGCAGGATTCTTACGAACGATTTATGCTAAAAACTGTGGTCAGTACTGCAGAAATAGTGATCGTTACACCATCATAAATCACATGCTGAAGTCATAGAAAGTAAAGTAAGTAATCTAGCAGTTCAAGTCTTTCTTAAGAAGTGCTGACATCACATGATGTCTCAAATATTTGAACTAAATGGAATGTGTTTTTTTTCGTGAATTATTATTACCAAAATCTTATGTTGTTTTAGTTGCTATGTAAATTCTGACTGAACACCGCTTTTTTAGCTCCGCATTGCAATTTACTGTTGTATTGTCCACTGTTTGCTCCATTTTGTGTAGCAGCATGTTTAAGTCATGAATAACGGCATTGATGTGTGTTATTTATTGCAGGTAATATACATGACTTGTGTGAGTGTCGGACGAGGTTTAGCATTTGGAGGTGATACGTTCTTCTCGCAGACCTATGGCAGTGCAAATAAGAAAAAGATGGGCATTTATCTGCAGAAATGTGAGCAAATGTAGATATTTGATGTATCTCATCACTAGCTAGTTGATAGATAAGCCAGCTTATTTCAATTAGCTGTAGTGTATGGTCCAGTTGTCTGAGATACTCTGCAGGCTGTGATTTGCTGTATCTGGTATTATGTTGTATATATACTGATTTATTTACTATAGGTCAATAAACTTCAGGTTTAGCCTTGTCGTAACATCATTGGTAGGGCCCACAGTTTTCCGCGGTAAATTTTGCTAAGATTTCGCAGGCCAGTTTGCAAAATTCCACGGCTCGCCGTGGCAAAATTGTCTAAATTCCGCGGCCTTGTGCGTAAACTAAGCTTTATCTTATTTTAAAAACTTCAGTTTTTGGATGCTGGCATGGCGCTCAGTTATGCTATCAACGTACAAAGGAAATCATGGATTTTTTCTTTTCAAAAATGCAATTCGTCAATTAGTCGCATTGTGTTAATTTACTATTGTGCCATATACAATGTAATTATTATAGTAGGGACGCAGTTTTAGGCAGCTCAGTTTGATTTTTTTTGTGATATAGTTACTTTAAAGCCGGCGATCGTACTAATCATTGGTCATTTCTTAACTTCTGTAAAATTCTGCGAAATTCCGCGGCAGTATCAATTCTGCGGCTCGTCTCGAAATTCAGCGGCCCGCGGAAAACTGGAGGCCCTAATCATTGGTTGCTTCAATGAGGTTACATTTCATTGAACTGGGTTAGCACCGAGATGGATGACCATTCCACTAATATCTACATCTCGACCGAGCCACCCGAGCTAACTAAGTCTGGTCATACCTATATGTGAGTAGGCGAAATATGCATTGGCAATCGTTGTGGCCACTGCTAGGAAAGAAACAGCAAGTTCTTCATTACAGCAGAGAGTTTGTTATCAGGACTGCTGGCATACTGGCCCAATTGATTAAAGGCGCTGGCTGTTAATGGAGCCGGCCATTTGGTCGACTTGAGCTGTATGCCAGCCTAATTGCTGAGGGCAATGAAAATGGGTGTGGGTTTTAAAAGAGTTCTTTGTGTATCATTTGGACTGTAATTGTTATTTTGGTTGTGTCGTGACTGTAGCATTGATATTTGGAGTGCTGTGTGCGGCTCTGATCTGTGGAGTGCTGCTGAATACTGAGACTGTATTACTGCTGCTTCGACAGGATCCTCAAGTAGCAAAGTACGCTCATGATATGTGTTCTTTGCTTCGACATGTTTCACTTCACTCAATACACTGCAGTTTTGTTTTTCTGAGCCATTGTTTTTTACGCAGTCTTGGATGCTCAAAATACGGCTAAAATACTAGAGTTGTGCATAACTTGGGGCACAATGGACACTTGATTAACGCCACCTTTTGCAGTAGCAGATATGACAGTTGATTTACCAAGGACAGTTTAGCTTATAGGCCAGCTAAATGGTTGCAGGTATATAGGTTGAAATTTTTTTCCACTTGTTCACTGAACCAGCCGTTGTAGGATGGTCAGGATGAGTTGATATCGGTATTGGGTAAGATAAGATAAGATATTTATTGGAATACAGCTACACTACGGCTATTGAAAGGTTATACAGAGTGGCTGGTTAAATACCAGAATGGTTTATTTTCCACACTCGGATAGTCTGGTTCATAATGCAGCACAGCAGACCGGTATCGAAATAGGATACTAATGTTTATTATTATTTACTGTTTCATGTGTTTGTATTTGTAGGTTAGCACAAGAATATACTTTGCTGTTTATGCCTGGTGCTTTGGTAAGTCTGCTTCTGTTAATGTAAGTAAGTAAGTAAGTAAGTAAATGATTTATAAAGCGCCAAAGTCTCAGAAAGAATCAGGGCGCATAGGATGATGGACGCTAGGTGGCAGAAAAGGC
>Ga0209367_1002179_pt1 | contig 25524 bp, 8 predicted proteins | sample WorMetLIZISLAND2_FD_187412 | JGI IMG/M metagenome (GOLD analysis project Ga0209367, IMG submission 187412) | Marine gutless worms symbiont microbial communities from Max Planck institute for Marine Microbiology, Germany - Olavius geniculatus... ... | reverse complement strand
GGTCAGATGACATTGAGCAGTGGTGTGAGGCAACCCTGCAGGAGTTGAGCCACGCTGCCCTAGATAGGCAGCGGTGGGCAGCGATAGTAAGAATGGCGTCAGACACCAACGGGCATTGAGCCCACGGTTGTCGATGATGATGATGATGAACGTTGCACAACAGCTCTTTTACGCGGACCTCCGCCAAACGAAAGCACTGGAGTTTTTTTGCATCCAATCTTAATGCATCTTGATTTATCTGTCGCATGCTTTCCATTTTTTCGGATCCGTTGTTCAACTTAGTGTGGATTTGCCGTATACGTACAGCATGCTGTACGACAAATCGACAGCAGATCGAAGCAGAGTGGAGCATGGCGTTAATTCTGGGCGCTGCGTGTCGGCCGACATTGTGGCGACGACCGCCCGCCTCGCATATCACTGCCTATACTCAGCAGCCTAGGCCTACTGTTTTATACGCGACGTCTCACAGTGCTGAGTCAGGGGTCACTGACAGCGCATCCTAAAAGTCTGCTTCAGTCTCAGTTTATTGACGACCCGCCGTCAATTTATCGGCTCAATTAAACCACCGCGTTCTACGCTGCCATTATCGCTCTCTATAGCAGCTGCTCGCTGATCGCTAAGTCGCCTGAAAATGCAGGACCTGACATTGACGGACTTGACAATGGCGGACCAAACTGTGTTGCTGCATTGTTGGACAAGCTACGATCAGGGCAATAGCCCTATATGTTAGCATATTAGAAATACCGTAATATTGAACAAAAATAAAATCCAAAATTGCGTCGGCCGCCATCTTAGATTTTTGCACAGAAAGTAATAACTCAGCGACCGATTGAAGTAGATTAATGCAATTTTGCAGAAATATAGCCAGTCACTACTGGAAATAGACCATGTGACCAAAATTGGCAATGATAATAAATTCAAAATGGCGGCGGCCGCCAGATAAAAATGTCTAAAATGTCTCGCTTGCTACTAGACGTATTTGCACGAAATTTGGCAGGTGGACCAAATTTTACATCTTATATACAGCTGTACCATAATATTAAACAAAAGTAACATCCAATATGGCGACGATTGCCATTTTGTATTTTTGCACGAAACGTAGGCTTAGACATTTTTATCTGGCTACTGAGGACAGATTAAATGTCTAAGCCAATACATTACTTCGTGCTTATAGCCTACTTTGGATTTTTGCTGTTTTACATCATCGCTTATACAACATTAAATAAATTGTTTGCAGTTTTTTATATGTAATATCAATAAAGCGAAGCCACCCTGGAGCGCTGCACTGTACAGCTTTAAGCCCATTTAATTCGCTCTTGTCACGCTCTTCAGGCGCTGTGTTCCGTTTAATTTGCAGTTGCCAAGTCAAACATTCGCCGCGGGTTACCTGTCCGGCTGTCTGCCTCTCTCCCCAGGTGTACAATTAATTGTTGGCCTGCTATCATGGTCTACACTCTACACAATAGGAAAAAGATGGCGTGTCCGCTTTGCGTGTCGTGCGCGTTGCACTAGGCCTATCTGTCGCTGCGGGAAGGCGTGGTTTTACTTCTTGACGGCGTCGAATTGACTCGCGCCTCGCATCGACGGCGCGGAACGAAAAAGCTGGTAATTATCGTTTCAGTTTCGGCTGGCAGGCACGGGTCTGGAGCGATCGATCGGCAGACAATTAGCGACTGGTAATGACCGGCAATCGAACAATGCACGCACGATGACAATCAAGCCTAGCTGTATACCATCTTGAGCAATGTGACCACTGGTGGTCAAGCCAATGACCGCTATGAATTTTACATTCTAATCCACTGAATTTTAATTAACCGAGTCGACATTGGCCTATATGCCTAAGTTCGCAGACACGGATTGAGCTGAAACGAAATGACTAGGGCTGGTAACGACGAAAATTTTTTTAATAGTTAACTTTTTGAAATTTAACGATTAATTAATCGTTAATTTTAGTTAAAATTCAGTCGTTGAAAATGCGTTGTTTAAACGATAATATCAATAAAAAAAGTCACTGTAAAGTTACATGCACTGAAAGTGTTAATGAATTAAGAACCTTTTAGGTTTTTAATGTTAATGACACCAGTCCCGGAGACAAACAAGCACGTTCACGGTTGATGGATCCAGCGACGAACGTCTCTTGTTGACGATGTATCCGGCAGAACTGAACAGCCGACAACTTTCGGTTTATACCGTACGTGAGTAAGTAAAAGGCTGAGTTGATTAATCGTTAAAAATAAAATTAATCGTTAATTTTCTTTGTTAGTTAACCATTAAATTAATCGTTAAAATCCGCAGCTCTAATTTTCGACAACAGTATAAAATAATATTGATGACATAGTGGCCAGTTTTCTGGCGTCGCAGCCGCGCTAAGTTGCTGAACGTCTCATGCTATCAGAAGCTTAACATAGGCCTACTTCGCCGGCAACTAATAGGCTTACCGGAAAAAAAGAAACGTAGATCTAACTGAAAATTTTTTTAAAAATCCCTGCGGAATTAAAATACTACTGAATAAAAACAACAGAAAGCACAGAGAAAAAAACGAAGATGGTAGATCAAACGACGGCTATAAATTGAAGTAGCAACCAGTTACTGGTAGGCCTATTAGTCGACTGGCATTTCCAGAAAGTGGCCAGTGTGTCATCACCGTTAGATTCGCCATCAACCTTAACTGCACGTTAAGCAACATCTGCCAAGCCTTCCCGTGTCATCGTCAGAGCAGAGACGAACTGCCAGATGATCCCGTTCTCAGAGCGGCCATTCGCCGCCGCCGGCATTGAAGCTGGGCCTATAAAGTCTTACCTACAGTAGTAGGTCCCTATGTATACGTACTCCCCTGGCCCCAGAAGTAACTGTCCATAAACATCAGAGATGGCGTCACTCAGTACTCATCGGAGATGTCGTTCCAAGTTCGGCGTATAGGCTAGGTCTAACTGTATGCAATGGTGACCGCACTGAAAAGGCACTGTAAGCTTATTATGTTGCGTCACGTCGCTTTGTACAGTCACTAGGTCTATCTTTCTTTGGTCAGAATAGCCGACCGGGAGATCATTAAAGCAGAGCCGTCGAACAGTAACAGACAGCAGAGGTGTAGCAAATCAGCTGTTAACGCTCAGAATCTTGTCCAATTCATAGAATTGAATTAGTCCCCAGAACCGGTTGTTAAGGCTTTAACAACACACTGGTCTGAAGCCTTAACGGCTAGTACCGTTAAGACGCCTGTCACTGGTAGTAGGTCTAATTTTTACACCCAATGGCAACAACCTTTACCTGGGTCATGTTTAACCCAATCGCATCTGTGCATTGTAAATTAGGTCTACTGCTTCACGCACTAGTAGGCTAATTAGGCCTACTGCATTAATTTACCATAATTCCTAGTACACTACAGCATTGTGACGAAAACGCGCACACTCGCGCTTGCAACTATTTGACCACGTTACAATATTATGCGTACATACACATATATAGGCTTATTGTTTAATTTGATCTTTTGCTAAACCGCTGAAAGCGCTAGCCTAACGGCTGCTTGCAGTTTGAGACCGTAACGGCTGCGGAGGCGGCGGTGGCAAAAGGGGGCGGTTTTGAGGACGGTAATTAATAGAAACGCGTCAGTTCACTTCATTGATTATGACGATTACAGTTAGGCGACTTACGAAAAGTAGGCCTGTAAGAATGATCGAACACGAATAGCGTCCAATGTGACAAAATCTCGCATTGATTAAACGAGCGATAAAAACTAGGTTGAATTAAACCAGGGCGGCCCTGGCAAAGCAACTTCGACGAATAGGTCAAGTAACAATCTGTTGAAAAAAAACAGACTGCAGCAGCTGTTGCCTCAGGACTGCATGCCCGGAGGTCTGGAGTAGAACTCCAACGAGCAAACTCAGTCAGCGTAAACACAAATACCGAGTACTACAAGTTAACAATTTAGCGCTCACCAACATGGCAGTTGACCGGAAGTCGAACCATGACTACTCGATCGTAAGTCTAATGGGGGTGTTTACATGATCCAGCAAACGTCCAGCAAACTTCCAGCAAATGTATTCAAAATACTCGTGCTAATGCTGGACGTTTGCTGCCATATGTTATAATGAAGCTGGACGTTTGCTGGATCGTGTAAACACCGTATAACATCCTAACCCGTCAAGCTCAAATTCCATTACGCCGACTTTACCAAAACTTCCCCGCGGGGAAAGTTGTGGACACAAATCATGAAAGTCGGCGACATGATTTGTGTCCGCGACTTTCCTAGTGGGGAAGTTTCGGCGAAAGTCGCTAAGTCGGCGTAATGGAATTTGGGCTTTACGCCACCAAGCCCCCATTTCGAGTTATGCGACGGAACGGACAGACGGACGGACAAACAGACGTGCAAGACTCGTAATGCGGCCTGTTAAAACGATTGCATAAACTCGAGTCATGCGCTCAGCATCGTTCAAGTGATACTGCTACAAAGTGCAACTTTAAAGCCAAAATTAGCATTTGCGGGTAGACGATCCCCATTTTCTTTTGCCTTCCGACCTTTCCCCCTATCACTTACCTTCATTCTTTATTTCCTCCCCTTTCCCTTCCACCCCAATCTGCCTTTTCCCCCTGTTCTTAAAGCAGGGTCTGGGGTTTTATCTTAGGAAAAATTTTTTGAACTTCTACCACACTGTTGCTGGGAAGTTTATTTGATATCATTATCAAGTTACGTACCAACAAGGCTCATGACGATGATGACGGAATAGTTTTAATCTACTATAGGTAACCAGGTTACCTCTAACCGCCGTAGCATAACGAAAAAAGATTAACCCATTTGGGCAAAATGCCTGGAATGGATGGGCGATTTGCCCTAGTGAGTCGGCATTAGCCCACCTAGTTTACATGTAATAAATTGCTCTGCTGCTACAGCAGCTGTAATATGACAGGTGGACGGACGGTGCAACGGACGATGAAATCGCTTTGAGTCATCACGCACACAAGACGATCGTGCGTCGTGTCGACTTTGATATGACCATTAATCGTGTCACGACCAGCTAAATGTTTTGAACAAAATTTTTAGATTGTAGTTTTTTTACGTTTTTACAAAGTTTTGTAGGTTTTGTAAATTTCTTAAAATTATTCAGGTTTTTTGGATCAGTGTCCAATTGAACACTCTACACAAAATTACGACCCAGGAGAAACATTTTATACACTACGCTCGTAATATGCTATAGTTTTATTTCTATATAGTTGATAACCATTTTATTTTTACATGATATACGTTTGGAGTATTACGTTATTACTGTTCATTTTAATAGGTTTACAACACAATTACGTATTATTTTTTAATATCACAATTTAACAAAAAAATTAATGAAACAAATGAAAAAAGTTCATGTTAATAAAGACTCTTAGTGTACAGCATTCTCGTGATGAAGTTTTGCTCTTGATGTAGGTCTTACTAACGATGCAGTTACAGTAGAACGAAAGCGTTAGGTCTGCACGTGGTTGCAATGTCACGTCATAAAGCCATCGTGCACAGTTGGCTGCAATAAACACTCTACTGATGATCTGATGTGATGTGATGTGATGACGTGCTGTCAGACACTGTTACATTATTTTCTCCGCTAGCTGCTGTCTTTATGTCACGCGCTGTCAGCAGAGTCTCGGTCACTCGCTGATAACTAGGGCGTCAGCAGCTAAGCAAGAACAGGAGCGTACGTTACAGGGTGTTTACACGATCCAGCAAACGTCCAGCATTGGCACGTGTATTTTGAATACATTTACTGGAAGTTTGCTGGACGTTTGCTGGATCGTGTAAACACCCCATTAAGCCTGCTACGACGTTAGGCTATGTTCATAAGAGTGTAAATCGCTTCGTTTTGAATTCGTTTGGGTTAGTCTGGTTTCGGTCCGCCAGCTGGTTCCTTCTTTTGTGTGTTTTCGAGGACGAATTATTGTAATTTATCTACGATAATGTGGGTCGCAGATAAAAAAAATCTGAACAAGCTGGGTGTTATTTTTAAATTTAATTTACCAGAAATTTTCACAATATTTACTGCATCCAGAGACATATTCTGCGCTCCGGATGTTTCCAAAAATGCGTTTGCGGCCCTTAACCCACTAGTTCGAGGAGACGTGGCTTGCTGCCCCCCTCCCCTTTAGAAATGCTATTCCCACTCTCGGCTTTCGGCCTTACATTTCAAGTTTTAATTGCGTCTCCAGTAGAAATGGTTTCTGGTCGCTGAAGATCGACACTCTTGACCGGCTTAATGGATTGGCCGTTTGATGAAAAAATTAAATGTTAACAAGATTCCTAATATTGGTAATCTTTAATTGAACGATATTCGTAGACAATAAACAGCACAAAAACATCATTATAAAAATAGCGAAAACATAGAAAATTTTTTTAAAAATAATAGTTGATTTTACATCGTGTTTAAAAACATGTGAAAACATGCGCTGCTCGACAAAATTACATTTGAAGGTCGGATGATTTCTGTGTATGGCTTCAGCATTAGCATAGGTAGGAAGCCATTACCGGAACCCATCCTAGCTCCATCATTTTGTAGGCTATAATAAGGCATCAATTAACTCTATATCTTGATAGGACTACTGCTCCATAGAATATTTGGGGAAACTATTATAAGACACACTCAACACTGTATATAGTCCGGGTTTCTTCATATCTATTCAGCAATGAATATAAAGCGAGATGTGCTCGCTTCAACGTCACGGCAGCGACTGAATCACAGCGAGCTGTTGTCGAGTTGCTGCGTACGCTAATTAGTTATGCCTGCTCAACGTCAGGCTACGTCATCTCACATAACGTAGTCCCATCAATCTGGTATCCGGCAACATCAATCCATGTTCTCCGACAGTTTCCTAAAGCTGACACGACGGCGGACGTCATGCACGTCTGATAATCTGAGTGGGCCTTTATAAATTCTAGTGCTTTCGCTTGAAGCTAAAAAGTAAAGACGGCTGGCGAAAAAGTATTAATGGTTATTTTTATTTCCATTTTTAACACGACAGTTTATGAAAAAAATTAACACGCCGAATAGTACTCATAAGAACTGAAGTAGACTACAGGTAAATACTGCAGCATAACAGAGTAGGTGCGAACTGTTTTTGCTAATAAAACATTGAAAGCAAACTAAGAAAATTAGAAAATTTCGGTGAGGGAGGTAAAATAAAAATTTTAAAGTCCACTCTAGCGTGACGACCGAAACGTGGCTCGGGTCTGCGTACAGCAGAACTTACCACGAAATGAGTATATACTCGCGTATATACTCGCGTAATACACCGTAAACTGCGTTGACATCTATACTCGTACACACAAATGAACATAATCCGTTAGAGCGTATAGGCCCTACGTGCGTAATAGGCCTACGGACGTAAAACGCGCGTTGCGTTGCGCAGTACGTCCGTAGTGTGGATGCTTCTTTAGGCGTTGCTTTTACACGTAGACTAGTAGGCTTTTGGTCACCTTATCACTGTATGCTAATACACTGTAGGTATATACAAAACGGCAGAAATGTTATGATTGATGATGGATCTTCCGGGACCACACATTATCAGCCGGATGAACGGCCGTCTGACCCCGGCGGCAGTATACAGCATAGCACGACAGCCAACAGCAGCTCTAGAATAGGCACATGAACGTTGACATTTCCGACTAGTGACCAGATGGGTATTTCCGACCAATTGCAATGCTTCATATTCGGCTCTGCTTACCTTATTGGCTGCAATTCTTTCCACGTTCGACAAAAATGAGTTAATGAACTTTGGTAAACTAACATACGCGGCTAATGTTTAGCCTCTTAAATTCAACTTTTTCCGGAAAACCATATCTTGGTTCTTATTATAGGTAAGGGTGCTGCGCCGCCTCAGATTTTTGCACATGCCGGAGAATAATCTCTTTTGCCAAGAACCGAACAAGTCGACTTCGTCGCTGTATTCGACGGCCGACAGTCGAGCCAGACGACCAATTTATACGTGGCGCTTTAAAGCCAAGAAGTCACTTTATAGGCGGCGCAGCCTCAATCAAACAAACTGCTTTTAGTTGTTTTTTCAATACCCCGTTTACACGATCGAGCAAACATCGAGCAGCCCGATGGAACCCCGCCCCATGGCTCAAATGTAGGTCTAGGCTTAGCCCACAGCTGATCACGTGTTATATAGGCCTTCCAATTACAACCCGCCCGCCCTCCTAATTAGCATGCTAATAACTATAGCTCGTCGCGCTAGCTGGATAAATGCTAGCAAACGTCGAGCAGACGTCGAGCAATTAGCACATGTATTTTGAATACATTTGCTCGATGTTTGCTCGATGTTTGCTCAGTCGTGTAAACAGGGTACAGACTGTGGGGCATCGGCGACTGACTGACTTTACCTGTATGGCTTCAGCAATCATAATGGTAATCTTTTATTCACCGATAACGCTAAACAAAAACAACACAAAGAAAAACACAGCCGCAGCAACACAGAAATAAATATAAAAAGAAAAGAAAAAATGCATATATACATGTGACATGGATAGTCTATTACTGTATTCTAATACGGTATTTTCCATTAACGAACACTAATTTCGTATAGTGTAGTGACAGGCCTATACAGCAGTAAACTTATAACTGGTTGACTTCAGCGAACTGTTTGTCAAATAAGTAACGAATCTGCCGGTATAATTACGCATCACAAGTTATTAGCGAACATCTTTGAACCTGGCACACATAAACGTCATCCAATCAGGTATAAGTCGGCATGCAGTCTGAGATTTAGTCTATGTGTCTGATGTAACTGAAGCATTAATTACTATGTGCTATAGACTACACAGTGTTGCTGTAATCTTGACTCGACTCATCAATTACGAGGTCTATAGGTCTGAATGATGCTCATCTCGGGATTCACAGCACGGTCTCTGTAGCTGAATGAACAATAGGCCTACAGTGCGCTAGAGCCAGCTTGATGTTGTTGTGTCGATACCATATTATAAACCTAGAGCGTCGTCGTTTACTATTTTCCGTTTTCTTCGTAAGCTCTTTGCGTAATGATGTCGTTGAAAACGATAATGCTGCGGATCCGAAAACTGCAGCTTTTGTCGCAAGACGCGAATGCATTATAGGTTTTTGCTACGGCGGATTGTTTGTGCGCGAGTGTAAATTCATACTTTATTAGCGGATGCCGGGGAGGAAAGGCAGAAAGTTGAGAACAGTACTCAATGATAAAAAAACTGGAAGTAACGAACGAACTTGAAGTATAACGCCGTACTGCATTGGCAAATGAAGCTTTCAGTAGAAAAAAGATCTCATATGTGGATCTTTCAGCCTCCAGCTGAAAAAAAGCATTTATAAGGAGTATAGCATTATACAAAAATAAAAAATGGACACTGGAAAAAAATGACATTAAAAAACTCAAAGCATTTAAAATGTGAATTTGGCGCCGCATGTTAAAGATATTTTGGACGGAAAGCAAAAAGAATGATAAGCTAAGAACAGTCGAAGCAAAAGAAGTCCTGGACACAATGAGGAATCGACACAATAGCATGTGTTGCGTCATGATTCTGCAGTGAAAACAGTATTAAAAGGACAACTGCCAGGAAAGCAGGGAAGAATAAGACCGAAAAAATGTTGCTGAAATGGCTACTGATAACAATTAAACGACGGGCACATCGATTGTCCACAACTCAAGGAACTGATGCAGGAGCGATCAAGATGGAGTGTATAAGAACGAAAACCTGCCCGTAAGAGCAGAATACAACAGAAGAGTTTTCGTATTTAACTATTTCTATATAGCTTTCAACTCGTTTGTGTTGCATTTTCTTTTATCGTGTCATTGTTGTCGCTGAAATCATTCCTGCTATAAATGACGAAGATGATGACGACGCAAGTGCACTTTCGACTGTTAACATTTCGAACAGATTCGCTTCGGGGCGGATTTAGCGCTTTTATTGATTCTCCTGAAGCAGTCCAAGCTTAGACGATAAAAGAATGGCTATCGATCTTTGAGCGCATTTTAGCTGCATTGCAGCTTCTTGTGCGCAGTCTTGTCCCTGTCTAACAGTAGCATCGCCGACGCACTTAGAAAGCCGTACAGGGTGTTTACACGATAGAGCAAACATCGAGCAGCTAGCTGGACGTTCTATGGTAATTAGCATGCTAATTTTTTTAGGGCGGACGGATTGTAATTGGAAGGCCTATATAACACGTGATCAGCTGTGGGCCAAGAGCCTAAGCCTAGGCCTACGTTTGAGCCAGGAGCGGGGTTCCAATAAGCTTGCTTGAACCAGCTCGATGTTTGCTCGACGTTTGCTCGAAGTTTGCTCGATCGTGTAAACACCCTTTTAAGGCGCGTTCAGAGCGACACAACTAAACTGAACTGAACTGAACTGACAAACTGACCAATCGGCAAGCAAGGCAAGCTCATTGATTATTGACTGATGCATACGTGTCTGCAGTCACGTAAACACAGACATCGTTAGACGATGCCTACTGTAATGCATTGTTTGCCCATTGGTCAGTTCGTCAAAAACTAATACCCCTTTTGCACGAGAAAACATATAAAAACATGAAGCTAACGTAATCAAAAGATACGTGCACGACCTGTGCTCTAAGTGTGCTTTATGTTTGCTTCATCGTGTAAACGGACTATAAACCGCGTTAGTTCAGTTACGTCGCTCTGTACGCGCCTTTAGCGTTAAGCCTATAATCAAAAGTACGTATGTATACGAGTATTAACATGTTTGTAGCAGTGCCGCCTGTCGTGAAATAGCTTTGGACTTGTTACTGCAAAATACAGGCTCTAGCTGTTTGCGATGGAATTCGATTGTGAGACTTCATGCACACTGACAATAGTCATGCACACCGTGATATTTAAATAGTTAATAAGAGCACCATCGAATCACATCAGCACATATTTGTTTATTAGCATGGAACTTAACACAATGCAAGAATGCACACAATAGGCTACAAAGTAACGTAATTGCAAAAAGTAAGTTTTCAATGTCTGAAAAATGAAATTTATGTGGGAAGTCCGCACACGTTTACCGTTTTACTTTCGTCGTATATATTAGCACGCAATAATCTTGGTGGCAATGAATTGGACCGGCTGCTATGAAGTCTATTGTCCAGGGAGGCACTGCACTGATATAATAGGCTATTCTTGGCATTTGGATTTGCAGAGCATAAAACTGTTTACGGTCCGCAACAAAGCGCTGAGTGCCACCAAACGTAGGCTACGTCCGTGTATAGCGACGAGCTCACAAAGTAATGGTAGACCGACGGGAGAGATCGATTTCGAACGGCTGTTGGCTGGGCTTTCTTGCTTCGGAAATCAACGCCGCGACCAGTGATGGGCAAACGTTGATTAGTGAAAATTTAGTAACAGATAGTTTAATTAAGTTATTTCACTTAAATCAATGTGTTAGCTAAAATACAACAGTTTAATTAGAACAGTAGTTTAAATATTATTTTTTTTCGTCAACTAATTATACAGTAGGCCTATTAATTTGAAAAATATAAAATAGCATGTATAATTTTTTCTTTGTTTTAAAACATTATAGGTTATACGCTGTTATGTTACTTTCCTGCTTTTTCGGCTTAAGCAGCTGTGTTCAAATTGTTTAATTTTTTTAAGCCTAAAGTGACAGTACTGGATGGCGACACACTTAAATGATTTGTAGACAATGTTGCATCGATTTGTTGCCAAAATGGTAATAAATTAGTTGGAAACATTTTATTAAAATTATTCGTTCAATTAGCTACATCGCTATGGTCGTTGCTGAGTAATGATTGAACTTAAATTCTTTTGTTGAAATTGAATTATAGTTTAATTATTTTTTGGGGGTTAGTTTCCCATCAACAGGGGCAGTGACCGACCGGTTCCAGCGACAGATCACAGAAAGCTTGCAGCAGCAGCAGCAGTGTGTGCAATGCTTATTGTCTACAGACGCTGACCGGCCGGACACCGGCAACAACCGTATAGACAGCTGCTGCATCATCGTACTATTCAGCGGACATCGGACGACGTCATCGCAAGCTTTATCGTCACCTGTCAATCATAGGTCAGTACAGTGGGTGACTTTAAATTTTGCTTAGACCTAAGTTTTGAACTATAGTTTTAGACCAAAACTCGGTTCAAAACCTAATTAAAGTGACGATTAAATCCGGTTTTAATTAAAACCGGACGCTTCCGTTAAAACCAAAGTTAAAACTGAACATAATACCAAACTTCGGTTTAAAAACAAACTTAATCTGAACAATCCAGTTTCAAACCTGATCTCCGTAATGCATCGAGATAGGCGTTTCTTTTAAAAGACTGGTTTTTAGGTTTGGTTTAAAACCAAAACCACTAATTTCCGATTTAGGAAAAACAAGATGGCGTTTGTTTACCCAGCGGTTGCTATTGCTGCCGGCGTTCAAGGGCCCAATCGCCTACGACGTGCACCTAATGTACAGCGCGAATCATGTTAATCTGACGAAGATGAGTTTTTCTCAATGCGTCTGAGTGCTAGACAGATTCACCAGCTAGCCTTAGAATACATCCGGTGGCGTCGTCAGGTTGATGGTGCAAACGTAACTGAGCATGTGAAGCTCTTTCTGCGTTACTTGGCCCGAGGAGGATACTATCACCACGTCAGTCGAGCCGAGGGACTTGCAGAGAGTTCGGCGATGGTCAATCTGCACAAGGCTGCTGCTTTTTTCCAACATAATGCTGCAAGGTATAAGCTGCCCAGACTAATTTCTTGTTTTAACATTCTAATATTTGTGTATCGTCTGCATATTTATAGGGTGCCAAGAAAGTGGGTTTTCGGTTTAAAACCTAAGTTTAAAACCGAGCTTAAAACTAAAGTTAATCTGAGCATTGGTTTAAAATTATACTTTAGAATCCAGATTAAGGTTTGGTTTAAAACTATAGTTTAAAACTTAGGTCTAAGCGAAATTCAAAGTCACCCAGTGTTAATTTGCTGGTTCTTTCGTTACTATGTGCACTTTAGGCGCTATCGCAAAACTTCCCCATCCGAATTTGAAGGCTAGCTTTAACATGAAAGCATATCCCTAACCCTAGCCATAAACTTATATCACTATATTAAATTTTCTTTTGATGAACTTTTGCGATATCACCAGTATTTTATGTTATTAAAAGATGTCAAGATTATAATGAACACGTTTATTCGCCACATTAGGCAACAAGACAAACAGAGAAACAGATATATACAATATGAGCAAATAAGCAGACACAATACACAATAGATGCTAATACAACATTAAAAATTAGTTTTCGACATAATTTGCAAATGCAGTCCATACATTGTTTATGGCAGCGGACCTACTACAGAAAACACTTTTAAGCAAATTATCATCATGGGCATATCTTATAGTGAATTAAGTAAGTAAGTAAGTTGGTAATTGTTTAATGCATAATGTCATATTAAACACGCAGGCAAACGCAAAAAAACAGTTTCTAAATAAAATACAGTATGCCAAACAGTAACTTGTCTAGTGTAATAATTCGGAGAACCACAAATATAACACAGACATTTTAAATTGTGCATGAACAACGGAGCGTGTGAACTTGTGTGCGTATTTCTAGTGCAGCGTAATACCGGTAGCATCTGTAAGCGTCTTTGCATTTTTACCTCTGCCAAGGAGGTAATATTTTTGCCAGACTTTGTTTGTCTGTCTGTCTGGCTGTCTGTGTGTTAGCAAGATAACTCAAAAAGTTATGAACTGATCTTTCTGAAATTTTGAGGGTAGGTCGGGAATGGCACAAACTATCAGTGATTCAATTTTGGGGGTGATCCGCAAGGAATCCTAGATTCTGGATCACTTTGAAATTTTCGTTACCATTGCTTTCAATGGGGCATAAGGGAAACCGCTGCAAAACCGAAGATGGTGCTGCCACCTAACGAACAACATTGCCTTGGCGGAGATGTGCGGGCTGTGACTGCTTTCTAGTTGTCCAATGTTCTGTTCTTATCGTTTACCTGATGTGACCAGTCGTTTAGTACTTGCATTGTTTCCACTGTGATAGTTGTAAGTGCCACGTGTCTTGGCACTGTTCTTAGCGTTTCCAGGTTTTCAAAGTAACGAAACGCATGCAGCGCTATGCCCTCGCCCTCGCGTACTTTTTTGACGCAAATTACGCAGGCGACACAAAAAAGTACGCAGGCAGGTAAAACCACGCAAGAAACGCAACTGATCCATGCAGTGCAGCAGCTTAAGACCAGGGATTGAAGCGGTGTTCATCTTTGTTTTTACGTCGAGTGCTTTGGGTTAGACAGACAAAACAGACCTAAGCCGCTGGACAGTTTGTTTCAGACGATAGGCCTATAGATTAGATCGACATTGATCACCCACCAATAAACTGAAAAGACATGCAGGAATATCAATAGTCTGCGCCTAGTTTTAATATCTAAAGGATTTTTATACAGCTTTATGCATCTTCAGTTTCACACTGCAGCCGCTATTTGCAACGCACTACTTTTTTGAAGTTCTAATCGCAAAGCTTCGTCTTAGGGTAAAATTTCAAACAGATTAATTTATTTTGGTAATAGCGTTGGTTTAGCTGCGGGTAAAATATTAACGTGTTTTGCGCAGTCTTTTAACAGAACAGTCATGGCGGCTGCGGTAACGCGTATAGCTGCGTAGATACATCTCCGATGTCTTTCGACTGGTCGCTATAATGAAACCACCAAAAGCAGAGAAAACGCAGAGAATTTTACGCACGCGTTGTTAATGCAACGAAGCGTGTTCTTTTGCAGGGTGCGGCAAAACAGTATTCCTTAAAATTCTTTGCCGTTTTCTGAGCCATCGCTCGAAATTTTAACGCGAAATTTTATGCACTTATTATTTATTCACACAATGTTGTCCACAGACGCCAGAGGGACGGACGCTCAAGTATTTTTTATTCTGTCCAATGCTAAACAAATAAAAATGTCCTTTGATGATTATAAACAGTGAATAAAACTGTACAATTTTGCTTCAAAATTTTTAGCGATTGTCAGGAAAATTGCAAGAAGAACTTTGAGAATACTTTTTGCCGCATCTCGTTGACGTGTTCGTTGTGTACTAATGACGTCATCAAGTATTTTCCACTGCACATCTCATCACTAGACTATAATTAAGCCTATCTGGTCACTGGTGGCAGTTTTTAATGAAGCCAGAAGAGAGCATCAGTTTGGGTTTACGCGTGTTTCTTATTTTAGCGCCAAAAACATTATTATCAGGCAAAGCAAGCCAAACCTCCAGACAGACATGTTGGACGTGCCAAAATCCGCCTCTGTGCAGATCAGTTTACTCGAACGTGAAGGCACGTACAGAGCGACGTACCTGAACTGAACTGAGTTTACTGACATGGTTTAGTTTCTGACGAACTGACCAATGAGCAAGCAGTAGTGCATTACAATATGCACCATATACCGGCGTCGGTGGCCTACGTGACTATGCACACGTACGCGTCAACTAGTGACAAGTTACCACCTTGCACTGTTTGCCCATTGGTCAGTTCATCAAAAACTAAACCGTGCCAGTCAGTTAAGTTCAATTCGGTAGCCTACGCGCTTTAAGTCTACGCTCATAAACTCGCGTGTACAGTGTATTGGTTAACGCTTATATACCGCGTACTGGCAGTAGCTGAAATACGACTAAGTAAGGCTCAGACAGAATACTAAATACATGTGCATCTATTCATCTAAGAAATACTGAGATCCCTTCAAAAATAGTCGCAGAGTAACTGACGACCGACGTAATCAGTTTTGATGAGAAGCATAATAACAAAATAATTTTTGAGAGATGGCAGGGCCCTCAAAGGTCGCGGGGCTCGGGAAAACGTTCCCCTCCACTCCCGCTGTCGACCTGGCCTGGTCCCGAGGCGGTCACGTCCGGTGACATTTCATTAGACAACTCAGTCAGCCGGTAGTCAGTCGGCAGGTGCGTCGTTTCGACGTCATAATGTCGTTGTGCTGCCGTGCTTGCACCGTGCATTCACAAGTAGGTCTACAGTTGTACTCCTCGTCCTCGTGACAGAAATCGCACCCAGCTCTTCTTCTGCACACGACATGTCGAGTTTTGTTTCGGACCGGCACGCAATTCTGTCGTTAGGCAACGTAGTTTTCTTCTTCTTCTTCTTTTTCGATAATGCACAAAATCTCGGAGTTGAGTAATGTCGTGCATAGTTACACTCGATGGCTAACTGTAAAATACATTGCAATGCTGATCATTCTGATCATTCTGATCATTTTTGACATAAATAAATAAAAAAGTTTTGTTATATTCTAGCCATTGGATCGACTTGCACGAAATTTGGGACACGGGGTCCTCTCCCGGACGCAATCGCTTGTTTCAATTTTTTTCGATCTGTTGAGGGGTCTCGAATCTGCGAGGAGTCGAATTTCGCCATTCTCCATTGACTTGGGCTGTCACCGATTAGAGTGCTGTGCCTGTGATTAGACATACACACATTATTAATAAAACGTTCGTGTAATTAACGTAGTTACAGCGTTGAAAATAAGTACTAATAAAGTCACAGTTGTTTTTAAGTTTTTAAAGGCCTACTTGGAAAGCGCGCAGTGGCGTCATTACAGTAAATCATTGGGGGAAGGGGGTTACCCTCTTTCCCTTCTTTTCTCTTTCCCTCCTATTTTCCTTAACCCTTTTTCTTTCCTCTTTCTCTCCCTCTTTTTTCCCTGTTCTTTTCGTTAAAAGTAGGGCCCTATAAATGCAGATAGGGCGTTTGGAAAAACGCCGTAACCTTTAAATTTAACATTTAGTAGCAACAGTTTTAATGATTTTTGAGAACTAACTGATCAAATTTCGTGCAGTTCACACATAAAGATCAATCGGAGGCAAAAAAAGTTTGTCGTAAGTCGTTTACACAGAACTTACTCAGAAAAAAAATTAAAATGACAAGTACTTGGGGGTCCGCACACCCGTTAGCTTCTTAAATGATGCTTCTGAAAGCCCATGTTTTGTCACAAACACAGAGAAGTTGAGCGAATCAGCGTTCAGGTCTCGTCCGAAGTAATTCGCGCTAACGAGCTTTTGCACTTTCGCCCGCAGCCAGCGGTCTCCCCGCACCCTGGCGAGTGTTTGTCCAGCAATTGCATTATTTCCCTACCGAGTAACGTGCCAGCTTTTACATAATTAACGTTTTCACGCAAATTAACCTAAAACGCCATCGAACACAGCCGCCGGCCGCCTCGGCAACAGTATTTGACCGCGAATATCATTGTCGCGTTCACATGTTTAGTCAAGTTTTTTGTATTAAAGTTTACACGTATATAACATGTTTTTCGCAAGTTTGACGCTAAGCGAAATTACGGTCTGCAGTCGCACAACTGAACTTTGCTCTTAACTTTACCGCCCATTTCAAATGCTGATTGCGACCACGAAAACGCAATTTTTGGCTTATCTGTCGAATGTTTGCGCAACAATCGGATGAAAGTTCGGGCAGTACAAAAGCGGACGATTGAGCAAGCAGAGGGATTAACTTACATTATGACAAAGCTGTTGCGTCAACTACGTTAGTTGGGGGGTTTGTTATATGGTGTTTACACGATCGAGCAAACATCGAGCAGCTAGCTCGACGTTCTATGGTAATTAGCATGCTAATTAGGAGGGCGGGCGGGTTGTAATTGGAAGGCCTATATAACACGTGGTCAGCTGTGGGCTAATAGCCTAAGCTTAAGCCTACATTTGAGTCAGGGGGCGGGGTTCCAATAGGCCTGCTTGAGCCAGCTCGATGTTTGCTCGATCGTGTAAACACCTATTACGTACGATACATTTTTACATGCGTTGCGTAGGTTGCGTGCGTAACGTCGGATATGACGAGTGACGGGACTGCAGTGACTTGGGTTGGCCATGCTCCGTGGCTGCCTGCAATGTGCTGCAGCAGCTGTATAAAGTGAGTGGCGTTCTATTCCCCACCGGGTCGTGCCAGATGCTGGAATTCTGATGAATTACTGCATCCGAGTGACTGGTCATACACCCGTAAAAACTCTTTCACGCTTTTACAGAAGAGCCATCAGTCACTGCGATTAACTGTTAACGACCACTGGCGGCTAACACAGAAATGATTAATGTAAACATCAATACCCCGAGTTAATAGCCCAGGAATCGACATGGCGGCAAGGCATAGGCCTACATGCTTTTAAAGGTTGCTTATTGATTTTTGCGTCTGAGCTGTTGTGTTAAAAAGCTAAGTGTTAAAGGTCGTCTATAGTTCTTTATGGAAAGCTATCGCAAAGCTGTGGAGCGTTACCTGCCATATGGGATCACAGAGTGTTGCCTGACAGTTGCCACCCAATACAGGTGAGCGCGTCCGCCTTAAACTAGAGCCAAGCAAACTGCTGTTAGTTGATATAAATGTACAAAACGTTAGTTTATACACTTGTTAACAGCGACATGCAATGACTGACTTCAATGTTTTTGTTGATGCTTTTTTTAATTTTTAAACACTTTCTAACTTTAATGTTAACAATATCTTGCCTAATGGTAATTATCCATACATATGTGTAGACTGGACTTTATGAGTTATAACTTAACTAAATCGGGAGCCGGTCCGAAATGTTACTTAAATTCCCTTTTTCTTTCCCTTCCAAAAACAATCCAAAAGTGCGCATTAATTGAGCATACGCGTCCAAAAAACTTTCAGTCGTTTTTATGCCGTATTGATACGTACCATAAGCGAACGATTAGCTGTGTAGAATTATTATTCGAAAAATAGCAGCGAAAATTCAGCGAAACGGATTGGGTCAGCCTGGACATGGATGATTTTTAGCAGAAGAAAATCTCTCGGGTTGAGCCGAATATTTCACGCCGGTGCTGCCCAAGCCTCTAATCGGCTAAAGCCAACATTGGACGCACGCATATATAGTGCTTATTTATCCCAATACCGGTATAATATTGGTCAGTTATAGTTTGAGACCCTGCATGTGTGGAGAGAGCGATTGACAGACTTCTGTACTGTTCCCCGGCATGGTCTGGATTCTGTTCAGCCGCATGAAGCTCGAAGCATTTCTGCGGCGATGTCGACGGCTTGGCTACTGCAGCGATGACATTCCTACCGTTACCGAAATGTTTGAAGAAGCTGACGATAAACTGTTCAGCCGTGTTCTAGCAAATGACAATCACGTGCTCCAACAATATCTGTCTGATCGAGCAAACACGCAGTGCAAAACTGTGCAGCACAGCAACAAAAGCGCATAATAAAACTTCAATTTCTTCCACAAAACAACGCAACTTAACGATAAAGATTTCCTCATAAGAATATCACACAAGGACAGTTACTAACCCACGATACTTTAGTTGCATTTTAAAGTTGTTTTATTTTTTTTAAATATGCATTTGTGATTTTATTTGGTTTGTAAAATTTACGATAGTTTTCTCATTAATAAGGGCCTGCTATGTTAAAGTCGGTTTAAAGTGGAGCGTGTTCGTGTTTATTTGTGTCTGATGATGCTATATGGCAGGTGACGCTCCGTAGCTCTGAGGCGAATTTTTGTGAAAAGCTATATAGACACCTTTAACCTTTAAAAACTTATTTGATATTTTATGAATAGCTAAGTCTACAGGCAAGGCCGCAGGGCTGAAAAGGAGCGTAGAGCAGTCGTTGTCCTTCGGGTAAGAATTGACTCAACATCCGGACGGCTAATGACTTAATCAGCCAGCTACAAACCAAAGGCCGCCAGAGGTACTATACAATATGATTTTGCACTGGATAAACGACATGCACGCTGATAATGTAATCATGCATATAAAATATAAAAAAACTGAAATATTTCAAATGAAATAGAAGTACGTAAGCCTACAGTTAAGCCTACAATGCAAAACATCAAGTTCAAGAAACTGCATGAGATCAGACAAGCTCAAAAGCGTAAAATAACGATAACTAAAACTAGACAAAAAAACTGAAACACAAAAAGTCCGTAAGCACGAAATTTGCAAAAAAAATCTAGAAATGAGTGACGGCAGCTCAATGAAAATATTTTCCTGACATTTAAAAAAAACATCACAAACTTCATAGCCTACATGAGTGATGGACAAGAACTCAACTACTATCTTAGAAACAGGGTCAACAGCAATTAACAAAAACTTGACACTTAACTTTTGAGACTTTATTGTACGCATGTTTTATACGACAGTTTATTAAATGAATTTGTTTTAATGTTTTATATATAGGCGTACTACTTTTACAGAGTGTTTAATCCGCGCAATGGGCCTAATAATTGCTATTTGCTTGAAGTTTACTTTGACTAATTGTGCAAGTTGAATTTTGTTAACTTCAATCATTAAACAACTAGAAAATATTTGTGAAACAATATTAATATAATGAATTCAATGTTCTCATTATAGATCTCTTAAAAGGTCTATGGTTCTCATGAAAAATGTTGAGAAACTACACAGTGTCCGAAAAAAGAATCTTCGGTATTTTCGACATATTTTTGACAAACGTAAACCTATTTTCATAATTTTGGGCTTGAGTCGTCCTGAATATTCACTTGATTAAACTGTCGAGATATTTTCTCTTTATATTGCCATGTCACTACGTAAAGTTGACGTAATTATGACGTCATCGAAAATGCCGTTTTTATTGTATCCGAGGTGGAAAACGCTAAGAGTGTTTCGGTTGATAACTTTAACAAATTTGAACGTAGGCCTATGTTAATAATTACCTCCGCCAAGGAGGTAATGTTTTTGCCGGTTTTTGTTTGTTTGTCTGTGTGTTAGCAAGATAACTCAACAAGTTATGGACGGATCTTTCTGAAATTTTGAGATTATGTCGGGCATGGCATAAACTACAAGTGTTTCAATTTTGGGCGTGATTCGGCAGGAATCCTGGATTCTGCATCACTTTGAAATTTTCGTTGCCATTGCGTTAAAGGTGGCATAAGGGAACCGCTGCAAAACCGAAGATGGTGACGCCACCTGGCGAATAGCATTGCCTTGGCGGAGGTACCTGCGAGCTATAATTGCTTTCTAGTTTTTTTGTAGGCAACAATGAAAAAACGTCAACTGACAGTATAGCCTACTGATAATCCACTATGTCCGAATACTGACGCCACTTTACCGTGTAAAATAAAACACCCTTCGTATTCTTACTTTATGCTATACCAAAATTAACATAAATGCAGAAAAATAGCCTTTTTTGCCTGTAGCTGCCTTCGTTGTCAGCAACAGTAACAAAACTTGCTATTAACCAACTTTTGAGTCAACAACTTTTTTCACAAATGTAAACTACCGCGACGCTAACGCATGCTGCAGAAATGACGGTGCCCGCTGATAACGGCTGCTGCACAATGACGTTCCCGTTGTGCACGTGACGGCCACACTAAACATGGCGAAAATCAAGATAAGTTGAAAAATTTGGATAAAAAGTAACTTATTTCTATGCTGACAATGTCTCAAGCTTTTTACTGCAATTTACTTTTAGTAGTTTCCGTTTTCATATTGCAGCTAGGCTCACTTAGGCATTATCTTTTCGCGAAAATGGCATTTTCCATGACGTCACGATTACATTAGCTATACTCAGTAAGAAGTAAATTTTGAAGATAAGTTTTAAATGTTTTTAGTGATAATGTGTGCCAAAAATTATAAAAGTAAATTTACATTTGTTGAAGTTATTCAGAAAAAAAATGTAGACTCTTTTTTCCGGACACGGTGTATATAAGATTACTGCACGAATGACGATGGGCGACGGAGCGACCGCATGGCATGCCGGGAACGCACTATTTAGCCATCCATCATTTACTGGTGGTCAGATTGCATTAGCCTACTCTGATTTGAATACTAATTGGCCTTATTGATGACGGAAGTGATGAAAATGCATTTCGCGCAGAGCGGCATTTGCGGCTATGCATCAGATGTCGTTATCACTTATTGCATTGCGTCGTCGCATGCTTCTTAATGTTCTGTCGAAACGACGTTATTCTCTAAACTGACTTCAGAGTGGTCCTGACGTCGAAACTTTATCTAATATAGAGATAATTATAATAACGATAATTCTGTTGAAGTGCACAACATACGTACATACAATAAAAGCAAAAGCAATACACACTGAAGTAAAACACAGAAATAACAATATTTTTTAAAGTAAGTAAATGAATTGAAAATAAACAGATCACGCTCAGTAGGCAGATGACGCATTAAAAGACACCAGTTAACGAACGACTTTTTGAACAGTTCGTATGCACAGTGAGGTAATACTGCAAACTGTTGGCTGTTATGCGGACAACAGTCAACTGTCTTAACAGGTGACAGAAGAGTGTGTAGGCAGTGTCGGGAGCTGTGCATTTTTTTCTGAAAAGTCCAGTAGCTAAACTGTTACAGTTTAACAATTGTTCCATTGTGAACAACTGTCCAGCTTTGTTTACCACGAATGGTAGCATAACTTTTTGTTCTTAACCCTACATCATAGTATTCACTCGAACTCTAGTCAGTAGAGCGTAGGCCTATACTGTATTTAATGTCATTTGCTGAGGGGTGACTGCGATTTTTGTCAAATAGTCAGTGCGTAACTAATAGGCTTAATGGTGTACGGAATCTACACTAGCAATTGGCTGAATCTAGCGACAAACATATTGTCATATTTTGCAATTTTCTGATTAAGCTTATTAAGACACTCAACCCATAACTCGATATGGGTGAGCTACTTCAGAACCGAAGAAAAATTGACAACATTTTACAATATTCACTTGATCAGTTTTGGCCAACTTTGTGAACAATCATGAAAAACTTTGAAGGAAACTCCGACGCAGACAAGAGAAGTATCTTGGAGATTGGTAAGGATGCATCATGCAGATAATGCAAAACACAGTTGCTCTGAGAAAATGAACTAAATCTGCAAATCCCCGGACACTTATGAATACTGTGCCTACCATACTGCACGCAGCAGCATTCAAGTGACCGATAGATAGGCTATAGTGCATCTATACGATCAGCGGCGTCGTCGGTTAAAAAAAGTATAGGACGGGGCAGGATGTTGCAATTTTTCGACAAACACCGCAAATTTTCGACAGAGAAGATCATGGATGCTCAAAATTTTAATTTTGTTTCTAAAGGTTTTAAAATGGAGGTTTTAGCCTTAAATTTTGCATTTTTAGACGAAGTTTTTCGACAAGAAAAAAATTCCCGATAATTTTGCTACAGCCCAGAATTTTGGAAGGGGCAACTGGCCCTTGCGTTCCTTTGCCTCCCTTTGCCACGATGCCACTTAATAATACATTATATACACTACAGTAGCCTAGCCAGAAATGTATATTGGGGGCCTCCCCTCTTCTGCCCTTTCTTTCCCTTTTTCTCTTTCCCTTTTTCGCTTTTTTCTTTCCGCCCTTTGCTTTTCCTTACTTTTTTATTTTATTTTTTTAATTTTTCTTTTTTCTGTCTTTTCTTTTTTCGTTCCATCAATTACTTTTTTCCCCTGTCTTTTTTATTTTCTTTTATTTTTTTCTCTTTTAAAACAAAACCCATAAATTCTAGCTAGGGGGCTTGATGGCAACAATTCTGATCATTTTTCTAGGTTTCTAATATTTATTCTAAATCAAAAAATGGAGGCGGTCGTTGGGAGGCTAGGCCCCCTGTTCCCTTCCTTGTCTAGGCTACTGATACACTATAGGTCTACATAATACTGTGCAGTTTCTCGGTGGCGTAACAAAGCTGCGAGAGCACCGAAGCGATTCTACCAGGGCGTCGTCGCCACGGCCGCGTTTAATTCACACAATCTCCGAGGAAAATCTGAAATCGATTTCGGTCGGTCGCAAGCAAAAGCTGTGCAGTTCGTTCGTCGTCGTCCGTTTATCAACTAGTCACAAATGCGTTGTCGTATCGACGCAAACAGTGTGAAAGCGACACACACGACTGTGTCATCTCATCTTTTGTGATAGCTATATTTGTAGGAATATTTATATGTGACTTTTTAGCGGTCTCTGTACAATTGTATTAAAATATTGCCTACTATGCTGTTTGCCTTAACACCTTAACACCGTAATACAATACAATTTAAAGTGAAATAATGCCTATAGCGCCGCAGTCACTTTACGGTCAATAGTGGAAAAGAGGAGGAAAACAAATAAATCTTAAGTTTAGTCTTAAATGTTTGCAAGCACTTTGAAGACGTCACTTCTGATGGCAGAAGATCACCACAGACCAAACGCAGATCTCAGACATTTTTTAATGTTATACCCCGTTTACACGATCAAGCAAATATCAAGCAAACATCAAGCAAATGTATTCAAAATACACGTGCACGACGTGTAAAGGTAAAGGTAAAGATAAAGATCGTCAATTTGTATAGCGTTTGCTAGATGTTTGTTCGATGCTTGCTTGATGTTTGCTTCATCGTGTAAACGGGGTATTAGTGATCGCAAACCAGTCAGCTGTTTACGGCACCGGAGATCAGCTTAGGTCACAGAATTAGTTAGTCCGCCCGAAAACGATAGTTTTCGGAAGGACTTATGTTTTACGCATGATGTTTTTTTTATTCAACGCGAGATCTCCGAGATGCGCGGGCCGACCGGCGTGAAATTTTGCACGATGGTCAGTACTAGGCCGAATTTTATAATGCCGGTCCAAAATTTTTGGGGGCGCACCCCAAAAAAATTTCGGGGGCAAAAAACATGCAAAATTTGGCCCCATTTTGGACGACTTCGAAGTTCGGCGGCGAATATCTCCGAAACGGATGAAGATATTCAAAATCGGATTTTTATTCCATCTACCGCGATTCCTGTTGCGTTAGGCGAAATAAGTCGGGTGAAGTTTGGTCCAGTGACCTTGGAGATCTCGATGTGAAATCGTACCCACCTAAAGCGCATTTTTCGGAAGAACATATTTCGGCCCCTAGGGGGTGCTGCGCTCCCAAATTTTTACACGCGCTAGAGAATGGCCAAGTCTTACTAGCGCACCCCCCACCGGGGACGGCGGCCCCCTTTACAACTTTTTTCAGAGGGGGGTCAAAAATTGGCTTAAATTGCAATAAATGAGCTCTTATAACTTGGGAGTTAGGGGGTGTAGCCCGAAGAAACTTTGGCACTTGACGTGTCTCTAGGTGGAGGTGTTAAAGCAGGTACGAAATTTGGGGGCACCGCCCCCCCCTTAAAATTTGGGAGGGCAAAAAACGTCCAAAATTTAGTACGTTTTACGACAACTTTCGAGTTTGACCGCAAATATCTCTAAACTGGATAGAGTTATGGACAAGCGGTAAACGGATTTATCAAATACAGTTAATTCCACGTTGAACAAAAGAAATTGTGTAAACTTCGGTTTTCTACGAACCAAGTTATAAGGGCTCATTTTGACCTACCCTAAGTCGCATTACTTGGAAGATCATATTTCGGCCCGTAGTGGGTGCTGCGCCCCCAAATTTTTACAGGCGCTAGAGAATGACCAAGTCTTAGTAGCGCACCTCCCCACCGGGGACGGGGGCCCCCCTTACAATTTTTTTCAAAGAGGGGTCAAAAATTGGCTTAAAATGCAATAAAGGAGCGCTTATAACTTCAGAGTTAGGGGGTGTAGCCCGACGAAACTTTGGCACTTGACGTGTCTCTAGGTGGGGGTGTTAACGCAAGTACAACTT
>Ga0209367_1002178_pt1 | contig 25539 bp, 24 predicted proteins | sample WorMetLIZISLAND2_FD_187412 | JGI IMG/M metagenome (GOLD analysis project Ga0209367, IMG submission 187412) | Marine gutless worms symbiont microbial communities from Max Planck institute for Marine Microbiology, Germany - Olavius geniculatus... ... | reverse complement strand
ACACAATATGACGTAACAATGACGTCACAAGGCACTACTGCGAATAAGTAAGTAAGCTTTTTTATGCTACGAAATTGATATCTTTATGTGCTGCCTTTTCTCCGAGACCACTGTAGCTTTGATAATGTTTGTTTTGCTAGGTAATGTGGTCACACAATAAAGGTGCGGTGGGCGGAAGAACTTCATGTTTACACGCCATAAATTTCTGCTTGTAACAGTGTTAATTAAAATCGGTGCTGAATTACCGAAGTTATCCCAAAAATAAAACTGGGTATCCGTTTTTTTGGAACACCCTGTATAGCCAGTTTCCCGTTGAAAATGCACATTGTTCTTACCCCTTTTATTCATCCCCCAATTTGAAATTGTTTTTTCGCATTAGGTGGCTGAAATTTTGCATGTTGGAATTTAACACACGTGGCTAATCATTCATGTAAAAAGTTATCCAGTACAACCTTAAGCTTAGCCACAATACATCCATTACAGATGGACGTACAGACAGATGGACAGGCAGATGGACGACAACCATGCCAATAGTCTGACCGTTACTTAAATATGTTCGGCTACAAATGATTTTGTACATTAAGTGCAGATATATTTTGTCTGCCATTTTTACACAGTCTAATAAAGTTCTGTATAATTCCATGCTGTTGCATCTCAAAATGTTGAAAAGTGGAAACATTGACAAAACTAATGCATGACTTTGTAAATGTGGGATGTAATATGTTATCGCTGTGTCTCTATGTGCGAAAGTCGGACGGCTATTCACTGAGATTCCACGTCTGACAGTCAGTCGACCATCACGGTCTGTCAACACATCGTCTGGTTGTGATTTTAAGTGATTATTTTGGTCTGTCCCTGATGAAAATACCCATATTCCCTGATGGGGGGCAGCCCTTTCAAGAAGGGGGAGGGCTTAAGCCCTTCTGAATACATAACGAATTCTTCAGCCTTTGTTTGGGTGTTTTATGTCACATTCCAACTGTAATGTTTACCATAGCCCTAAACATAACCGTAACCATAATCTAAGCTTTATGCTAGTATTAACCTGTAAGCAATAATGCTAATGCTAGTGCCACTTAATGAATATAATGGAATATAATGGTTGTATGGTTGTTGACTGTCGGATGTGAAGTCTCGGTGAATTGCCATTTGACGAAAAAACTTCAAGCTGTTTATTAGATTTAGGTGTTAAAGTTTTTTTTGACTATTGAAGAGTTTTTTTTGTGTAAGGAAACAAAAGAATGTATTAATAGCATTGTTCTATTTTTTCAGTGTTTTTTATTGATGTATCTCAATTGTTCAGCCTTAATTTGGCTGCTGTATTTCTGATCAGTAGTTTCTTATTCTTTAATTGATAGACTAATAATATATTGGTGAAATAAGAGTAATCAGTTAAAAAATAATTAAATGGTATGTAATAGGTAATAAAACATTTTGTCGTAGCTGCAATGGGCTGCTTGTTATCTCTCTGCTATGAGGTGCGTCCAATACCAACAGTGAGTGCTGCTACTGTTTCACATCTAAGTTTGCTTTTTGATGTTATTTATAAACTACTATTTCACGTTTAATATACTGTAATAATTTGTTTGGGTTGCTATGCCAGAGGGCCTCTTGACATCTGATATGCCATGAGGAAATGTTCACTTTCTTGCTCACTTTTGTCTGAGTTCATATAAATTTTTATGTTGATGTGTAATTTCTTGTGACTGTTGCTTGAGCTTAAAAAATACAGAAGATGAAAACGTAATTGTTAAAGAATGAAGTGACATGATGAAACTCTTGTTTTGATTACAGCAATTGTATTGTTTTATTTCATTTTGTATCGTGATAATGTACATGAAAGTGTAACTGTTGATAATTCTGACATTGCTATTTGTCAGAGAAATTTATTCTTATTTAGTTTAAAGTGATATTATGTTTATTTTCTGTCACTGAAATGATTTTTATTTGTATTATGGCTGCAGCAGAAAGTTCCAGCTCCAGAGCCGACTCATAAGAATATGTTGTTCTATTCAAATGAGCTACGCTCACAGCCTGATGGTAAACAATTCCTACTTCTCTGTGCAGCTTTATAAATAAATTAAGTACGATGCTTTATTTTAAATATATTATTGTAGTATAAATTTATCAATTTTTAGGAGATGTGAGTTTTTAAAAACAAACATTAAAAAGAAATGTAAAATTGTTACTGATAATTTCCCTCAGTTTACTCTTGCTGGTTCAATGTTGTCATTTGTGCAGCAGTTCAAATATTTGGGGCATATTATAGAAAATACTTTGTGTGATGACTGACATCAAACGAGAACTACGTTGTTTGTTCACTAGGACAAATATTCTAGTTAGAAAGTTTAGTAGATGTTTGGTTGCAGTTAAACTTCAGCTTTTTAAATCATACTGTATTTGTTTTTATGATGTGGCCTTATGGCATAACTTTCATGTCGGTGTACTTGATAAGCTATCGTCTGCCTATGTCAGATGTGTGAAAATCTTCTTTGGCTTTCACAAATATAGTAGTACCACTGCTATGTTCTTACAACTTGGGCTTCCTACTTTTAATACTGTGTTATTAAATGTTCGTGCTCATTTTGCCACTCAGCTGAATGCATTGTGTCAAGATAACCCTTTGCTGTGTATTTGTAGACCAATGGAAAATGGTAATTGGATTGTTTAATCATGCTCTGTGTTGTTTTTATGTTTGTGTAATTAGGCCCAAGCAGTGTGTCTCAGTTATAGCTGTGCTCTATGTTTTTGTGTTGACTGGCGAGCAGCCTATTGTAGATTTGTAGTTTTTTTTCTTTCTCTTTTTGTAGTTCAGGGTTCATGTTTTACTATGGGCCTAGTGCCTGCAATAAAAAATGATTGATTGATTGATTGAATCTAATGTAGTTATTTGTTTGTGTTTGTTAGCCTTCTGCGATCCATTTGTGGACTTTAAACTGTTCAATTATTTAATGTGTTGTTAACAGGAGATTTTATTGACAATATTCACCAAAAATGGTTCACAGACTATAAGAAGTTGGAACGTGATCATGGATACATTCAGTGGTTTGTGCAAAATTTTTTGCTGCTGGTGACAGTTAAGATGTCTAACAATAATTCGTTTTAATTAAACTTTTTAAATTACTTTAATTATTTGAATAATTGATTTGTGAGTTTTCACATACAATTATGGTAGGCAGAGGCAGAGAAAACTAAGGAATTCTATTCAAAAGACAGAATTCCATTATATTTGTTTGCAGCTAAAAGCATAGTGACTGAATATGATGCAACAGTTTAGAATAAATGTATGAATTTTGTTGATTATGTGCTAGATAAATTGATATTTTACTTACTTTGTTACTTGCATACTTATTTTTCAGTTCAACATAACCTTCTGTCCCTCCAGGATTGAGCCTGCCTTTTTGAGTTAAGATGGCCACTAGCTGTGTCAGGTGCCAGATAGTCTTATATGTGGGTGACATTCTGTAGCTCAGAGATGAGTTTCCGTTTTGACATTAACTTAACTTCTGTTGTTTTTAGGTTGTTTCCTCTGCGAGAGCGCGGTCTGAATCCTTATGCTCAAACATTGACTGATGAGGAAATTGAGGTAACTGCCATTACATTACATTAGTCTCATCTGTGCTTTTTGTCTTAAGCTGGTGACACACAGTAATCAAATTGCAAGCAAAAACTGATCTGAAACCTGCTTTAAGTTTTTGTCTCGTGGTTCTTGCGACTAATCTTCACTGCACAAATACTGTTTCATGCCAGTATTGCTCAGTTCTAGCACTAAATTGATTTGTTCACCTAGTGTATTTCCCAGAGCTGTCCGTTATCTTTCTATTGTGAATATGCTTTGCTATTGTTAACTAGCTACTGCATGTTGAATGTTAAAATTGGGGATTAATACATGCTAAGCCTGTAAATGTTCACAAAGACTAAACTATGCGTATGATATTCTGACTATTTGTACCTCAAAATTCGTGTCGAGTTCTGATGAATACGGGAACCATTTTTAGAGTGATGATTTTTAATTAATAGCAAATCTGCGACTGAGATGTTAACCTAAGTTGGTTATGTCTGATGATTCCTAAAATGTGCTGCAGACTATTGATTTAATGAACTTAAAATGTTCCTTTAAATGTAGGCCTAATGATGAAGTCATTACTGTAAAATATAAAGTCTGTACAAAGCCGTGTGTGCATATGAAGCCTATAATGAAGTGAAGGACGCTTGCCCAATGCATGCAGACTATTGACCTGTCTGTCTGTGGCACCGTAGTGGTTCAAGTCGGATGTAAATGCCCAGCGCAGACTGAGACGTTCCTATGAAATGATGCTGGGCTTCTTTGGAATAACACTTGATCCAAGGGATGTTCCGTGTCGTGCCATTAACTGGGAAGAGAGATTCGATAATCTCCGAAGGTTTGTCGTTCTCTGTCACCTATGCAGCTCCTTTTTAGGTGGTCTCTCGAACGCAAGTGTTTTCACCTATAGCTAACCATTTCTTCGTAGCCTGGTCTGTCAGCTGTCGTCTGTCACTCATATGCACCTTGCTTAAACCGTTTGACAGATTTACATGTTAGTTACTTGGCAGCTAGTGTACAGAAATCATGTGACACATTCTGTTAGTTGGGGTCTCTAAGAAAAGGAGAATTTGGGGATTGAACCATTGCACTTGCCTACTTATGATACACCAGGGGCAGCAGTGATGAGCAATTTCACTTTTTACAAAATTATTTTTGACATGTTTTAATAATACTACTATTCCTTTCACTTGTTATATTACTTATATAACTTGCTATATGCAAATTGCGGGATTAATTCTGGATCTTTGTCCAGGATTCTTTTGCCATTAGGATACTGCAGCTCCATGTAGTGCTTTCTATTCACCGGGTGTCAGCACTGGTTTTGGCAGAGGTTTGCGATCTCTGACCTCTGATCAGGGTGGTTTCATAGGACATTGAATCAAGTAGTCTTGAGTTTGACTGGTGGTTGGGTTGCCATCATGTGGTTGCTGCGTTGATGGGCACCCCACTGCAGACTGTATGTATTTTAACCACTTTGGTCAACTCAGCCACTGACCCTTCCATCCCTACGAGGTAGGCAAATCGAGTAGAGCCTACTTGGCTGCATGGGGTTAAGCGAGGCATGTTCACCTGTTGTCATTGTTGGTGGCATTGTTGTCATATAAGTTGGTGGCATGGTGTAGTGGTAACACGTTTGATCTGATCAACGAAGTTACTGTATGCCGGGCCTGCATTACTGCGAAGGGTGACTGCCTGTGGCAGGTAAACCATCTCGGTATTTAACCAGCCATTTAGGTCAACTCGGCCTTCCATCTCTCTGGGGTAGGTAAATTGAGTACCGGTCTATCGGGCTGGCGTTAAAGCGGGGCGCGTTTACCTGTGTCAGGTGGCAGGTAACACTGTGTGATCCCATACGGCAGGTGACGCTCCGTAGCTCTCATTAAGGGTTATGTCACCACCTTTAAGTAGTAGTAGTAGTAGTATGCCCTACTTGTTGTTGTCGTTGTCGTAGAAACCGACACAACAACATGCGAATCACGCGGATCGTCTGCTGCTTGTCGCTACTCGGCTTGCAACAATTCAGTCTGGACTTTGTCAAGTTCCTTGCGAATGAAGTCTTTCATGAGAGGACCCTTGAGACCTGTCACCACAGTTTGGAGAACTTCTGGCTCCCAGCGCTGCAGCCGGTCGAACAGATGGAAGCACGACAATTCATCGATGACTGCGTTAACAACGTTGATAGTTTATCCTAACAATAGCCCATGTGCAAATGGCAACTGTTTTGGTGTAGAGTTATCATGCCAGATGATCGTACTCTATTTATGGTGCACTATAGTGATTTTTGAAAAAAGTTGGAGGGCTTTCTTTTGAGTTATCTTTTTCCATTTTGGGTTCGTTTTTTTATTTCAGTAGCACTAGTGCAAGTTTATATGGAATTGGCTGTTACAGTTAAGTACTGTTACATTTTCTGTGTATAATTGTCAATTAAATGAATATTTAAAGGTTAAGTCGCATCAGTTTACATAACTGTTATAAAGCACTGATTGGCTTAATCAAATGTTAATTTGTCAATAGTTATTAACATTCCTGTTGCCAGTGTTATATTTATACTGTAAAAATAAAGTTTAAAGTGGACAAATGTGATGAAACTGTGACGTCACAAACAACTATTAGCGTCAATGTAGCGTTGGACAGAATTTGAACGCTAGCAGCATTGATTGAGTGCGGTATTGGGCGAAAAGACTTTGTTTGCATTTCTAGAAATTGATATCATACCGGAAGTAGGCCGACTGTATGCCCTTTCCATTATACTAATCGCCAACAGATTCCGACTTTCACTTTCGGAATGCAAGCCAGTTCCTCTCTCTCAGCGCGTGCTGCATCGACTTTATGGTTAGCTCATGGCATGTTAACTTTTTCGCATGCTGCAATACATGAAGCGTAGTAGGTGACGTCGTCATTTCGTTTGCACAATATTATTTTTATCGAAATTTATGTATCACGATCTTGTTATTTCAACTGATCAGCGTAATTATTAATTAGCATTACATTCTACACATATTTAGTTAATGTTGTTGTTCTTTCGTGCTACTTGGCTTTTAAATTTTAGGTGCTGTATGAAATCAGAACTGTGTTATGTTTGTCTTGTCATTGCTTTATAATACGAATATTAACTGATAATTTGCTAGTTCTACATTTTGTATAAAATTTCATCCAAATGCTCAAACAGTCATAAATTTGTTCCACACTTGACATAAATTTCATTTCTCTAGCAACTTTACCCAGATAGTTTCATCATTAAATAAGCCTACACTTATTCTTGGCTGTTATTTGACTGTTTCATTCTATGAGTGTTTGTCAAAATTGCCTGTGATTTTCAATGTAAAGTTTTTGCTTATTCTATTGGTATTTGATATGTGTATATATTTAGCTGTGTGTTATCGTATACTTCAGGAACATTATGATGAAATAGTTTAGTTTATTCATGTATTGACTACCTGTGGTTTTTCTGTTTGCGATGAATGTTGATATCGTGTGACACAGTGTGCATTTGAATAATGAAGGTTCGTGAACAGAACATTGCATTAATTTTTTTTGGAAATATTTTAATGACTAATATTTGATATAAGTGACTGCAGCTTCATTATTTTGTGACAAGTCCCGGCAGCTGTGGGTTTTAAAACGTGAAATTTTTTTCATATGAATTAACTCATCTCTACTGCCACTCTTTCTCAACTTTCTGCAATATATTATGACATATGGCAAATTTCGTGACAGCTCATGCATGTGGCATGCTTATCAATTTTGTCTAGAGCTGTCAAAGCATTAATTTTTTTAAATGAATTAACGCATTGCGTTAATTTTTAATGCCTAATTAACGTGTAATTAACGCACCCATGCCTCTTGAGTTTAACAGAATATTGATACTTTTGCATCACAGAATTTAGAAAATGAAATAAATGTACGAATGCACATTAATTTTGTTAACGTGTGTTAATTTTTGTTAACATGCGTTAATTTATTAACACGTTAACGCGTTAATTTGACAGCTTTACTTTTGTCGACTGTGGGCAGTAGCATTGACTGAGCTGGAAATATATATTGACATGTTATAGGTTTTTAAAAAGATTTTTTAGCACGAAGAAGTCGGAACCAAATAATAACACCCATCAGCAGAAAGAACATCCTATACAATATGCCTCATTCTCTGCATTTACAGATGCAGTATGTACCTTTAGCAGTCAACAAATTTCAGTTTTGGCGAGAAATTGTCAATACCGGTAAATGCAATAAGGAATAGAAAGAAAAGACTGCTCAGGCTTTGTTTAGAAAGTTTCTTTACAGCAGTAACACAATACACTCGGTCGTTTTTAATATGCACTATTAACTGCAATTTACAAACTAGGTTTCTTGAATGTGCAGATCGATTTACTGGCCTAAAAGTAATTGCTTTGGAAAAAGATAGTATTTTGAACAGGAAGAAAATATCAAAAAATAATAAGTCAGTGAAATTTTGCTTTTAAGGTTCATGCGCTTGCTGAGAAAACGGCCAACAACTGTAGATGTAACTTTTTTGCGGCACCCTGTAGATGACTGACAACTGACAATGTTTTTCTTACTTATTTATTTTTTGATTGTTTATGTTTATATTTGGGATTTTGGGGGCGCGAGTTACATATTTAGTTATCATTAGATAAAAATGTACCGTAAGTTAAAATCATTGCTGCGATTGACGTAAAATAGCGAATCTGGTTTAGATCTTTGTTGGCTGTTTGTTCACGATTAGGTGTGGCGGTTTCTGTAGCATTTCATGATGTTTGCAAGTACTAGTGCTGTCGAAGGGGACGATGAAATCGCTGGAATGGCAGAAGAAGGTGTACAGGAAACTGTCAGGTATGCGGACCCTGTAACTACTTTTCTAAGCCGTATTTTATGTCCGACGAACAGCTGGACAGTCTGCATGCAACATGCACAGATATTCTGGCTAGGATATTCTCGGTCTCGTTACAGTCGTTAGTCTTGGTCTCGTCTCAGACAGACATGCTGCGCAACATCTTGGCCCATTTTATGTCTGTATTTTTACAGTTTTTATTGACTTGTTGTTTGTAAATTGTAACACCTGGACATTTAGTGGTCGAAATCTGCAAGACTGGGAGTGCAAACCATTGTTATTTCATTTTCCAAAATGTGATACATAAACAACAACAACTTAATATGCCTGGCCAAGGTTTTGGAAGCTGCAACGTCTCAGTCTCGTCTCATGCTCACAACATCTCGGTCTTGGACAGTTTGCACAACATTTCGTTCTGAGAGGTGTGCATCTGGTTTTGTGTCGATATCCAGTGGCTTCTATCCCTATACTTGGTGGGCGCAGCTTGTGCCCAATGAAACATAGGGGGGGGGGAATTTGATAAGGTTGTAGATCAAAACTCCCCCCCAATATTTTACTACCCTCTTTTTCTCACTCGGCAAACTACACCCTTAACAAAACTTTTCCCCTATTTTATCCCCCTATTTTTTAAAGCTGCACCTTTAACAAAAATTCCCTTTTCCCCAATTTTTACTTCTCCTTTATTGTTCAATTTGCACCTTTAACAAAAACATTCCTCTATTTTTACTGTCTCTTTATTTTTTTTACTGGGCAAACTACACCTTTAACAAAACTTTCTCCCTAGAGGGGAAAGCCCAAAATGGAGGTAGAAATTTGAGTCAGAAATTAGGGGAACCTCAGCCCAAAACTGGGGGGCGGAAGTTGCACTCGATTTTGATTCCAGATTTGGGGGAGAGAAGCCACTGTCTGTATCAGCTTGAAAGGTCTTATGCATTTCTTGTTACATGGCTGTTTGTTTATTTGGTTTGTTATAAAGCATGTGCAACTTATTCAGCTGTGATTGTGTTTGCAGAGGAAAGTATAAGTAGACATAACTGTTCCATTCATTTTTGTGTTGTTTCTGTTTTGCTGCTTTTCTGACATTTTCCAGGCACAAGTAGTATAGTAAATCTGATGCAGCAGATGCACGCAATAAAAGCAGATGTGGAAAATACGAGAAAAAAATGCTTAATTTAACTGAAACTTGTTCTAGTGGACTTTTCTCTTGGTTAAAGTACCCACAAATAGTCATAATTGTAAGTGCTTTTAGGCTAAGCTGTTAGTTTTGCCACAGTTTTTTTTGGCTTACTGCAAATTATTTGATTTAACAGCAATGGATTAGGGGAGTATACTTGTACTATAATATTGACTACTTACAGTACTCAGCTATTTTGGGTTTTTTTACCAAAGATTCTGGTTGCATTCAGATTATTTTAGACTATTTGTCCAGTGGTGGTTGTGTTGTTCGTTTGTGCTTGCAGCAACGAAGTGTTTTCAGTGTACAAATTTCGTGAAATTGTGCCCGGATGTTGTCCCCATCCTGGAGACATTGTTGAATCTGGCTCATTGGCTGTACGTGGTGCATATGATCTGAATATTAGGCTTCTAAAGCAATTTTCAGTCGCTATGATTGGTGGCTGTAATCCACTGTATTCTCTGTGCTAGTAGACTTGCAGTTGCAAATACTCTGTGGCTGTATATATGAGCTGGTGATATACATTAATTTAACAGTTTTTGTATATGTCCATAATGCTACATTAAGTAGTCTATCTTAAGATCTATGATAGTGTAATTTAATACCTCTGCATTGCGGTACTAATTGGGCAATGTCTGTAATGTCCATGTTTTTGGTAAATTTAGTACTCAGTATGTTTATAGTAATGTGCATACAGTATTTTTGTATTGTCTGCTGAATAATGTGTATTTTAGTCAAGTGTGTTTTGTATTGTATATTTTAACATGGTGCAAGCCAGCAGTATTTTCTTGCTATTGAAGCAATAAACTTGCTGAATTTGCTGCTAAAGTTGTTTGTATTGCAGGCAATTGAACTGCCCCCAGCTACATATCCTCTGTCAGAGAGCATTCCTCGTGATGTGATTATGTCATGTCAGCTCAGCAGTCTACAGCTGGAGGGCGTTCTTTATGCTGTGAGTTCAGTTATCATTCTCCGTACAGCTGCACTTCGATCATTATTTTTCAGAATCAAATTAATAGCATAATTTATTTTCTGCAATTAAATCAATTTAGTTGCATATTATTTGCAATATTTATAGAAGTTTAGTTATGTTATGTCAACATAGCTGGTTCAATATTGATCAGTCAACCCACATTTAACTGTTAAATATGGAAAACTTGTTGTTAGCAATCATGGTTTTGTTTGGTCACGGTTTCAGCGAATTATGTCATTAGAGTATTGATTAAAAATATTTCAAAACACCATTGATGTTTGCCGGTACTTGTGTTGTCTGATTTGTTTGGCTATTCAGTGTCAGCGACATCAGATGTTACTGGAGAATGGACAGAGAGCTGGCTTTTTTATTGGCGATGCAGCCGGGGTTGGCAAAGGCAGACAGGTACTGGTGGCTAATATTTGATTATAATTATTTAGAACAAGAAATTTGAGCTAATGCTCACGAGACACGCGAAAGCCTATAGCAGTTCCTGTTTGCAAACTGTCAGTCTATCTTCAGCCATTTTGTCGCAGTTCATTTTTAGAGTGTTCCCTGCAGCCGATGATGGCAAAAATCAATAAAAACCCTTTATTTTGGACGTTTAGGGTGTTTTCAAAGTTATCGATGTTGATATGACTGAAAAGCTTTTCCACTAGTGCTTGTTGTGATAGTCAGCGTGCCCATGCCTATCTGCAACTGTTTTCACAAAAAAACTGGCCAAAAATTTAGTAAAACAACAACTTTTACCGCTTTTTGATGTGCTCGTGCGCAGTTTGCTTGAACCTAGAAAATCGAGACTTGGACCTTCGAAATCTACGTTCAATGCTGAAAATTTCATATGTAGCTTATCCATGTCTATCTCAATTGATTTCGGTGCAATTCACTTTTGAAATGTCTCTTGTAGCCCAAAATCACCAAAATCACTATAATACATATACAAAAAAATTATATTCTGAAACAATTTTCATTAATTTTTGAACAAAAATTAAATTATGTTTAGTTTTAGATACATTTCTGATGATTCTAAACAAAAGCAGATGATGTTGTTATAAATAATAATTTTTAATGCACTGAGGATATGCTGGTGATGTAATGTGCCATTTAGCAGTGGAGACAAGGCTCTGATTAATTACTTGTACCGGTTAAAAAATACAGTTTTTGGAAAATACTGGCAGAATTTCTGAAAATAAACTGCAACAGGGAAAGCATGGGAATGTTATTAACACTGATTTTGGAAACATACAGCACTGACCAACGGCATGAGACCGGCAAACTGAAGCATACTCGTACTGAAGAGAACGTGATCACTGTGGATAAAATGCTAATAAATATTGTGCTAAACCACAAAGGCCAGAAACAAACATATCGTCCAACACGCCAGATATCCAAAGAAACGGATCTAACAAAGTGTAGCATCGTACAGATCATTCACTGCATGTTTGGTCAGAAGTGTATTTTGTTCACCAACATGCTTGGTGTCTATTATTGTTAGTTTTTCGTGCATTTGTATTTTACAAGGTAGTGTAGTGACACAGTTAACGTTTGGCGGGATATTCAATAATCACCTTGTTGCTAATTTTTTGCAGAATGCATCAGTGAAAAAATTTTGAAAATCAGTTAGTATGTAGCGAAGATTTGGACACGAGTAAAGTGGCACGTTTTTTATGGCCCATGGTGTACTGTGTTTGTATGCTGCAATTAAACTGTGGCTTAGTGGTTTAGATGCTGATTGTTGGGTTGTTAGACCAAAAGTGCGCCAGGCTTGTGGACATATTGAGCTGTTTAACAAAAAAGATCAGATTTTGCATGTTGTAATTCAGATTGCTGGGATATTACTTGACAATTACGCACGTGGTCGAACGAAGCATGTCTGGTTCAGTATTTCTTCCGATCTTATCGTCGATGCTAAACGGTGAGACGCTTTGTGTCATATTTCATAGCTTGTGCAGCTGTTTCAGTTAATTTGTATGATAGTTGGAATGACAATGGTTTTTTTATGAGCAACTTATTTGTTTAAATTTATTCTGAGGCAGTTGCAAACCAGTGTGTCCTTTGAACACTATGAACAGTTTATGTGATTTGTGAAGACTTTGTTGTTTGGGTATTACTTGCATCTCAAAGTCCTTGTACTTAAACAAAAGCAAAAAAAATCATGCACATTTATTTTTATTGCAGCCATTAAAGTGGCTGGATTAGGTGTATAATAAACCAAAACATCGCAAGCGTGATAAAACAATTGTCTAGTATGATCAACATATTAAACATCAAGATATTATCAACATATTAAATCAACATATTAAAAACGATCAACATATTAAAAACTACAACAAATGTAAAATACTATGCCTGCTGGAAATTTTTGATGAAATAGGGAAAAAAGAGTTTAAGCACCTGTTTGTGTTTACTTTAATAGGTATATAGCTCTGTGTCTGTTGTTTTGTGCAGAGATTTGGCTGATATAAGTTGTTATATCAAAGTCATTGAAGGCTGTCAACAGATTGATCGAGAGACCAAGTGAGTTTTTTGCTGTCATTTTGGTTTTCAGCTTAGTCTAAGAACTTTTTTGTCACTGATATCACTGATGTCACTGATATATGATAGCAGCATCATAATGATTCGGTATGTTTGTCAACTGTGTATCCACTATAGTTTACTCAGAACATTGTGTTGTATCCAAGGTGACACGTGTTTGATTTGTTTCTGAGTTGCATCATTAAGTGGTATTAGCGGTTGCACAGATTGCGGCAGCAGAAGTGAATGTGTCACAGGCCTCATGGATTAGATCTGTGTTACTAAAGAATGGCATCCACACCAATGATTTTTCACTGTAGTATCATCTGCTTATCTTGCTTCGTTTGTCTAAGCAGATGACGTGAGCAACTGCTATAGGCTTTCACCATTCGATATGATAACGAATTAACGATTTTCATTCGAAAACTGTAGACAAGCTGTCAGTTTTATCTAGCACATAAACTAACAGGAAATTTGAGCTAATGCTCACGAGACACGCGAAAGCCTATAGCAGTTCCGGTTCAGTAGTCACCCATCGCAGTACTAACTGGGCCCGGTGTAGAGTAACTTCGTTTCAGTCGAAACGTGTTACCAACTACGCCGCCAACGCCTATACCGTGGCGCCACCTTGTGAATGATATAGACTTGCGCAGCCCGAAATCTTTGAAGTCTTTGACGTCCGCCTGCGCCGGACTCCATGAACGTAAGGGATCAGGACTTAGACTGCTGAAATCTACGTTTAATGCTGAAAATTTCATACGCAGGTTGTCTTGGTCTAACTCCAGCCTTTTCATCGCAATTCAGTATTGAAATGTGCGCAGCATCCAAATATTGCGAAAAATTCATTAAAATCCCTGAGGGAAGGTTCAAGGTCATTCAAAATCATTGATGTTGATAAATTTAAAAACCTTGTCACCAGTGCTTGTTATGATAAGCAGCATGTCTGTGCCTATCTGCAACCGTGTTCACGCTACACGGGATAATTGTGGTAAAATAACCACTTTTTAAGGGGGTAGCTGTCTTTGACGTCCGCCTGCGCTGGCCTCCTTAAACCTAGGTCGTTGGGACTTGGACTGCTGAAATCTACGTTGAATGCTGAAAATTTCATATGCAGGTTGTCTTGGTCTATCTCCGGCCATTTTGTCGCAATTTAGTGTTGAAATGTGCGCAGCATCGAAAAATTGCGAAAAAAATTACTAAAAACCTCTTTTTGAGAGATTTTTGCCCACCCCCTCTCATTCAGGCTTGATTAGATGGATGTGTTGTTGCTGTTACTGTTGCTTTTTATACAACCATGATTCGCGGATGAGTGTGTGTTTGTTTCACATTTCCTGGCTTATGTTTCAGCCAAAAAAATAGCTAAATCTAATGACATCTGACAAACATATCACAAAAATAAAAAGGGTGACATTTTTGCAACACAGGGTACTACTAAGTACTACTGCCACTGCTATTGCTAATTGCTGACTGGTAATGTGTAGAGTGTTGGGCTTGTCGTCAGAATACAAGGACGGCATTTTATTCAGCACGTATGCCACACTAGTATCGTCTGTCAGCAAAGGTTCAGTTATCTCACATTATGTTATTAGTTTAGCCAGTTGTCTGCATTCGTCTGGCTACAGCTGTACTGTATCTAATGGTAATACAAATAGACTGAAAATTTAGAAATAAATTAAAAGATGATATTTTAATCATGGTGGTCATGCTCGGTTTGCTTGCAGTGCCAAATGTCATAAAATTGGAATTTTTTACGAGCTTTTCTGATGCACAAAATGAAAAGCACATTGTGCTTGTTATAGCAGCGTCTGGATGAGTTTTTGTAAATACATAAAACATTACATTAGAGGTTCTTTGCGAGAATACACTGTCTGAATCTACTTTTGACATTTGACATTTGCTCCTACTACCGCCATTGCTACAACCTACGGTCAGGGGAAGTCAGGGAATGTAAAAGTACCGGGTTGCAAAAGTTAACAACGATGTAGAAAAATTTTGAACTGTTGTACGCAAACTGTGTGCAATAGTTCAAAAAATTTTTATGCTCACTTCACTCGCATATCATTTGTACCTCCGCTTTTAAATTTGTTTTGCTGCCCTTGTTTTTAGCATGATTGCAAGCGATTATAAAATAGAAATCGACCCTGGTATTTTGCGTGAACAAATTAGTCAGGAAAACGATTTATTTTGTTCTGTAAAATCAGGGGAAAGTTAGGGAAAATGAATTCTGCAGAGTAGTAGGAACCACGTACAAATGTGTGCAGGTCAAGTGAAGCAATCTCGTCTGCAGCAGTTAGTTGACTGGTGCGGCGGTGCTCATTTTGATGGATGTCTTATCTTTGATGAATGCCACAAAGCCAAACACTTCATCCCGGTCAGTCACAGCGGCTGGCATTTGCAGTTTTATACGTCTGTAAGGACAAAGCAGATTATTGTGAAATTGTGTTGTAGTGTTTAGAACGGATGTCGCTTCGTATACATAAAATTTTATTCAACTTACTTAGACTTAAGGGGATGTCAGACAAACGACAAAATCGGCCGATTTTATCTACCGACAAAATTGCCCAACAAAAATCTGTCATGTGTCATGCAAAAATCGCCCGATTTTGTCGGCCGACAAAATCGGGCGATTTTGTTGGTCAAGATAGAGCATTTTCTATCTTCGACGATTTTGTCGGCTGACTTTTCATATATCGGACAACAAGTTTTGTTTTTGTTGCCATGGTGATTGTTTACAACGGAAGATGAATATTTATTTTAGTTATTTATTGTGTTTCTTATTATTTTCGTTCATTAGATGCAGAAAAAAGTGATGCAAGTATTATTTTGCGATCTGCATTCAGGTGTTGTGCTAGCTGATAACATATGAAGTAGCAGACAAAACTATCGGCCGTGTGTCATGGTTCACCGATTTTGTCGGCCGATTTTGTCGGGCAACTCAACCATGCCCACAAAAGTCGGCCGACTTTGTCGTTCATCTGACATCCCCTTTAGTTCCTCCAATTCAGTGTGGAACATTGGTCGACGATTCGTCTCCAGTTGGCACGATCGCTGGCGGCAGTTGTCTTGTCGCTCCAGTCTATGCCGATCACCAAATCTTCTTTTAATGTGTCTTGCCATGTCTTCTTGTGTCTTCCAATGTTTCTCTTGCTGTCTTCAGGTCTCCATTTTGTGGCCAGTTGCAACAAATATGAATCGTGACCAGTTTTAGCCGACCGTACTTAAGTAACGTTCGAGCTATTGGCATGGTTGTCGTCTGTTCGTCTTTTTTCTCTCTGTAATGGATGTATTGTGGCTAAGCTTCAGGATGTAGGTTAAAACGTTTTACACAAATAATTAGCCATGTGCCTAAAACTTGGGCATGCAAAATTTCAGCAATCTAGTGCAAAGGGAGCATTTTAAAATTGAGGGTTGAATGGACGGGGGGTGGGGGGCAGGAATTCAGTGGAAAACTGGCCATATTTCGAAAACGCTGAATGATACAGCCAAGGTTACTATTAATCATTAATAGGAACCTTGGCCGTATCTTTCATTGTTTTCGAGATATGGCCAGTTAATCATTCATAGGAAGTGGCATACGCCCTTTCAGTTGAACTGAAAATCATCGATCTTGGATGACCTTGAAGGTCACTGACAACCAGTACGGGTTGGCTGTTCTGGTAACGGCTGGGCTTCTTGGATTTTGCAGTTTTTAGCACTTGTAAAATTTCAGAAATTTGTTCGTCTACATTACGTTTTGAAGTATAAATGTCAGAAAATTGGCATGCACTGTATGCATCAGGATATGAGTGTGAATGATATTAGTTGTTGTTTATGTTGATTTGATTGGCAGGGAAATGAACTGGCCAGTACAAAGGTTGCTGTCGCTGTTGCTAACCTACAAAGGTCAGACAATCTTCAGCAAACTTATTGTGACTTTTTGTGACCAAAATTATTAACATTGTCTAATTTTTATCTAATTATGTAATTATTAGAAATCAAAGTTTGGTTGGTTTACGCAATTTGTTCGGTGTAGCTTTTCTCGTAGATTGTAAGACGTTGTGACCTGTTGTATGCAGACTGCTGCCGAAGGCCCGAGTCGTCTACTGCAGTGCTACCGGAGTATCTGATGTTAAGAACATGGCATGTTATTTATTTATTATTTATTTGTCTATTTATTCATTATACAACACATGTTTCTCACTGATTGGCAACATGACTGGCAATTACATGAGGAGTATATGTTAGGGTTATAAACTCCATTTGACTACTGCAACGGAGTGTCAGATGTCAAGAACATGTCAAGTCTTTCTCCTTTGCCTTGATGGTAAACTCCTACTGGAGCATAGGCCTAGTGGTGTTGACTACTTGACGCCACTGCCGGCGATCTGCAGCGAGACGCCAGGCCGAGTGGACGCTGGTGCTGAAGTGCTGGACGTCCCGGGACACGGTCCTCAACCATGTATCACAAGGACATTTTCTCGGTCTTCATCATGCAGACGGGTTGCTCACTGCAGCTACCATGACATGTCAAGTATCTCTTTATTTATTGGATTATGTATCTGGCTGGCACTCTTTCATTGGTGTGAATCTTGGACTCGCTGGGCAAAAGAAGATTTGGTTTACTCTACCAAGTAATAGTTGACAAAGTTATGGCAAATCTTGTTGGCTTGCTTTTTGATCTTGTTAACCCGTAACATGTGCTGGCCGCCGGACTGGATGAAAGTAATTTACTCAGTTTCCTGTAGTAGTTTTTTGAGACAAACAGAGTCAGCAGCTTGTTTTTTATTTGTTACATAATTCAACTCAAACTATATTTGCATTCATATTTCTGTTGTTTACTGTTTGTATCATGAGTCATGTAATGCAAGTTTGCCTGTAATTTTTTCCAAATTATGGGTAAGTTTTTTTTTGTTAAGTTGTTATTATTTTTATGTTGTTTAATTAACATTGTTAAAGGTTCTTAAGAAGTCTGATTTTTTGTATGTTTTTCATAAATTTAACTTACAAACGTCTGCTAATTAGGCCCTAGACTCATGGTGTTCTTGGATAGTAGATAGCCAGAGAATAAAGACTGTAGTATACATTATTTGACATTAATTAGATGGTAAATGAAGTGGTGAATTGTGAAGAAATAGCAGGAAATAGTTGCTGTGCCGTAGGCGTTTATGGAGAGGCTTGGCTTATGGGGAGATGGAGCAATGTTTACCTCTTTTGAAGAGTTTCTTGACACTGTCCAGAAGAAAGGTCTTGGTATGTTAGTATATTTTCTTATTCTTTTTAATCATTTTAGGCGTTATGATGTTTTTTATGTAATCAAGTTTTTGCTATCATATGACCATGCTATACACCACAATGTGCATGTTGTTCATCTTTTTTTGGATCCTAAATTGGAAAAAGATATAGATGATAATCACAATTGATGTCAGCATTCCGCAGGCCGTGAGTAACAGGTGTGCCAATTTTCAGTTCGGAAGTTTAGAGTTTACTGCAAAATGATGCATATCTCTAGGGCCCACAGTTTTCCGTGGGCTGAGGAATTTTCAGCTGAGTCATGGAATTTGCCTTTTTCTGCAGAATTTCTGATTTGCTGTGGAATTTCACAGAATTTTGCAGAAATTAAGAAATGACGGATGATTTGTACAATCGTCGGCTTTAGACTAACTATGTCACGGAGAAAAATCAAACTGAACTGCCTAAAACTGCATCTCTACTAATAACTACCATCGTATATGGCACAATGGTAAATTAACACTATGCGACTAATTGACAAGTTGCACTTTTGAAAAGAAAAAAGATTGATAATTTCTTTTATGTGTTGCTAGCATAACTGAGCACTGTGCCAGCATCCAAAAACCAAAGGCCGCCATAAGCCGAGGAATTTGGACACTTTTGCCGCGGTGAGCCGCAGAATTTTGCGAACTGGCCTGCGGAATTTGACAAAATTTACCGCGAAAAACTGTGAGCCTTACCTATCTCATTTGTTGACCCAAATTACTGTTCATGCCTGAAATGCTCTGCATCTAAATGGATGGCCATATATTAGGTTGGTGCTGGGCGATGACATGTTTTTTGCTGCTTATTGTGATCTAGTCTTTATAAACATATGTGACAAATTAAAACCACAACCAGGGTGACTAAGTTATGATTTGTACTACTTAAGAATGAGTATACGATGTTGTTTGACTGTGTCTGTGCACAGGTATAGCTGAGATGCTGGCAATGGAGATGAAAAGCTGTGGTGCTTATGTGTCGAGAAGTCTCAGCTTTAAACAGGCTGAGGTTTTCTGCTGTTTTTGTTGTCCCCACCATCTTCGTTTTGATGAAATATTTGTAGCAGAGCTGTCAAAGCGTTAATTTTTTCAATGCATTAATTTACGCGTTATTAATGCACCCATGCCTATCGAGAGGGAGAGTAGGGGGTGGGTAAGTTACCCTGGGCCCAGTGACGTTTGGTGGGCTTCGCCTGTAGAGTATAGAAAGTTAGAATCACATTTTACGATATATAATCAATAATAACTGATGTCATAGCTGGCATAGAAATTTATTAGCCTGTCGTCAGAATAATTATTTATTTACAATACCCGGTAGTGAAAAAACGGCAACAACAGTTTAGTAACTTAAATTCATTCGATTGTCAAATAACCGCAGTTTAACGGAATATTGGAACTTTTCCTTCACTGAATTTAGTAAAGTTAAATAAATTAACATAAATTTACATATGTGCGTTAATTTTTTAACACACGTTAATTTATTAACGCATTAATGCATTAATTAATGCATTAATTTGACAACTCTAATTTGTAGCAGCTAGACGTAACGTGACGTGACATAACGTAAAGTCTTTTCCGAGCCATAAAGTTCATATTTGCTGCTGATTTCTGTTCTGTTAGCTCTGAGCCAGGCACCAGTTTTCACTACCAGACCACGGATATGGAGCTAGTGCTTTGTGTGGTGTGCCTGTTTACATCCCTCCTTTCATTGGTACTAATGGACGGATGGGCCAGGCTGAGTCCAGCTGGATGGCGTGGTTACGTACCAAGATGATATACCTTGTGAATGTTTACCTATCTCAGTACTAATTTGGCTCGGAGTGGAGTAACTTTGTTGGTGCGACGAACAGTGTTATTGCTTGACCAAGCCATCAGTTAAACACACTGAATTCGAAGCAATGCAGAATGATTTGCAGAATGATCCTGATGTACGGAAACTGTTTGTGGAGCAATAAACCATTTGAGTTTAGATCTTCATCGAGAACACTGTTTATGGCTGCTTGTAAGAATACTGCAAGAAGAACTTTAGTTTGTTTTACTGCCAAAATTCCCTCGTCTGAAAGTTTGTCAAAGCCGAAATCTTGCCAGCCGAAAAATACCAACCATACTGACACAGGTGAAACTTTCTTCTTGTTTTGTCTGACGGAGATGAAAGGTGTGCTTTTGGTGTATAGTTTTTATTGCTGACTGAAGCTGTTAACATTTAGCAAATAACCACAGTTTGCCTTCTTCATGATGATTTTCATTTTGCACTAGATGTCCAAAAACTTAACGTGTGAATTTGTGTATAGCTTATTGATGTAAATGTTTTAGTTCATGATGGTGGAAGTGAGTTTGACGGAAGAACAGCATAAGATGTATAATGTCGCTGCTCATGTCTGGTGCGTCTTTTATCGCTTTGTTGTTTACTTTCATTTTCAGTCTTCTTCATCCACAGATTTCTGTCGGTGAAAAACTAGTCACATTATGGGTCATTCTGCGTTGTGTACAATTTATGTTTATTGACTGTGCTTTCTGTATCAACGTTATTTTCTTTTGTTTGAATGCTGTATCTTGGATGCATCTCATTTGTATTTAAAGCTTTTCCTTTTTTTGCTTCACTGTGCGTATAATTTCTTTCTGTGTCCATGTGCTGCTTTTGGCACAATAAATGATGATGATAATGATAAGAGATGCATATCCAGTCCACTGGTTCAAAGTGTTGCCGCTCTTGTCTGCAAAAACTGGAAATGTCTGGGAATTTCTCAGTTTCTTGCTCATATTGCATGTTTTTATCATAAACCCTTCACTGTTACCTGCATCTATTATTAAATCTTTGGACATTGCAGTATTGTTAAAGGCCAAGTCATATAGATTTATGTAACTGTTATAAAGGACTAGTTGGTTTTGTCAGATGTTAATTTGTTAATATTCATTAATCTTCTGCTTGCTAGTACATAATAATACCCTAAACGTAAGGTTTAAAGTACTGACTTTTCCCTTTTCACGGCTTCGGCCATTTTCGGAAATATGACACCATGTACAGGAGGGTTGCTAACCAGCTTTATTGCCTTGAGATCAAATGCAGCTTCATTTACGGCCAAATAGCCTCAAAAAACGCCATATATTTTGTCAATAGTTATTCCACTAAAAAATCGCAATATTCCAGCACATCGTTTATTTTACTAACCGCACACCTCTAGTAGTTAACATATGAACAATGACGTAATTTCTGATGTCACCTATGCGTCATTACTTGTACTATAAATTGTCATTATTCTGCGTAAAACCGATGGATTTACCATGTTTTCAGTGCGAATGTCAGTTTTGTCTCTAATCGTCTTGAATGTGACGTCATCAATTATTGTGACACGTTCGGGTGTGTTCGGCTAGCACAACATATTTCTCTGAAAATCACTTCAAAGTGATGTTTTCATTTCATTGGATCAGCGTATTATTAATAAATGTTACATTCTAGACATATTTAGCCAATATTGTTTTTTTATGCGACTTGGATTTTAAGGGCATTTTAGCTTTTTGCTGTCACTGGGAATGGTGTTTATAAGGCGCTGGTTGCCACCATCCAGAGGGGAAATTCCCACAACAATCGTATTCGAAAACACTCAACCACAGCTGTGTCTGTTAAGCTGAGAGAGCTTTTAGAACCAGTAGCAAAGCTAAGCACTTGAATGTGCTTGCTGTGTTCTGACTAGGAATGAAGTCCGTAAAGCGTTGGTTGCCGCAGTGCAGAGAACTAATTCTCCCAACAACCGTGTCTGGTCGTCATTCTGGGCCGCTCATCAGAGATTCTTCAGACAACTCTGGTCAGACTGTGATAATGATCTTTACAAGTTCACTGGTCTAATTGTTTGTAAGTTGAAGCCAGCAGTGGAGAGAATTTAACTCGGGGAAAATCCGAAGACGTAAAATGCAATTGTAAAAAAGTTAATGAAAAATGTCATGTGTAGCTTAACTCAGTTACTGACTTATGAAGAACTTAGGAAGATTTTGCGACAATTTCTCCGAACATTAGTTTTGTGAATTAGGCAACAGGCGGTAACATCGTTGGTTTCATCAACAAGATTACTCACTGCTGGCACAGATTATTACTGAGGTACGTGACTACTCGCAGGCATGTCATCTTTGTACTTGATCAAGCTACCCAGACTAACTCATCCTGGCCATTTCTGTGTGGTAGGCAAAACGAGAACTGGTATGGAACAAACAGTGTGTTCCATATATCAGTCCAGGTCCTGTTACCAGGACTGCTTGCATACTGATCCAGTTGCTTGAAGGTGCTGGCTGTTAATGTAGCCAGCTCACATGGGCTGTATACTAGACTACTAGTTTAATTGGGGGTTATCTTTTGCTGGCTCAAAGCACCGCAAAGGGGATGAGCTCCTACACGATGGACCTAGTTGTCCATGCAAAATCTTCTTTTTCTTGTTTTCATTGAATATCGATGATACTTTGTTATCTGCTGATGATTGATACTGTTTTTGCTATAAGCTATGATATGTGATGTTGTATTGTTAAAGCCTTGGTCTCAAAGTGCCGGCAATTATTGAAGAAGTTAAGTCTTCTCTTGCAGCAGGAATGTCAGTTGTCATTGGACTACAAACCACTGGAGAGGTCTACGCTTTAACTCTGTTTATTCATGTACCTCTCTTCAGTGTTGGAGTTTCATGGCCACAGTCAAACTCACTTGTAAAATTTATGTAGACCTCAATTAGGCATTTTACCTTGCATATGTAATATGTTGATTTAAGCTCTATAAATATATGAAATTAATGTCTGTATATAACGAAAAATTGCATTACGTTATGTTATGCTGAAAGTCCGATCTTGCCAAGTGGCCGGAAGTGACCTTACGAGTTGTACCCGGTCAGTGTTCAGCAATTATTTTAAATATTTTTATAGACAAAAAATACTGTGTCGCATGACAACTGCAGCAGTACACAGGTAGAAAATGTTATTTTTATGATGTTTATGTTTTTATGCGTATTTACGTTGACGACAGGTACAGCCGGTGACATTGTCAGCCTGTCAACATTTTTGTTGATTGTTGATTTCAAATGTAAATTTTTTCTTGTTGACAAAATGCTGGTTGTCGATATTACTATCAAAATTATCAGAAAATTATGCTATGTTAGGAAAGTGGATAAAATATATGTGTTAATTTTGGTGTCCATGGACCTTTAAAAGTTGAAGGTTCTGTATAGGAAACCCACCACAGAGCTTTGGAACGTCAGTTGCCATATGGGATGACACAGTGTTACCCGACGCAGGTGAACATGTCCCGCTTTAACCCCAGCCACATAGGCTGGTACTTGATTTACCTACCCCAAAGGGATGGAAGGCTGAGTTGACCTAGGCGGCTGATTACGTAGCGAGATGCTTTATCTGCCCACATACAGTTACCAATCCAAGTACTAACCTGGCCCGGTGTGGAGCAACTCTGTTGATCGGACACAATGTGTTGCCACTACGCCACACCATCTATCCTGTGTGTATACTTTTGCCTTCATTATCAAAGGCAACTTGCTGCATGTCAAGTTCAAACCATGTACTTTGATTTCAGTTGTTATCATTTTGACGTGTTTGTATTCTGATCCAGAAGAAACAGTTTTGATGCAAAGGATTGCAATTTTATTTTTGTATACTGAATTGCATGATAGATCTGATTAACAGATGGAACAGTTTTTTTCCGTATACCGTGTAAATTTTCCCGCATTAATTATGCTGTGTTGCAGTGTTTACGTAAGTGTAAAACAAACTTTTTTTCATATTTCTTACATTTGCCGTGTTTTTTAAATGTTTTATAACGTTCATTAAATTCCACGAAGAATGCAGAGAAGCACTTTCAAAGCCACATAATTGAAGTAGTAGGCCATAATGATGGTAGTTTACTTCTGAATGAGCTATACTGCGCCTCCAGCATTTATGATTTTATACAAGAAGTTGAGCAAATTAGTTCTAACGTTTTTTATCAACGTTATTAAACGTTTTTAAAAAAAAATTTTGCCATGTTTTTTACGTTTTTAACGTTTTGAATTTTTTTTTAGAACGTTTTTTTTAACATCTATGAGTGGTTATATTTCATTTATGGTTGCTTTTTAGTATAAATTGCTTCACTGCTGGTGATGTTGCACAAGTTGCTATGCTGTGAACAGGCGAGCCTACAGAGTGAAATATTGAAGACTGGTGGGCAGCAGGTGGGGTTTGTCTCATTGTGTCGGGAAATTCTGACAAGGTTCATCAAAGAACGCTTTCCGACAGTCGTCGAGGGCCTTGTGAGTTTCGATTTTTATATTTTATATTCTTTTGTGCACTGCCTATTGTTTGTCCACTAAATTTAGTCGAATATAAGCTGTATGTTCATAGTAATAGAACGAAAATGTACTGTTAAATCACTAATTAGTTAAGCAAGCAACATTTATACCTAGTTGTATAGTAATGCTATTTGGTAAACCATGTCAACACCCTACAGATCACAGGCTGAACGGTAGTTCAAGCCATGTGTTAACGGCGACTTCTCTTTCCTATGGGGAAGCCAAAAATCCGACCCCCCCACAGAATCAAGACCCCTGACTCGATTGAGATAAAATTTGGCACGGTTGATTACGTTGGTGAGATGACCCCTCAGGCAAAATTTCATGTAAATCTGCACAAGGGGGCTTCTCGGCAAATAGGTGAAATATACGCAGAAATTTTTATAGCGCTACGTCATAGAAGTAGCTACTGGGTACAATTGGTCCACGGTGTCTTATTCTGTGTTATTCGGCACAACCCTTCAGAGTCATCTCACAAAAGGCTTTCTGCATTGGCCAGCCGGAGGACACGCCCTTATATGCCGTAGCACCACCAGCGCGGGGTGACTGCAGGCTCACTTTGTTACCAAAGGCATCACTTCGTAACTGCCCTTTCTGTCCCAGGTGCGAAGGTACGATGTGGAGTTGCATCACCCAGTGACTCATGCAGCGAATAAGGGAAGTGTATACAAATGAATTGAAATCAGCACTACGTTATAAAAAATAAACGCTCGACGATTTAACATTTATTACACACGAATCAAAGCGATGAACGAACAATTTGGTGGTCATTCACCATCACAGGCTGCACGGTAGCGCCAGCCCTGTTGTAAAGGTGACCAGCCATTTCAATGGGAAACTCCAAAATTTGACCCCTCGTATTCCCCAAACCCCTTAATTTTTCCACACCGAAATTTGCACAAATGATTACGTCCAGCAT